>ERZ857503.124-NODE-124-length-77169-cov-6.401367_pt1 | contig 77169 bp, 82 predicted proteins | sample MGYA00519766_ERZ857503 | MGnify/ENA primary metagenome ERZ857503 (study PRJEB31778, sample SAMEA3449345) | human gut metagenome | biome: human gut; feature: human-associated habitat; material: faeces | place: United Kingdom | collected 2010/2012 ...
TATGGGCTCTGTCTGCGACGTTGCGGACGAGGTCGTCGATTACCTGAACGCTAAGGGCGAGAAGGTCGGTATCGTCAAGGTCCGCCTGTACCGTCCCTGGGTCTCCGCTTCCCTGCTGAAGGTCCTGCCCAAGACCGCCAAGAAGGTGGCTGTGCTGGACCGCACCAAGGAGCCCGGCTCTCTGGGCGAGCCCCTGTACCTGGATGTTGCCGCTACCCTGCGTGAGGCTGGCCTGAACGATGTCGTTCTGACCGGCGGCCGTTACGGTCTGGGCAGCAAGGATACCCCGCCGTCCTCCATCTTTGCTCTGTTCAAGGAGCTGGAGAAGGATCAGCCCAAGGAGCGCTTCACTCTGGGTATCACCGATGATGTCACCTTCCTGTCTCTGCCGGAAGTCAAGCCCGCTCCCATCACCGCAGCTGCTGGCACCAAGGAGTGCAAGTTCTGGGGTCTGGGCGGCGACGGTACTGTCGGTGCTAACAAGAACTCCGTCAAGATCATCGGCGACCATACCGACAAGTATGTTCAGGCATACTTCCAGTATGACTCCAAGAAGACCGGCGGCGTGACCATCAGCCACCTGCGCTTCGGCGACAAGCCCATCAAGAGCCCCTACTACATCAACAAGGCCGACTTTGTGGCCTGCCACGTGCCCGCCTACATCATCAAGGGCTTCCCCATGGTCCGCGACGTCAAGGACGGCGGCACCTTCCTCATCAACTGCCAGTGGAGCGATGAGGAGCTCGACAAGCACATGCCCGCCGTAGCCAAGCGCTACATCGCCGAGCACCACATCAACGTCTACACCATCGACGCCATCGACCTGGCCGCCAAGATCGGCATGGGCAAGCGCACCAACACCATCCTCCAGTCCGCCTTCTTCGCCCTGGCCAATGTCATGCCCCAGGACGAGGCCATCGGCTACATGAAGGACGCCGCCACCCACTCCTACCTGAAGAAGGGTCAGGACGTGGTGGATATGAACCATAAGGCCATCGATACCGGCGCCACCGCCTTCAAGAAGTTCAACGTCCCCGCCTCCTGGGCCACCGCCGCCGACGAGGTGAAGGAGGAGAAGCTGGAGGGCCGTGACTCCACCGTGAAGATGGTCACCGAGATCATGGAGCCTGTGGGCCGCATGGACGGCGACAGCCTCCCCGTCTCCGCCTTCTCCGACCACGTGGACGGCACCTTCGAGCAGGGCGCCGCCGCCTATGAGAAGCGCGGTGTGGCCGTCATGGTCCCCACCTGGAACGCCGACAAGTGCATCCAGTGCAACCAGTGCTCCTATGTCTGCCCCCACGCCACCATCCGTCCCTACGCGCTGACCGACGAGGAGGCCAAGAACGCCCCCGAGGCCGCCAAGATCGTGGACTTCAAGGCCGGCAAGGGCAAGGGCGTGTACAAGTTCTCCATCGCCGTGAGTCCCCTGGACTGCATGGGCTGTGGCGTCTGCGTGGGCGTGTGCCCGGTGAAGGCCCTGGAGATGGTTCCCCAGGAGTCCCAGGCCGAGCAGCAGCCTGTCTTTGATTACATGGTCGCCAAAGTCGCCGACAAGGACGACGTAGCCGACACCACCTCCGTCAAGGGCAGCCAGTTCAAGCAGCCCCTGCTGGAGTTCTCCGGCTCCTGCGCTGGCTGCGCCGAGACCAGCTACGCCCGTCTCATCACCCAGGTCTGCGGCGACCGGATGTACATCTCCAACGCCACCGGCTGCTCCTCCATCTGGGGCGGTCCCGCCGCCACCTCTCCCTACACCGTCAACAAGCAGGGCAAGGGTCCCGCGTGGGCCAACTCCCTCTTTGAGGACAACGCCGAGCACGGTCTGGGCTTCTACTATGGCCAGAAGGCCCTGCGTGACCGCCTGACCGAGCAGACCAAGGCTCTCCTCGCCATCGACTACGCCGACGAGGACATCAAGGCCGCCGGCCAGGAGTGGCTGGATACCAAGGCGGACGGCGTGGCCAACGCTGAGGCCACCAAGAAGTATGTGGCCGCCCTGGAGGCCATTGTCTCCCAGCGGGGCGACTGCGGCTGCGACGCCTGCAAGCTGGCCCGTGAGATCCTGGCCCACAAGGAGTTCCTCGCCAAGAAGTCTATCTGGATCTTCGGCGGCGACGGCTGGGCTTACGACATCGGCTTCGGCGGTCTGGACCATGTGCTGGCCTCCGGCGAGGACGTGAACGTGATGGTCTTTGATACCGAGGTGTACTCCAACACCGGCGGTCAGGCCTCCAAGTCCACCAATGTGGGCGCTGTGGCCCAGTTTGCCGCCGCCGGCAAGACCATGCCCAAGAAGTCCCTGGCCGAAATCGCCATGAGCTACGGTTATGTGTATGTGGCCCAGGTGGCCATGGGCGCCAATCCCGCCCAGACCCTGAAGGCCATCACCGAGGCCGAGAACTACCACGGCCCCTCCCTCATCATCGGCTATGCCCCCTGTGAGATGCACTCCATCAAGGGCGGCATGACCAACTGCCAGAGCGAGATGAAGAAGGCCGTCGAGTGCGGCTACTGGAACATGTTCCGCTTTAACCCGGCTCTGAAGGCCGAGGGCAAGAGCCCCTTCACCCTGGACTCCAAGGCCCCCGCCGGCGGCTATCAGGAGTTCCTCATGAACGAGGCCCGCTACTCCGCTCTGACCCGCGCCTTCCCGGAGCGCGCCGAGAAGCTCTTCCAGGAGAACGAGGCGTTGGCCAAGGCCCGTTACGAGCATCTGGTCAAGCTCCAGGAGCTCTACGCCTGATCCATTCCCAAAACCCATAAACGCATTTGAAAAGCGGCCCGGCGGGATTTCCGCCGGGCCGCTCTCTCTGCTCCTCTTCCGCGCCTATCGGCTGCCGCCCAAGGAGCGGTTGCCGGTAGAGCGGGGCTGTGTGCTGCTCCCCACTTCTCCGGAGCCCGTTCCGATCCCATAAGGACCCGCCGGAAGGGTGCCCACCCCGGGAATATTCACCGTGGGGACGCTGATGCCCCCTCCGCTCTGTCCGGGACGCTGGCCGGGCAGATAGAAGGTCACGAATTTCACCGAGAAGATATCACAGACCACAAAGGTCTGGCTGTTCTCTTCATAGAGGGTCAAATAGCTGCGCCCCACATTGTACAGGATTCCCTCTTTCCGGGTCATGGCCTGGGTCCCCACCAGGAATTCGCACACCACGAAATTGCCCAGGTTGTCGGCCAGGATCTGCTGCATGGAGCCCCGCATGGCGTCGGTATTGAAGTCTTCTTCGGGAGGCGTCACCAGTCCGCCGTTTTCCTGGGCCCGGTTCAAGGCCATGTCACGCATCCCGTCGGGATAAAACTGATTCATAAAACCATTCTCCTCCATCATGAAAATTGGGGATCGCCGCCGGTCCTCCGCCGGCCCTTCCCCATGCTATGTATCCGCGTAAGCGTCGGTGGGGTTGTAAAAACAGTGGTTCCCAATGCGCACCACGAACTCCCCCACATTGGACGGGAAATTGGGCCGGCAGCTTGGGCTGAAGGGGTTGAAATACCACAGGGCAAAGCCCAGGTTGGTCAGACGGTTCCCGGCTATGGCCCACTCCGCAATGTCGTAGTGGATGTCCTCCACGGACATGTTGTAAATATTCTGGGCGTTGTATTTGCCTCGAATGGTCTCCCGGGCACAGTCAAACTGGCCCGTCTGGTAGATCACCTCTCTGATCGTCGCCAGCCTGCCGTACTCCCCGTAGTCCACATGGACCCGGTTCATCACCACGCAGGCCACGGCCTTCATCCCCTGTTCCCCCTCTCCCCCAGCTTCACACTGGACGATCCGTGCCAAAATCTCCAAATCTGTCATAACATTCCCCCCAAGGAAATCAAAACCTGTACACATCAGCAGGGCACGGCAGGCGGGCGTGGCTTTTCCGTTGGACAAGGCGATTGATGCCGCCATATTCCGCGTATGGCAAAGAAAATCAACGCGGTACGGCGGGAAGGCCCCGCCCCGATGCTGCGGAATGCTTGTCGGTACAGGTTCTCAGTCTGGTAGCGTGTCCTCCTCCTCCAGCGAGGCCTGGCACCGCTCCACAAAATCCAGGTCCTGATAGCGGAGCATGGCGGCCAGCAGCACAAATAAGGACGCCCACAGGTTGCTCCGTGCCGACCGCTTCGCCACACAGTCGCCGCCCTCTTCTGCCTCCTCCAGCGTACGCAAAGCCAGGCACAGGAAAAAGCCCAGCGCGCCGACGATGATGGCGGAGGCCTTGTGCCGGATGGGATAGATAGGGGGCAGTTGTCCGGCGGTCTCCGTCTCCCCTTGGATGGTGAGGCAGAGCCCCTTTCGCTGGAGGGACACCGACCAGAAGGAGAGCAGTGTGGCGGCAATGATCAGCAGTAAAAAAAACAGGGAATCGTCTACCACCCCAAGCTGTGCGCAGAGCGTCTTTTTCTGCTCCTCCTCCATCCTGCCGCCCTCCTCTTGAGAACTGCTTCATTCTATACAAATCCGTTGATCTCGGTGCGCTTTTTCTCCCGCCCGGGAAAGAAAAAAGAGGTCCGGGCCGCTTCTATGCGGTCCGGACCTCTTTTGTTCTCCGTCGTTTTCAGCCCTGGCTGTCCCGGGCCCCGCCGAACTCGGTGAGGGTCAGGTCCTTGTTCTTGTCCTGGACCCAGTGGATGGACCACTGGGATGCGAACAGGAGGAGCTGGTTCCCCTTGTAGTCCTCCACCAGCTTTACGTCGGTGCCCAGAATGAGCTGCTCTTCCTTTATGGGCTCGCCGGTGTCGTTTTCGATCCAGCGCAGATATTCGTAGGGCAGTCCCTCCATATAGAGCTCCACCCCGTACTCGTTTTTGAGCCGGTACTCCAGCACGTCGAACTGGAGGGTGCCCACCACGCCCACGATGACCTCCTCCATGCCGGTATAGGGGGTTTTGAAGATCTGAATGGCGCCCTCCTGGGCGATCTGCTCCATCCCCTTGAGAAACTGCTTGCGCTTCATGGTGTCCAGAGGTCGGACCCGCCGGAAGTGCTCAGGCGCAAAGGTGGGGATGGGGTCGAAGCGGAACTTCTTCCCCGGCGCGCACAGCGTGTCGCCGATGGAAAAGATCCCGGGGTCAAAGACGCCGATGATGTCTCCGGCGTAGGCCTCCTCAATGATCTCCCGCTCGGCGGCCATGAGCTGCTGGGGCCGGGAGAGCTTGATCTTCTTGCCGCCCTGGACGTGGTAGACCTCCCTGTCCGCGTCAAAGCGCCCGGAGACCACCCGCATAAAGGCGATACGGTCCCGGTGGGCCTTGTTCATATTGGCTTGGATCTTGAAGACGAAGGCGGAGAACTCGTCGTCCATGGAGTCCACGATCACCTCCCCCGCCTGGCGGGGCAGGGGCGGCGTGGTCATGCGGAGGAAGTCCTCCAGAAAGGGCTCCACGCCGAAATTGGTGAGGGCAGAGCCGAAGAACACGGGGGAGAGCTTTCCGTGGCGCACTCGCTCCATATCAAAGTCACAGGAGGCGCCGTCCAGCAGCTCGATGTCGTCCTGAAGCTGTGTGCGGAAGGCAGGGCCGATCAGGCCGTCCAGCTCCGGGTCGTCCAGGCCCACCTCTACCGCCGTGGCCTGCCTGGCGCCGCCGTTGGAGGTGAAGTGGATGATCTCCCGCTTGTTCCGGTCGTAGACGCCCTTGAAGTCCTTGCCGCAGCCGATGGGCCAGTTCACCGCATAGGTGTCGATCCCCAACTCCTTCTCGATCTCCTCGCAGAGCTCAAAGGGGTCCCGGGCCTCCCGGTCCATTTTGTTGATAAAGGTGAAGATGGGGATATCCCGCATCACACACACCTTGAAGAGCTTCCGGGTCTGGGCCTCCACGCCTTTGGCCGCGTCAATGACCATAACGGCCGAATCGGCGGCCATGAGGGTACGGTACGTGTCCTCAGAGAAGTCCTGGTGACCGGGGGTGTCCAAGATATTGATGCAGAAGCCCTCATACTGGAACTGCATGACCGAGGAGGTGACGGAGATGCCGCGCTGCTTTTCGATCTCCATCCAGTCGGAGGTGGCGGCGCGGCTGTTCTTTTTTCCCTTGACCACACCGGCCTGGGCGATGGCTCCACCGTAGAGCAGGAACTTCTCGGTCAGGGTGGTCTTGCCAGCGTCGGGATGGGAGATGATGGCAAAGGTGCGGCGGCGTGAGATTTCGGATTCGTATTTGGACAAGGCAGCGGCCTCCTAGCGTTTTACAAGTCTTTTTATTGTAGCATACTCTCCCGCCGAATTGCAAGGAAAATGGACGTACCTCCGCCCAAAGCTCCACAAAACCCGCACCTTTTTTCACAGGCGGCGGCCAGGGAGGGCGGTCCGTCTCTCCGGCCCCATGGCCCCGGGCTTCTCTCAGGCGGGCCTTCTCTTCAAGAGGGCCCCCGTCCAAAGATGCCGCATTTGTTGCTCTTGATAGTCCGAATTTTTGGAACATTCTGCCGCTATTTTTCCGAAATTTTGGACCATCTTTTTCTGGCGGCCGGGCCGCTGACGGCGCTTTTTCTTAGCGGGACAGGGGCTGCGGCGTCCCGCCCTCTGGTTGGCATGAAATTTGCTTATTCTATAGGCGGTACCAAAAAGGAGGTCCGATCATATGATGGAAACCAAAAACGGCAGGCTCTTCTTCGATGGCTGTGACGTCACGGAGCTGGCCAAGAAATATGGAACCCCTCTGTACGTCTATTCCCAGACCGCCATAGAGCGCCGCTTCGATGAGCTGCGCCGGGACTTTCTGGACCGCTGGCCGGGAAGCCGGGTCGCCTATGCGGCCAAGGCCTTCTGTACCACCGGCATGTGCCGGCTGGTGGAGCGGGCCGGGATGTGCGTGGACGTGGTCTCCGGCGGCGAGCTCTACACCGCCCTGGCAGCCGGCTTCCCGCCCGAGCGTATCGAGTTCAACGGCAACAACAAGCTCCCCGGCGAGCTGGAGCTGGCCGTGGACCGGGGCGTGGGCCGGATCATCGTGGACGGGGCCCACGAGCTGGAGGCCATTGAAGCCCTCTGCGCCGCCAGAGGAAAGCGGATGAAGGTCCTCTACCGGGTGACTCCCGGCGTTAAGGCAGACAGCCATGACTACATCGTCACCGGCAAAAAGGACTCCAAGTTCGGCTTCCCCCTGGATGAGGATGTCATCTATCCCGCTGTGGAGCGGGCCGTCGCTGCGCCCCATGTGGACTTTCTGGGCTTTCACTTTCACATCGGCTCCCAGCTCTTCGACGCCTCCCCCTATCTCCAGGCGGTGGAGGCGGTGCTGGAGCTGGTCCGACAGGTCAGAGACCGCTTTGGCGTCCGCGTCTCAGAGCTCAACCTGGGGGGTGGATTCGGCATCACCTACACCACGGAGGAGCGCAGGCCCTACCGCTATTATCTGGACCCCATGCTGGAACGCATCGCCGCCTGCTTTGACGCGCTGGAGCTCCCCCGCCCCGCCGTGGTCATTGAGCCGGGCCGCAGCATCGTCGGGGACGCCGCTCTCTCCCTCTACACCGTGGGGGCCATCAAAGAGATCGCCGGCGTGCGCAAATATGTGGCGGTGGACGGCGGCATGACGGACAACATCCGTCCCGCCCTCTATCAGGCCGTCTATCGGGGCATCCTGGCCAACAAGGCGGACGCAGCGCCGGCCGAGACGGTCACCGTCTGCGGCAAGTGCTGTGAATCCGGGGATATCCTGCTCCGGGACGCGGCGCTCCCAGCAGCGGAAAGCGGCGACATTCTGGCCGTCCTCTCCACAGGCGCCTATGGCTATTCCATGGCCAGCAACTACAACAGCAACCCCATCCCCGCAGTGGTCCTGGTCAAGGACGGGCGGGATGAGCTGATGGTCCGGCGCCAGAGCTATGAGGATCTGATCCGGAATCAGATCATCCCGGCGTCGCTGAACAGTTGAGGGAGGCCGCAGCATGAGAACCCTGATCAAAAACGGCACCATTATCGATCCTGCCAACCATATTCATGCCAGGAACAACCTCCTCCTTCAGGACGGAAAGGTCCTGGCCACCGTGCAGGACGAGCCCGAGGCCGACGTTGTTCTGGACGCCGTCGGAAAATATGTCTGTCCTGGCTTCATCGACATCCACATGCACGAGGACCCCTATGATCCGGTCCGGGACCGCCTGATCCCCAGCATCATGACCTCCATGCTGAGGATGGGCGTCACCACCGCCATCGGCGGGAATTGCGGCATCAACACCGTCTCCCCGATCCGATACCTGGAGCTTATGGACCGGGACGGCGGGCCCGTCAACATGGGGCTGCTGGCTGGGCACACCTTTCTCCGGGAGCAGGCCGGACACCTGGACAAATATGCTCCTATCACCCCCGATGCGCTCCGCCGTCTCTCCGGACTGGCACAGGAGGCGCTGGAGGCGGGCTGCTTCGGCATCTCCTTCGGCATCCGCTATGTACCCGGCATCTCCATGGATGAGATGGTGGAGACGGCCCGCGGCTGCCGGAAGTCCGGCAAATTCATCGCTGCCCACGTCCGGGACGACGCGGCGTACATTTTCCGCGCGGTACAGGAACTGATCGACGTGGGACGGGCGCTGGATCTCCCGGTGCAGAATTCTCATGTGGGCAGCATGGGCGGCTTCGGTCAGATGGAGCGGCTGCTTGCCATGATGGACGCCTACCGGGCCAACGGTATGGATCTGTCCGGCGACTGTTATCCCTATTATGCCTTCAGCACCCGCATCGGAGAGACCACCTATGACGACGGTTTCCTGGAGCGGTATCAGACGGATTATTCCGTCATCGAGGTCTGCGAGGGCCCCTACAAAGGGCATCGCTGCACGGAGGCCATTTTCCGGACGCTTCGCCGGGAGGCCCCCCGCACCATCACCGTCTGCCATGTGATGAAGCCGGAGGACGTGGACATGGCCCTCCTCCACCCCAACATCATGCTGGCCAGCGACGGCCTCATGGACAACGGCCAGGGACATCCCCGGGCAGCGGGCGCCTTCCCCCGCTTTGTGCGCAATTACGTCGGAAGCGGACGTCTCAGTCTGGACGAGGCAGTGTACAAAATGGCCACCATGCCCGCCGCCAAGCTGGGGCTCTCCTACAAAGGGAACCTCCGCAGCGGCGCCGATGCCGACGTGGTGGTGCTGGATCTGGACCGAATCACGGACCGCGCTACCTTTGACCAGCCCAACGCCGGACCAGAGGGGCTTGACTACGTCCTCGTCGGAGGGGAGGTGGCTGTAGACCATGACCGGGTTGTCCGTTCTGACCTGGGCCGGGCATTGAGAAAGTGAGTTCTCCGAATTCATTAAATACTAGGAGGAGAGTCTTGTGGAATTTGGGTTTCTATCAATCTTGCCGCCGTTGTTGACTATTGTTTTAGCAATTATTACTAAAAATGTATTCATTTCTCTGTTTATTGGTGTATTCCTTGGCTTCTGCGTTATTGATGGTTTTCACATCATCTCTGCGCTTAATGCCACCCTTAATGGTTTTATCACTACATTCGAGAGCCACAGCAACACCATTGTTATTGCCTCCATTCTTATGATTGGCGCGTTAATCTATATCATTGAGCACTCCGGCGGAATTGAAGGCTTTGTCGAAATTATGGTGCGAAAAAAAGGAGTTATCAGGTCTAAACGGGCCGCCAATATTTTTACTTGGCTAGTAGGCGTTCTAGTCTTTACCTCGGGCTCTCTTAGTTGTCTTGTTGTCGGCTCTGTTACTCGTCCAGTTAACGATGCCATGCGGGTCTCACATGAAAAATCAGCATTCTTGGTCCATGCCACTTCTACACCAGTTTGTGTGTTGCTCCCATTGAGCGGCTGGGGTGCCGCCATGATCGGTTACCTCACTTCCGGCGGCGTAGAGGAGTCCCGAGCGGCCACACTGTTGGTCCAATCCATACCATTAAACTTCTATTGTATGCTGGCTGTCCTCGGCTCTCTTTTACTCTGCCTGCTCCGCAAGGATTTTGGCCCTTTGAAAGCCGCTGAGCTGCGGGCTGACACCACTGGTGAATTGGATTCGCCCTCATCTGCTACTTCTTTAGACGAAGTGAGCGATGACAAAAGTTATTTGGATACCGACCGTCCTTTGGCCCGCAATATGCTCATTCCCATTGCTGTTCTCATCCTGGGCGTATTAGTTGTACTGACGGTCACTGGCAGTGGGAATCCTTTAGATGGTAACGGCATGAATGCCCTTCTGTGGGGCGTCTTCCTTGCTTTAGTTGCTTCCGGTATTCTGTGTATAACCCAAAAAATTTACAACCTATCACAGTTCATTGATGTGGCATTCAAAGGTGCGTCTGGCATGCTCTCCATCGCTATGATTTTAATTTTCGGCTTTACCATGGGAGGCGTGGTCTCCCAACTTGGCACCGGACTGTATCTTTGTTCCATCTTTGAGCAATTTCTTTCTCCCTCTCTCCTGCCCGTTCTTGTCTTTTTGATGGCCTGTCTTATTTCTTTTGCCACCGGTACTTCTATGGGTACTATGGCGATCACCTCGGTGATTTGCCTACCTATGGCTCTCCAGCTGGGCGTAGATATTCCTTTGGTGGCAGGTGCTGTATGGGGTGGTAGTATTTTCGGTGATCACTGCTCTCCCATTTCAGATACTACTATTATGACCTGTTCCACCACTGGGTGTAATATTATCGACCATATCAAAACACAGTTTCCTTATTGTCTCGCGTTTGCCGTTCTCTCTATTATCTTCTATCTATTTTTGGGCTTTATTATGTAATATCCTACCCCCTCCTTTCAGCGCTCCGCCCCGGCTTGTTGCCGGAGCGGAGCGTCTTTTTCCTCCGCACTTGTGCCGCGCCCTCCTTCGTCCTATAATGAAAGCACCTTAACACCGGAAAGGAGGCCCCCGATATGGAAAGCAAGCTGCTCGACACTATAACCGAAATCGTGGGCGAGGGCATCGTCTGCGTCAACGCGGGCGGGATCGTCACCCACTTCAACCGCAAGGCCAAGGAGATCACCGGCATCGTCCTGGAGGGCGGGCGCTCCCATCCCGCCGGCTCCATCCTCCCTGGAGACATTGTGCTCATCGCGGACAACATGCTGGGGGACGACGACGGCGGCATGACGCCGGAGGACCTCTCACACTTGAATATCCGCGACCCGGAGCTCCGCCCCGGAGACGCGGTGCTGGCCGCCGGCGTCTATCACAGCGGCGGGTCCAAGCCCCTCTACCGCCGCTGCGGACCATACGCCATGCCCCAGGAGCTGTGTCTGGAGGGCCTCTGCGGCGGCCTGGAGGTGCGCCTTTCGGTGAGCCGGTACGAAAAGCTGCTGACCATCTCCGTCGGGGGCGAGCCCTACCACCTCCGGTATCTCCGCTCCATGGCCCACCTGGTGGTGGTGGACGGCGGGACCGGGAAGGTAAAATTTTATCAGGAAAAGGGCTGTACCATCCGTCACGAGGATCTGAAAGGGCTCCTGGAGGGGGGGACTTTCCAGCCGAAAAATGACGGCACCACCGAGTTCAGCGTCATCGGCCGGGACTTCTTCGAGCTCTTTCAGCCCTGCGAGCTCACCCAGCGCATGGACCGCCTGCTCTCCGGTGGGGGCGGCGCCACGCTGGACGAGGAGCTCTACATCAACAAGCGTCTTATGCTCTGCTCCATTCTGCCGGTGCGGGAAGGAAATCATGTCCGCGGCGCCGTGCTCAAGCTTACCGACCTCTCCGAGCTGCACAAGCTGCTGGACCAGCGCAACGAGCTCATCACCAAGGTGGAGCAGGCCAGCCTCAACGTGGACAACCAGGCCATGCGGGTCCCGGCCAACGCCTTTCCCGACTTTGCAGGCAGCTCTCCCCCCATCCAGCGGGTCAAATATCTGGCCTTCAAGGCCGCCCAGGCCAGGTGCAACGTCATCATCACAGGGGAGAGCGGCACCGGCAAGTCCCAACTGGCCCGGGAGATTCACCGTCTCTCCCGGCCCGACGGCCCCTTCGTGGAGGTCAACTGCAGCTCCATCCCCAGGGACCTCTTTGAGAGCGAGCTCTTCGGCTATATGGGCGGAGCCTTTACCGGGGCCCTCTCCGGCGGAAAGCCGGGCTACTTTGAGCAGGCGGACGGCGGCACCATCTTCCTCGACGAGATCGGCGAGATCCCCATGAGCGCCCAGGTCAAGCTGCTCTACGCCATCCAGAACAAGCGGTTTTACCGCGTGGGCGCCACCAAGCCCACCAATGTGGACGTGCGTATCCTCTCCGCCACCAATCAGGACCTGTGGAAGGCCGTGCGCGAGGGCCGTTTCCGGGAGGATCTCTACTACCGGATCAACGTCTTTTCCCTGCGCATCCCGCCCCTGCGTGAGCGTATCTCGGACCTCTATCTCCTCAGCCGCAGTCTCACCGAGTCCGTCTGCGCCCAGTACGGCATCCCGCCCAAAAAGCTCTCCGGCTCGGCAGTGGAGAAGCTGCTCCAGCACACCTGGCCGGGCAATATCCGGGAGCTGGGCAACGTCATCGAGCGGGCGGTGGCGGTATGCGAGAGCAGCATCATCGGCCCTGAGGAGATCGAACTCTCCCCCGTGGGCGCGCGTCCGGCGGAAGCCGCCCCCGTCCTCTCCGGCCCGCTGAAAGCCCAGTTGGAGTACGCTGAGGAACAGGCGCTTCTCCGCGCCCTGGCGGTCGCAGAGGGCGACAAGCGCCGGGCCATGGAGCTGCTGGAGATGAAAAAGTCCAGCTTCTACGAACGTCTGCAACACTATGGGATCAAGTGACGTTTTTTCTCCTTCATATTGACATATGTCAAAAATGGGAGTATGATATTTTCGACATATGTCAGGAACAAGAGGTGACGGCATGTCCAGACCACAGAAGTGCAGACGGGTATGCACCCTGCCCCGGTGCGGCGGGTTCCGTCCCATGGAGGACGCCCCCTGGAGCGGGACTGTGACCCTGGGAGTGGATGAATACGAGGTGATCCGCCTCATCGACCTGGAGGGTCTGACCCAAGAGCAGTGTGCTGTGCAGATGGAGGTGGCCCGCACCACGGTGACCGGAATCTATCTCAGCGCCCGCCGCAAGCTGGCCCAGGCCCTGGTGGAGCGCAAGGCGCTGGCGGTGGAGGGGGGGCATTACCGCCTGTGCGACGGTGGAGAATGTCGCCGTCGGGGGCACGGATGCCCCAAAAAGCAGAAATTGGAGGCGTTTCATCGTGAAAATCGCAGTGACCTATGAGAACGGGACCGTGTTTCAGCACTTTGGCCACACGGAGCAGTTCAAGGTGTACCAGGTGGAAGACGGCAGGGTGACGGGGACGGAGATCCTGGACACCAACGGCAGCGGACACGGCGCGCTGGCGGGCTTTCTGCAGGATGCCGGCGTGGAGGCCCTGATCTGCGGCGGCCTGGGTATGGGCGCCCGGAACGCACTGGCACAGGCAGGCGTCACCCTGTACGCCGGGGTCACCGGCGACGCGGACGCTGCGGTCCAGGCCCTGCTGGCGAACCGCCTGGCCTACGGTACCGAGGCCAACTGCCGCCATCATGACGGCGGCCATAATCACACGCACCACGGAGACTGCGCGTCCCACGACTGCGGCGGACACTGCGGTGCATGAAAAAAGGTCCGGGACCGGCATATGCCGGTCCCGGACCTTTTTCTCTCCCCGTTTCCGGCCTGTCAGGGGATGACAGGCCGGGCCATCCGTGGTACAATCAGGATAAATGCTTTGCTCTGATGAAGAGCGCACAACAAGGGGAGGCATGCTTATATGGAAGACCATCTGTTCACAAATGCCCATATCTTGGCTTGGCTCCAGTATTTTGCCGAGAATACCAGGGTGGACCTGGAAAAGGTAAAGCTGCTGGATATCACCCGAAAGAACAAAAACCTCATCCCCACAGTGGAGTCCCACTCCTCCGTGCTGGTATTCACTGAGGCGGGCCACCCGGATATCTTCTACCGCATGTGGGACGCGGGCCTGGGAGAATGCGACGTGTGGTACAACGAGGGCTCCGATCCCGCGGGTCCCATTCTCCACTCCAAGCTCAAGGATATGATCAACCGGGGGATCAACGCCTCCGCCGGTATGCTCATCCTCAACCCCGACGCCCGCTCCACCTATAAGATCGGCATGCGCAACTCCAGTTTCTCCCGGGGCTCCGTCCACTATGTGGGCAATGAGATCCGGGCGGTCATCCTCAGCAAGATGCACCTGGCCCAGGGAGATACGGTGTGCGTCATCTCCGGGGAATCCATCGCGGTGGAGTCGGCCATCCTCGCCTGTGAGGGCACTGTCATCGCGGTGGAGTACAGCCAGGGCGACCGCACCACCATGGAGGAGAATGTGCGGCAATTCGGCCTCAACAACATCTCCATCATCGATCACGTGGACGACGAAACGTTGGCCGCCCTGCCCGCCCCCTCACTGGCCTTCCTGGTGGCTTCCGCCAGCATGGAACAGGAACTCGCCTGCCTGCTGCGCCGCAACCCTCATATGGAATTCCTCATCTATACCCTGGATTTCCGCTGCGCGGCCACCCTGCCGGCCCTCTTTGAGCGCCTGGGCATCGGGGAGACCGAGGTGGTGCAGCTCTCGGTGTCCAAGCTCACGGCCAAAGGCACCTTCCAGACCGAGCCCGCCCCCTGGCTCATCTCCGGCAGGTCCTGAGTTTTTCTATTTTGTGTATTTTACCCATTGACAAATGTCCTTTCAGCCACTACAGTATATATAACAATTTAACGTATGAAAGATGATGATGGAGACAGTAGTGCCTCTCCGAGGATCTCAGAGAGCCGGCGGCAGGTGGGAAGCCGGTATCAGTAGGGCAGGCAGGAACATCACTCCGGAGTTGCGGCCCGAACCGCTTTGCCGCGAAGTAGGCGCCGCCGGGATTCCCCGTTAGAGGAAGCGCATATGTCGGTATGCAGTAACGGGTGGTACAGCGATGGTGATTTGATCCTCGTCCCTTTACAGGGGCGGGGATCTTTTTCGTCTGTGCCGGGCATACCGGAACAGAGGGAGGAAGGAACATATGAGCAAGCAAATGACCGAGATCCGCTGGCATGGCCGGGGCGGGCAGGGGGCCAAGACCGCCTGCCTGCTGCTGGCCGACGCCGCCTTTTCCTCGGGCAAGTATGTCCAGGGCTTTCCGGAATACGGCCCCGAGCGCATGGGCGCCCCCATCACCGCCTATAACCGCATCAGCGACGTCCCCTGCACCATCCACTCCAACATCTATCAGCCAGACTACGTGGTGGTGGTGGACGAGTCCCTCCTCTCCTCGGTGGATGTCACCGCAGGGCTGAGCCCGGAGGGCGCCGTCCTCATCAATTCTCCCAAGGCCCCCGGTGCCCTGCGGCCCCTGCTGCGGGGTTATTCCGGCAGGGTGTACACCGTGGATGCCCGGCGCCTTTCCGAACAGTACCTGGGCGGCTATTTTCCCAACACCCCCATGCTCGCCGCCATCGTTCAGGTCAGCCGGGTGCTGGAGCCGGATCAGTTCGCGGCCGATATGGAGGCCAGCTTCCGGCACAAATTCGCCACCAAGCCCCAGGTCATCGAGGGCAACATGAAATGCCTGCTCCAATCCATGAAGGAGGTGCGCGCATGAACTTCCAGGCATCCAAAATCAACGAGCAGACTCCCTGGCAGGAGATGACTCCGGGCGGGGAGATCTACGAGGGCGGCACCGCAAAGGCAGTGCGCACCGGCGAGTGGCGCTCCGACGTGCCGGTCTGGGACCCGGCCAAATGCAAGCAGTGCCTGCTGTGCGCCCCCTTTTGTCCCGACTCCTCCATCCCCGTCTCCAATGGAAAGCGGGGCGCATTTGATCTGGACCACTGCAAGGGCTGCGGCATCTGCTGGAAGGTCTGCCCCTTCGGCGCCATCGCCTTTGAAAAGGAGGAGAAGTGATGAGTATCCGCGACCGCCTGTCGGGAAATGAGGCCATTGCCTGCGCCATGCGGCAGATCAACCCCGGCGTCTTTGCCGCCTTCCCCATTACCCCTTCCACCGAGATCCCCCAGTACTTCGCCCAGTATGTGGCCAACGGCCTGGTGGACACCGAGTACGTCACCGTGGAGTCGGAACACTCCTCCATGTCCACCTGTATCGGAGCCCAGGCCGCCGGCGTTCGGGCCGTCACCGCCACGTCGTCCTGTGGGCTGGCGTACATGACGGAGATGCTGTATGTGGCCGCCTCTTCCCGCCTGCCCATCACCCTCGCCTGCGTCAACCGCGCCCTCACAGGCCCCATCAACATCAACAACGACCACTCCGACTCCATGGGTGCGCGGGACACCGGCTGGATCCAGCTCTATGCGGAGAACAACCAAGAGGCCTATGACAACTATCTCCAGGCCATGCGCATCGCCGAAACCCCGGATGTGCGCCTCCCGATCATGGTCTGCCAGGACGGCTTCATCACCTCCCACGCGGTGGAGAATATCCTGCTGGAGACGGACGAGAAGGTCCGGGCCTTCGTGGGGGAGTATACGCCGGAGCACCATCTGCTCCAGCACAGCAATCCCCTGGCCGTGGGCCCCTATGACACCTGTCCCTACTGTATGGAGCATAAGGTCCAGCAGGCCGAGGCCATGAAAAACGCCAAGCGGGCCGTGCTGGAGGTGGCCGCAGATTTTGCGCGGACCTTCGGCCGAAAATACGGCCTCTTCGAGGCCTATGCGATGGAGGACGCCGAGGTGGCGCTGGTGCTCATCGGCTCCACCGCCGGCACGGCCAAGGCCTGTGTCCAGCGCCTGCGGGAGCGGGGCGTCAAGGCCGGGCTCCTCAAGTTGCGTGTGTTCCGCCCCTTCCCCATGGAGGAGATCGCCCAAGCCCTCTCCCATGTGAAGGCGGTGGCAGTCATGGACAAGAGCGAGGGTTATTCCGGCTGTGGCGGTCCCCTCTTTGCCGAAGTGCGCTCCGCCTGCTACGATCTGCCCAACCGCCCCCTCATGACCAACGTAGTCTATGGCCTGGGCGGACGGGACTGTGCGGTGGAGGACGTGGAGCGGGTCTACCGCCACCTGCTCCGGATGGCCGAAAGCGGCCAGGCCGGCCCCCGGTATCTCCACATGGGCCAGCGCAGCAGTGAACAGGAGGTGCTCTGACAATGGCGTACAATCACAAGCTCGAGCTTTCTAAGCCGGAACGATTTGTCGGCGGACATCGACTGTGCGCCGGCTGCGGGGCGGGCATCGTCTGCCGGGCCGTGACCCGCGCCCTGGACGAAGGGGACAGGGCGGTCATTTGCAACGCCACCGGCTGCCTGGAGGTGTCCTCCTTCCTCTACCCCTACACCGCCTGGGAGGACAGCTACATCCACTCCGCCTTTGAAAACGCCGCCGCCACCTGCGGCGGTGTGGAGGCCGCGTACCGCTTTCTCAAGCGCCGCGGCAGCGTCGAAGATTCTTTCAAGTTTCTGGCCATCGGCGGCGACGGAGGCACATATGACATCGGCTTCCAGTCCCTCTCCGGCGCCATGGAGCGGGGCCACGACATGGTATATTTCTGTTATGACAACGAGGCCTATATGAATACCGGCATCCAGCGCTCCTCCTCCACCCCCCGCTTTGCCAGCGCCACCACCACCCCGCCCGGCTCCGCCTCCAGCGGCAAGCCGCAGAACAAGAAGGACCTTACGGAGATCATGGCCGCACACCACATCCCCTATGTGGCCCAGACCACCTTTCTCACCAACTTCAAGGACCTCCATGAAAAGGCCCATCGGGCCATCTATACCCCCGGCCCCGCCTTTGTCAACATCATGTCCCCCTGCCCCCGGGGCTGGCAGTACTCTCCCGAGCTGCTCCCCGAGCTGTGCCGCCTGGCGGTGGAGACCTGCGTGTGGCCCCTCTATGAAGTCATCGACGGTGTATGGCATCTGAGCTACGAGCCGAAAAGGAAGCTGCCCGTCACCGAGTTCATGCGTCTGCAGGGGCGATTCAAGCACTGCTTCCAGCCCGGCAGCGAGTGGACCCTGGAGGCCGCCCAGCGGTATGTGGATGAAAAATGGGAGGCCCTGCTCTCCCGTTGTGTATAAACGCCGCCAAGGCGGCTTATCCTCTTTGGCAGCGCGGAGCCCCCGTTTCAGCCGCCTGCCTTTTGATACGCCGAAGGCCCTGGAGCCGTTGGTTCCAGGGCCTTTTTTCCGGAAGGAATCCCCCCGCGCCGCCGTTCGCCACAGCAAAAGCGCAGGTATGCCGCCTGCACTTTCGTTATACCGGGCGCGCTCACAGCCGACAGAGCAGCCGCTCCATCTTCCGTATCCCCTCCTGCTGAGAGACGATGATCGCCTTCAGGGATCGGTCGAAGTTCCGGGCAGATAGGAAAGCGCAGCGCGTTCTCCGACATCTGCACCGCGCCCCTGTGGTGCGGGATCATCTCCCGCATAAAATTCCCGTTGACATCGTTTGCGGAGCAGGCCCGCTCCATATCCCCGAACATCCTTCCGGTGATCTGCTGAAAACGGCGCTGATATAGGCAGAGCTCCTGCCCGGTATTTTTTACTCCTTCGCATCCGCACAGCGCCGCCTCCATATCCGCAATGCTCTTGGTCTGCGCCTCTATGATATGGACCGCGATATTTTGCAGAGGAACAAGGGTCGTGTACTGCAGGAGGTTCCGGGACAGCTGGATCGCCGCTTCATGATATGTTCCGGCCCCCGCCGCGGCACACAGAAGAAGGGCGGGGCCGGGGACACCGCATCGGTCCCGGGCCCCGCCCTGTACTGCTTACCGCTGGACCCGGCCGGAGCCGTCGCCGCCGGCGAGCTTTTCCACCTCGGCCAGCGTGACCCGGTTGAAGTCCCCCTCGATGGAGTGCTTCAGCGCCGATGCCGCCACCGCGAATTCAATCGCCTCCCGGCTGTCCTTCCCGCTGAGCAGCGCGTAAATGAGCCCGCCGCCGAAGCTGTCGCCGCCGCCCACCCGGTCCACGATGCGCAGGTGGTACTCCTTGGAGAAACAGCACTCCTTTCCGTCATACAGCATGCCCGCCCAGTCGTTGTCGCTGGCGGAAATGGAGGTGCGCAGCGTGATGGCCACCTTCTCAAAGCCGAACCGGTCGGCGAGCTGCTTGGCCACGGACTGATATCCCTCTTTGTTCAGCTTGCCGCCGTAGATGTCGGTGTTTTCCGCCTCGATGCCGAAAACATCCTTGGCGTCCTCCTCGTTGGAAATGCAGACGTCCACATACCGGCAGAGCTCGGTCATCGCCGCGCGGGCCTGCTCCCGGCTCCACAGCTTGCCCCGATAGTTCAGGTCGCAGGAGACCTTCACACCGTGCCTCTTTGCCGCGGCACAGGCCTGCCTGCAGATTTCCACCAGGTTGGGTCCCAGCGCGGGCGTGATCCCGGTGAAGTGGAACCAGTCCGCGCCTTCAAAGATGGCGTCCCAGTCAAAGTCGGAGGGCTGCGCCTCCTGGATGGCCGAGTGGGCCCGGTCATAGATGCACACGCTACCCCGCTGGGAGGCGCCCTTCTCCAGGAAATAGATGCCCACGCGCTCCCCGCCGCGGACGATTCCGGAGGTGTCCACCCCCAGCCCCCGCAGCGCGTTCACTGCGCCCTGTCCGATGGCATGGGCGGGCAGCTTGGTGACAAAGGCGGCATCCAGACCGTAGTTGGCGAGGGATACCGCCACATTCGCCTCTCCGCCGCCAAAGGTGGCCTGGAGCTGGTCGTCCTGGAAGAACCGGTAGTATCCGTTGGGCGCCAGCCGCAACATGATCTCTCCGAATGTTACCACACGCTTGCTCATAAGTGAGAGCCTCCTTATTTCTGTACCAGATGAATGGCAAAGCCGCCGAAGGTTCCGTCCAGATAGATGGCCTTGGTCTTTCCCTTGCCGTCGGTCTTTCGGGTCTCCTCCAGACACTTGACGCCCCGAAGACCCAGATGATAGACCGCCCTGTCCACGCTGTTGGTGCCGATGGCGATGTGGCCGTGGGCCCCGGGACCGGGCGTCTTGGTGCACTCTGCCGCAGGCAGCGCCTGTACGGAGGAGTTGCCCATCTTATACTCGAATCCAAAGATGGCGCACAGTGTCCTGGCCGTCCGGTCCGCCTCCGCCTCGCTGCCGCAGTTGATGCCCACATGATGCAGGGAGAACCCCAGCATGGTGCGCACGGCTTCCCGGGTCATACGGGTAATCTCCTCCCACCTTTCTCCCTCGATGAGCTCCTTTTTCACCATCCAGGTGCCCCCGCAGGCCACGATCTGGTCAAAGGACAGGTAATCCATCAGATTCTTTGCGTTGACTCCGCCGGTAGGCATCCATTTCAGCGCCCGATAAGGGCCGGCGATGGCCTTCAGCTTGGCCACGCCCCCGTTCTGTTCGGCGGGGAAAAACTTTACCACCTCCAGGCCCATGGACATGGCCTGCTCCATCTCGCCGGGGGTGGCGGTGCCGGGCACCATCAGCGCCCCCTTGGAGAGGACATACTGCACGGTGTCCGGGTTGAATCCGGGGCTGACGATAAACCTGGCCCCGGCCTCCAGCGCCCGGTCCACCTGCTCATGGGTCAGGACAGTGCCCGCGCCCACCAGCATCTCGGGCACTTCCCGAACGATCGCCCGCATTGCCTCCTCCGCTGCGGCGGTGCGGAACGTCACCTCCGCCACGGGCAGGCCGCCGGCCACCAGGGCCTTCGCCAGCGGCACCGCCTTCTTAGCGTCGTCGATGGCGATCACGGGCACAATGCCGACGTTGGAAATTTGTTTCAGAATGGGGTCCATGCGCTCAACCTTCTTTTCTGCAAATTTAGAACCTGTATTCCTGAGACGGGCAGGGTCCCCGCAGCATGGCGGGAAAACCCCGCCTGGATGCCGCGGGACGGAGGTGCATACGGGCTCTCATACACGAAAAACACCGCACCCGGCGTCGAAACCAGCCGGCATGCCGGGACGCGCACGAATGCGGTGTGCTCTCTCTGTTACCGGTGGTCCTTTTGAATGGCCTCCCACAGGCCGCTAAGGTAGGCCACGCCCAGCGCCCGGTCGTACAGGCCGTAGCCCGCCCGGCCCTGCTCATCCCAGATCATACGTCCGTGGTCGGGCCGGATATAGCCCTCGAATCCGATGTCATAGTAGGCCTTCATGATCTCGTACAGGTCCAGGCTGCCGTCGGCGGAGAAGTGCGCCGCCTCCTCAAATTGGCCGGGCCCGGTAAACTTGATGTTGCGCACATGGCCGAAGTGGATGCGCCCCCGGCTCCCGAATTCCCGCACCATGGCGGGGATATCGTTGCAGGGATTGGAGCCCATGGAGCCGGAGCACAGCGTCAGGCCGTTGCAGGGACTGTCCACCAGGGAGAGGATGCGCGTCACATTGTCCCGGTTGGTACAGATCCTTGGCAGGCCGAAAATATCCCAGGGGGGATCGTCCGGATGGATGGCCATTTTGACGTCGTACCGCTCACAGACCGGGATAACGGCCTCCAGGAAATAGCGCAGATTGCGGAAAAGGTCCTCATGGGAGACGCTCTGATACTGGGCGAAGAGGTGCTTGATCTCCGCCATGCGCTCCGGCTCCCACCCGGCCATCTCGAACTCGCCCGCCCCCTGCTGGATTCGGTCGGCAAAGTCCTGGGGATCGGTGATCTTGTCGATGACAGCCTGGTCATAGGCCAGTACGGTGGCCCCGTCGGCGCGTGGCTTGAACAGGTCGCTGCGGGTCCAGTCAAAGACCGGCATGAAATTGTAGCAGATGACCTTCACGCCCGCCTGTCCCAGCCGTTCAATGGTCTTGCAGTAATTGTCGATGTACTCGTCCCGGCCGGGCAGGCCCAGCTTGATATCCTCATGGACGTTGACGCTCTCGATGACCTCCAGCTCCAGCCCCGCGTCGTTGACCTCCTGCTTCAGGGCCTGGATGCGCTCGGTGGGCCACAGGGCCCCGGCGGGCATGTCCATCAGGGAGCTCACCACACCGCTCATATTGGGGATCTGTTTGATATAACGCAGCGGTATGGGGTCCATCTGGCTCCCGTACCAGCGAAATGTCATCTTCATGGATGATCGCTCCTCATGCTCTCTCACTCAAATACCGGCGCAGAGTGGTACGGACCGCGCCGGGGCCCGCCAGCATGGCCCGGAACGCGGCTTCTGTTTTTTCTCCCAGCCCCGCCTGATACAGGTCCACGCCAAAAATAGCGGCGTTGGAGAGGATGGGGCGGAGCTGATCGGTACAGGTCTCGGGCGTGCCCACCTTCACTCCGGCCAACAGGGCCTGGAGGGCAGGCGCCATGGGATCGGGGCTCACCGGCATCTCCCGCAGGGCGTCATCCACCCCCAGCAGGTACCGGCACCACCCCGCGAAGACCAGCGGGATATATTCCAGCGCGGAGACCGCCAGATCGGTGCGCTGGGTATAGCGCTGAAGCGTGCCGCCGTACCGGACGGGCAGCTTCTGGGAGGTGTCCGCGGCGATACGTTGGGGCGTATCCGGGATGGCGGGGTTGGGAAAACGCTGGTGCAGCACCTCGTCGATGAACTTTCGGGGACTGAGGAGGCCCGGGTCCTCCACCACGGGGAGACCTTCGGCGGCGATGTGCTCCACCAGAGCCCTCAGGTCCGGGTCGGCCATCTCCGCGGCGATGGTGGTGTAGCCCAGCAGGCACCCATACACGGCCAGGGCGGTGTGCAGGGGATTGAGGCAGGTGCCCACCTTCATCTTCTCGGCCTTTTCCACCGTGGCACGGTCGGTAAAGTAGACCCCCGCCCGCTCCAGGGGAGGGCGTCCATTGGGGAAGGCGTCCTCCAGCACCAGGTATTCTGTGGTCTCGGCGTTGACAAAGGGGGCGATCAGCGTACCGGTGTTGGTCCTGGAAATGGTCATATCCTGCAGCCCCAGGTCCTCCAGGGCCTTTTTGACCTGCTCGGAGGGGTGAGGGGTGATCTTATCGATCATAGACCAGGGGAAGGTGACCTTTTTCTCGTCGGAGAGCCATGCCAGGAAGGCGGCGGGGACCAGTCCCGCCCGCTCCCATGCCTCTGCGGCGGCAAACACGCCCTCCCGGAGCTTTTTTCCGTTCTGCGCGCAGTTGTCCATGCTCACCATGGCGATGGGGTGTCCCCCCGCCTGGAAGCGGCGGTAGAGGAGCGCCGCCGCAATGGACATGGTGTGCCGCGGGGCGTCCGGCCCGGCGGCAAAATCCTGCCGGGCCGCGGGGAGAGTCTCGCCCGCCAGATCGGTCAGCGCATACCCCTTCTCCGTGATGGTAAAGCTGGCCAGCTGGAGGTTGGGATCCTGGAACACCTGCACCAGCCGGGCCCAGTCAGGCCCCGCGCAGTCGGCCTTGTATCCGCCCGCCACGCTGGCCACGACCTCCTTGTCGTAGGAGCCGTCGGCATGCATGCGTACCAGCAGGCTCAGCTCGTCATAGGGCTCGTATACCTTGTCGATGATCTGGAAGTCGAAGGATTCGGCTGCCAAGATGCCGGTATCGGTAACCCCGGCGTTCAAAAGGGTCTGTTGGGCCGCGGCCAGAAAGCCCCGAAAGATATTGCCCGCGCCAAAGTGGACCCAGGAGGGCCTTTGCAGCGTCTGGGCCTTCATGGCCTCCACATCGTACCGCGGCAGCGCGATGCCGGCGGCTTCCCAGGCGGAGCGGTCCTTCAGTCCCTGAATATTCAAATGCAACATAGCAGATCGTTACCCTTTCCGTCAGACTCTGGTGTCCACCAGATGTTTGCCAAGCTTCTTTTCCAGCATCCCCTGGAGCTGGGTGAGCACGGTGCTGAAGATCAGGTAGACGAGAGCGGCCTCGCAGTAGAGCAGCAGGGGCTGGAATTTGACGGCGATGATGGACTTGGCCGTCATGAGGATCTCCGCCACTGTGATGGAGGAGACCAGGGAGGTGTCCTTCAGAAGGCTGATGAAGGAGTTGCCGAGAGATGGTACGGCCACCAGGGCCGCCTGCGGGATGACCACCTGGGCCATTGTCTGGAGCTTGTTCAGTCCCAGGGCCCTGCATGCCTCAAACTGTCCTTTGGGGATGGAGCCCAAGGCGGCGCGGATGACTTCGGAATTGTAGGCGCCCTGGCTGATGACCAGCGCCAGGATAGCGGATGGGATGGGATCCAGCACAAGCCCCACAGAGGGCAGTCCAAAATAGATCACATAAATCTGGACCAGCAGGGGGGTGCCGCGGATCACCCAAACCACAAACCAGGCGATTGCCTTGAAGGGTGCGATCTTGGACATGCGCATCAGCGCCAGGACGAATGCCAATACCAGGCCCACGACAAACGAGACCAGCATCAGCGGGACAGAGATCAACAGGCCCGCTTTGAACATGGGCCAGAAGGAATCGACCAGCAATTGAATGTTTTCCATGGCAGCCCGCCTCCTTGTTTTTCGAGAAAAGGGGGCGCCGCCCAAGGGCGGCGCCCCGGTCAATGCTTGACTTATTTCTTGTAGATGCTGGTGCTGTCGGCCACGGTCTGGCCAAAGTACTTCACGGTTAGGTCATAGCAGGTGCCGTCGTCGATCATCTCCTGGATGATCTCGGAGATCTTGTCGCACAGCTCCTGATCCTCTTTGCGGAGCATACCGGCGGACTCGATCATGTACTCCTCGCCCTCGGCGGGCTCATAGATCGCGGCGATCTTCACGTTGACCTCGGGACGGCTCTTCATATACTCGTCCACGGCGGCCACGTTGTTGATGGTGCCGTCGGCGCGACCGGTGTTCAGCTGCTCCATTGCGGCGGTCAGATCACCGTCGGCAGTGGTGGCGCCGAAGCTCTGGGCGATCTTGCCCGCGGCGGAGGAGGGAGAGTTGATGCACAGCTTGCCGTCGAGGTCCTCAAAGGAGGTGATCTCATCGTTGTCGCCGTTGACCACCAGGCAGTAGGGGTTCTCCGCGTAGGAGGCGGTGACGGCGTATTTCTCCTGGCGCTCGGGGTTGGGGTTCACGCCGCAGATCACGATGTCATAGCGGGCTGCATCCAGGCCGGCCAGGACGGGGTCCCAACTGTCGGAGATCTGGAACTCGGCCTCCACGCCCAGGCGGGAGGCGATCTCCTTGGCGATCTCCACCTCGAAGCCGGTGAGCTCTCCGGTGCCGTCCTCGTTGTACACGTAGGGGATCCAGTTGCCTTCGGCGCCGATGGACAGCTTGCCCGCGTCCAGCACGCGCTGGAGGGAGCCGTCTCCCTCGGGAGCGGCCGTGACGGGCGTAGTGGTCTCGGGCGCCTCGGTCCCGGGCGTGGGCGTGGCGCTGCTGCCGCCGCCGCAGGCGGCCAGAGAGACGATCATCGCAAGAGACAGGGCGCCGGTAAGGATCTTCTTTGCTTTCATGACTGCTTCACCTTTTCCTTTTCATTATAATTTATTTTTCAGCGCGCCGCGCTGAGAAATACGGATCTCCAGGGCCTGTTGGAACCATGGGGGCGGGCCCGGCGTTGGGGTGTGCCGCCCGTTTTCAAACAGGCCCTAGTCCTGGAGGAACCGCTCCAGGACCCGAAAGTTTCTCCGGTCCGCGGCATAGGGGTCGGTAAAATAGTGCTCGTCCGCCACCTCCTGCACCAGATATCCGGTGAAATGGTGGTCGTTCAGGGTCTGGATCTGCCGTGCCAGGGCGGTGTTTCCGTCACCCCACACATTGTGGAGCCAGGGGTCGCCGTCCAGGAAGTGCATGTGGATCAGATCGTCCCCAAATGCCTGAAACCAGTCCTCCAGGGTCTCCCCCGCCGCGCCGGTGGCAATGTTGTCCACCATCATTTTCAGATTGGGATGGTGGATCTCCTCATACATGCGGCGGGCCCGCTCCAGACTGTAGACCAGATTGCTCTCGTCCTGGCGGAGGGACTCCATCACCAGCAGGATACCCTCCCGCCCGGCCGCCAGGCACAGCCGGCCCAAGTGATCCCGGCATCGGCCCCACATGGCGGCCTCATCCTCCCCGCAGTAACCCCAGCCGGAGTTGACCACGACCCGGTCCGCGCCCAGCTCGGCCGCCAGATGGATGGCGTTGGAGAAGTACCGGAAGGACCACTCCAGAAGTTCCGGCTCCTGGGAGGCATACTGATATTGATAGGCTATGCTGGGCGCCGTGACGGACACCACCCGGACATTGTGCGCGGAGAGCTTGGCACGGAGCGCATTGACATCGCCGAATCCCTCATGATCCAGCCAGAAGTGGGCCGCGCCGCACCAGAGCTCGATCTGCTCTACGCCCAGGCGCTGCTGGCAGTCCAGAAAGTAGTCTAGAGAGAAGCGGCGGTAATGCTGGTTCATGTTGACCAGTTGTCCTCGTTTGATGCCCGCCATGGCTACACCTCCCCGCACAGGGCCGCCAGGGCCCGCTCGTCCGGATAAGAGGGCCGCTCCAAATACCGCTCACCGGGCAGGCGCAGGGAGATCTCCCCCCCATAGCCCACCTCATTCAGCTGGCACAGGTACCGCTCCATGGGAAGTACTCCTTCGCCCCAAGCCCGCCAGCCGTGGTAATTGCCGTCGCACAGCCGCACCAGCCCCGTCCGGTCCCCCAACCGGTCGAACCAGTCCGGAATGGTATCGCCGCAGGCGCTCATGACATTGGTATCCAGACACACGCCCAAGCCGGGACGGCGGAGCCGGTGGAGCATGGCCTCCAGCTCCCGCGCAGTGTTGAGGATGGGGGCCTCGGCGATGAGAGGGGTCTCCGCCCCCATGGCCGGGGCCAGCAGCAGGCCCACACCCGCGGCCTCCGCCGCATCACACAGGATGCAGAGGGTGTCGGCGGCGTGCTCCCGGAGCTGTTCGACCTTCAGGTCCCAGCAGGCGCCGGCCGCGTCCAGCACCAGCCGGTCGCACCCCAGTTCGGCGGCCAGTTGGATACAGCTTTTGTAATAGCCCAGGGTGGCCGCCCGCTGTTCCCCCGCCGGAGCGGTGATGGAACAGCGGTAGGACGGCGGCGTCAGGACCGCCACGCGAAGCCCTGCCCGCGCCAGCGCCGCCTTCAGTCCCGCGGGGTCGTCATGGTCCCGGTATCCGCAGAAGAAATGGGGGACCTGTGGAACAAAGTCCAGACTGCGCAGCCCCAGCCGCCTCATCTCGTCCAGGAAGAATGCCAGAGGGTAGCGGCTGTACTGGCCGTTGGAGCCCAGCAGCCGCGTGCTGACCGCCATCTCTTACTTGATCTCGCCGGGGTAGCCGTTCTCGCACAGCTCGAACCACACATAGGCGAACTTCTCGCCGTCGGCGCACTCGCTGCCGTGGTGGGAGCCGTGGGGGGTATAGGTGATGTCGCCGCCCTGGACGTGGATCTTTTCCTCCTCGGCGGTGTAGGTGAAGGAGGCGCCGGGCAGCATAATGTACCACTGCTCCAGCTCGTTGTGGATGTGCTGGCCGATGTAGTTGGGGCCGGTGCCGAAGTTGGCGCCCATGGACAGGCGGCCCAGGTTGCGGTGCTCCAGCATCATCATCTGCTGGATGTCGGCGCCGGTGAAGTCCTCCTTATAATGCCACGCCTCGGACACGCCGCGGAAACGGGGCAGGCTCATATGCGCCTCACGGAGGCAGGTCTTGTCATAGTCGTTGAGCTCGGTGACGAAGTGGACGATCTCCATCGTCTCCTTGGCGTCGGCAGCGCAGTGGAAGGTGAAGGTCTCCTTATCAAAGTCGGGCACAAACACGGAGACCTCCTTGATGTTGAACACGCGGCGGGGGGTGACGATGTAGCCCTTGCCCGCGGTCACCAGGAAGACCTGATTGTGCTGCTCCCGGGTATAGGTCTCCGGGGTGAAGTCCGCGCCGGGCTGGAGGGACACCCGCTCCACGGTGGCGTCCTTGTAGGCGCCCTCCAGGACGCTCACGCGGGACACGCCGTCGGTATACTTGTGCTGGATATCAGTACCTCTTGAAATCTTGACCAGAGCCATGGTAAATTCCCCTTTACAGTGAATTGTTGTGTATGAACGATCAGGTAGGCGTTCCTTTCGGTGGACCTTATTTGATCTCTCCGGGATACCCGTCGATGCACATCTCGAACCAGATGTAGTCGCACTTCTTGCCAGCCTCGACCTTGCTGCCGTGCCAGAAGCCGGTGGGGGTGAAGGACAGGTCGCCGCCGGTCATGTGCACTTCCTCGCCGCCGGCGGTATAAATGAACTCCGAGCCGGGCAGGGGGAAGTACCACTGGGCCAGCTCGTTGTGGATATGCTGACCGATCTCGATGGGGCCGCAGCCCTTGACGCAACCCATAGACAGGCGGCCCAGATTGCGGTGCTCCAGCAGCATCATGGAGGTGGTGACGGAGTTATCCTTGAAATCCTCGTCGTAGGTCCAGCCCTGGCTGATGGTGCGGAACCGGGGCAGCACCATGCGGGACTCCACCAGACAGGTCTTGTCATACCCGTTGAGCTCGGTGATGATGTGCAGGAATTCCAAGGGCTGCTTGCTGTCGGCGGAGCAGGTAATGGTGAAGCGCTCGGTGTCGAACTCGGGGACGAACACGCCGGGCTCGGTCACGTTCCAGGCCTCGCGGGGCGTGGTGACATAGCCCTTGCCCTTGGTGAAGATGAAGAGCTGATTGTGCTCGGTGACGGAGTATACGTCGGGGGTGATGGAGTGGCCGGGCTGGAGCGCACAGTGGGCGAAGCGGGCCTGATCAAAGGCCCCCTCCAGCACGGGCACGCGGGCATAGCCGTCCTTGAAATCGTACTTGACGTCGCTGTACCGGGCTACCTGAATGAGAGACATAAGTTCGTTCCTCCTAAGCTAAATTTTCTGTAATTGATTTAGATCAAAGCATCTTGCTCAGGAAATCCTGGAGACGCTTGTTCTTGGGATGCGCGAAAAACTCCTTCGGCTCGCTGTCTTCCACGATCACACCGCCGTCAATGAAGATGACCCGGTCGGCCGCCTCACGGGCAAAGCCCATCTCGTGGGTGACCACCAGCATGGTCATGCCGTCGGCGGCCAGCTTCTTCATGACGTCCAGCACTTCGCCCACCATCTCGGGGTCCAGCGCGGAGGTGGGCTCGTCGAAGAGCATGACCTCCGGCTGAAGGGCCAGGGAGCGGGCGATGGCGATGCGCTGCTGCTGACCGCCGGAGAGCTGATTGGGGTAGGCGTCGCGCTTGTCCTCCAGGCCTACCGTTCTGAGCAGCTTCAGGGCCCTTTCCTCGGCCTCCTGTTTGCCGGTGCCCTGCACCTTGATGGGGGCCAGCGTGATGTTGTCCAGCACCGTTTTGTGCGGGAACAGGTTGAACTGCTGAAAGACCATGCCCATGCCCAGCAGGACCTTGTTGGTCTCTTTAGGCGCGCCGGAGACCAGATCCACGTCATGGTAGAGGATCGAGCCGCCGGAGGGCTTCTCCAGCAGGTTGAGGCAACGCAGGAAGGTGGACTTGCCGCACCCGGAGGGGCCCACGATGGCCACCACCTCGCCGGGCTGGATCTCGATGTCGATGCCCTTGAGGACCTCATGCTTGCCGAAATTTTTTCGAAGTCCCTTGACGCTGATCATACTCATAACGTTTCTGCCCCCCGTAAGTGATAGCGGCCGAAGCCGAAGTAGGCAACGCTGTTGCGGTAGGAGATGTCGGCCACCAGGCGCTCCAACGCCTGCCTGTCGTCCGGAAACTGCCCTTCTTCCACCCAGCGTCCCAGCAGAGCGCACAGGATGCGGCGGAAGTACTCGTGCCGGGTATAGGACAGGAAGCTGCGGGAGTCGGTGAGCATCCCGATGAAGTTGCCCAGGACGCCGCCGGCGGCCAGATTCTTGAGCTGGGCTTCCATGCCCTCCTTGCAGTCGTTGAACCACCAGGCCGAACCGTGCTGGAGCTTGCCCCGCACGCCCTCCCCCTGGTAGCAGCCCATCAGGGTCACAAGGCCCGCATTGTCGCCGGGCTCCAGGGAGTAAAGGATGGTCCGCGGCAGTTCTCCGTTCTCGTCCAGCGCGTTCAGGAAGGCGGCCAGATCCGGCAGGCGCACCGCCGGTCCGATGCTGTCATATCCGGTGTCCGGTCCCAGCAGGCGGTACATGCGGGAATTGTTGTTGCGCTGGGCGGCAAAGTGCATCTGCATCGCCCAGCCCCGCTTGGCATAGCCCCGGCCGAAGAACAGGAGCAGGGCCGTTTTATACTGCCACAGTTCCTCCTCCGTCACACCCTCTCCCGCCAGGCGCTTTTTCAAGATCCCGTCCAGCTCTGCCTCCCCAGCGGGGCGGAAGCAGATATTGTCCAGCCCGTGGTCGGCCAGCGCGCAGCCGTGGGCGTCAAAGAAGTTCAGCCGCTGCTCCAGGGCGTCCAGAAGGCTCTGCCAGCCGCCGATCTCCATTCCCGCGGAGGCGGAGAGCCGCTTTATGTATTCGGGGAAGTCCTCCTTCTCCAGGTTCACCGCCCTGTCCGGTCGGAATGCCGGGAGGACCTTTGTCTCCAGCGTCGGGTCGTCGGAGAGCCTCTCATGCCATTCCAGCGTGTCCGCCGGGTCGTCGGTGGTACAGATCAGGGTCACGTTGGACTTTTTCAGGATGTCCCGCACGTGCATCCCTTCTCCGATGGCCGCCTGACAGTGGTCCCAGGCCTCTTTGGCGTTGGCTCCGGTGAGGTGCCCGTCATAGCCGAAATATCGCTTGAGCTCCAAATGGCTCCAGTGATAGAGGGGATTGCCCGCCGACCGCTCTAAGGTGGCGGCCCAGGCCTGGAATTTTTCCTCGTCTGGCGCAGACCCGGTGATGAGCCGCTCCGGCACACCGTTGGCGCGCATCAGCCGCCATTTGTAGTGGTCCCCCTCCAGCCACAGCTGGGTCAGGTTGCGGAAGACCCGGTCTTCCGCAATCTCCCGCGGACTGACATGGCAGTGGTAGTCCAAAATGGGCATCCCCTCCGCCACGCCGTGGTAAAGCGCCCTGGCCGTCTGTGTATCCAGCAGAAAATCCTCGTCAAGGAATGGTCTCATTCTTCCATCCTCCGTCCCGTTCACAGGTTTTGCCGTTCTGTTCAAAGTCCCATCATATATGAATGATATATTTGTGATATATCTCTTGTAGCTAAACATAACATAGTTTGCCCGCCGTGTCAAGCAAAAATCAGACCATTTTGCCAAAAAAATATTCTGTTCTGAAAACGAACTGTTGATTTTCGCCATAAGTCCTATCCATGAACCTGTTTCCGTCCTTGACATCCCTGGCATATGCTGGTATACTGACAGTGTTCTTGATATATTACATACCACCTATTTTCAATCATCTGATATATTACAGTGGAGGTGCCTTATGGCAAAAGCACTTGCCCAAAAGCGGGAAAGCCTGTCACAGGTCGCATACGACCAGATCAAGACCATGATCCTGCAAAAGGAGCTGATCCCTGGACAGTTTATCAACGAGTCCCAGCTTCAAGAGATGCTGTGCCTGGGCCGCACACCGGTGCGTGAGGCGATTCTGGCGCTGGCGCAGGACAATCTGGTTACGGTGCATCCCAGGCGCGGGATCGAGATCACCCGCCCCACCCCCAAGGACATCCACGATATTTTTGAGATCCGTTCACTGTTGGAGCCCACGATCCTCCGCCAGTGCTTCACCATGGTGGACCCTCAGTGGGCAATGGATATGCGCGCACTGCTGCTCCAGCACGAGGACGACAGCGCCGGCAATTCCGCCGAGACGGCGGCGCCGCTGATCGAGCTGGACAACCGCTTCCACCTGGAACTGGTGGACACGCTTCGAAATCAATATGCCACCAACCTGATGCGCAGCCTGGTGGACTACCTGAACCTGATCCGGGTCACCGCCTGGCGCCCCATCCGGTATCGGGCCAGCAACCGGGAACATATCGATATCCTGAACGCCATTCTGGAACAGGATCTGGAGAAATCCTGCCGGCTGCTCTCCGATCACATTCATCTGTCCTATCAGGAGGCCATCAACACCATGATGCACAGTTCTTTTTGAAGCGGCGCCAGGGGCCGCCGATTGGTCGGCGGGAAGGGTGCCGGAACGTGTGCGTACAAAGGCCGTGAAAAGCCTGTGCCGACAGGCGTTCGGCGGGCGGGGCGAAAACTTTCCCGGGGCAGAGCACCGGGAAAGCAACGGCATTGGAAAGGCTGGGCGAACCCAATGGGCAATGTCATTAAGTTAATCTAAAAAACCAGCCGTTGAGGGCCAGAAAGGTGCTTTCCGTTGTTCGCATGCCATTCCTTTATTCTATGTTTGGTATGCTTTAAAGAAAGCACCCAATCATACAAACCAGAATTCGAAAGAGGAAGGTAATGGAAGAGAATATCGTAGCGAAGTTGACCGCAAAGGATGATAAATATGCTTGTGCTCTTGCCGATAAAATAATATCCGAAAGTCAGGAAACAGATGAATGGTACGAATATTTTGACGACTTTGCATCGTTGCTTGACCATCCAAAATCATTGGTAAGAAATCGAGTGCTGCATATTCTGGCAGCAAATGCTCAGTGGGATGAGGAAAATCATTTTGATTCAATTATATCTGATTTTCTCACGCATATAATGGATGAAAAACCGATTACCGCAAGACAGTGTGTTAAGGCTCTTGCACAGGTAGGCTTGGCAAAGCCACAGTATATTCCAAGGATATTATCAAGCCTTAAACGTGCTGATTTATCTAAGTACAAGGACAGTATGCGTCCATTAATTGAAAAGGATATGGCAGAAACCGAAAAGATATTGACAATTTCCAGTTTGTCGAAAAGATGAACGCTTGACTTGCTGGAATATGATATAAAAAGCTGCATCATGTAGAACCTATGTCCCGCTCCTGTAGAAAAAGTACCCACCCCGTTCAAAATAGGGTGGGTACTTTTTATGTGTGCCCAAAGGTTTAACTTAATGACATTTCTCAAATGGGTCCGCCCTTTTTCCATATCCCTACAGGGTCACGCCGTCTTTCCAAATGGCGAGATCCCGGTAGCCCGCCTGTTCCGACCGGGTGGGCGCGCCGGAGGCCGTATCCAGCACCTTCCGCAGCAGGGCCTCCGTGTGTTTGTCCCAGCCCTCTCCCTGCGCCAGGCCGCCGGCGCTGTAGTCGATCCAGCCCGCCTTATGTCCTGCCAGCGCGGTGTTGGTGGAGATCTTGACGGTGGGTACCGGCGCGCCGAAGGGCGTTCCCCTGCCGGTGGTGAAGAGGATCAGCTGGGCCCCCGCCGCCGCCAGTCCGGTGGTGGATACCAAGTCGTTGCCCGGGGTCTGAAGTACGCACAGGCCCCGCTTTTTCGCCCGTTCTCCGTAATGGAGTACATCTCTCACAGGAGAGCTCCCGCCCTTCTGCACACAGCCCAGCGATTTTTCCTCCAGGGTCGTAATGCCCCCCGCCTTATTGCCGGGAGAGGGATTTTCATAGATTACCTGGCCGTGGCGGACAAAGTAATCCTTGCATTCCTCCACAAGGGCGGGCAGGCTCCGGGCTGTATCTCCGTCGGCGCAGCGGCGGAAAAGCACCGCCTCCGCCCCAAACATTTCGGGGATCTCGGCCAGCAGCGCGGTGCCGCCCATGGCCACCAGGCAGTCGGCCACCCGTCCCACCAGGGGATTGGCGGTGATGCCGGACAGACCGTCGGACCCGCCGCACTTCAGCCCCACGATCAGTTCATCCGCCCCGATCTCCTCCCGGGTCTGTCCTGCTGCGCGGTCGATCAGCCCGCGCAGCAGGGCCTCCCCCTCCGCCAGCTCATCCTGCGCGGCCTGGCATTCCAGGAAGGCCGTGCGCGCGCTGTCCCAGCCGCCAAGCAGCTCCTGGAGCACCGAGATGCTGCTGTTTTCACACCCCAGGCCCAGCACCAGCACGCCCCCCGCGTTGGGGTGGCGGATCAGTCCGCAGAGGATGCGCCGGGTAGCCTCCTGGTCCTCCCCGATCTGGGAGCAGCCATAAGGGTGGGGCCAGGCGTATACGCCGTCCACCCGCCCCCGGGCATAGGTCTCCACCGCCCGCGCCAGGGCCTGGGCCACACCGTTGACACAGCCCACCGTGGGGATGATCCAAATCTCGTTCCGGATCCCCACCCCTCGGTCGCGGCGCCGGTAGCCCCGGAAGGTCCGGACCGGCATCGGCTCCAGGGTCAAGGCGGTCACCTGCGCCCCCGGAGTCTTGTCCTCGTCCAGCGCGGTGCCCAGGTTATGGCTGTGCACCCACGCCCCGGGGGCGATATCCCTCTTGGCCCGCCCGATGGGGCAGCCGTATTTGATCACCTCGCCCCCGGCGGCGATGGGGGCGAGCGCTAGCTTGTGTCCCTGTGGGATGTCCTCCAGCGCTGTGACCTCTCTTCCCTCCACCCGGACACGTTCCCCCGCCGCGACGGGAGAAAGGGCAACGGCAACGTTGTCCCTGGGATGAATCCGCAGTACTGCCATATCTGTCCCTCCTATCTGCAATCCGCCAGGGCCGCGGCCATGCCGTCTGCACGGATCCGGGCCAAAGCCTGCCCCGCCGCCGGGACGAAGCCGGGCAGCGTGCGCAAATCCTCCCCCCAGAAGTCCGTGCGGGCCGCCAGGGCGGCGATCAGCGCCTCCGGCGCCAGCCCGCTGTTTTGGGCAAAAAAGTCCAGTACGGCGGGCTCGTCCCGGACCGGATAGGCATGGCCGCACCGCTCTGCCTGGGTATAGAAAGCGGCCAGAGCGGCAAACGAGAAGGTGAGGCGGTCCGGCGCCCGGCCGTTCTGTGCCAGGAAGGCGTTTACGCTGGGCAGCACCCTGGCACGCCACTTGGACACGGAGTTGAGGGCAATGTCCAGCAGCCTGTGGTCGATATAGGGATTGGAAAACCGCTCCTCCACCGCCCTGGCAAATGCCTCACAGTCCGTCCGGGGCAGGGAGAGGGTGGGGATGATCTCCTCAAAGAGGGCTCCCTCCAGGAAGGCGCGGACCGCAGGGTCCTCCATGCAGGTGCGGACGATATCATGCCCCGCCAAGAAGGCCGCAGGCACCATGGCGGTGTGACCGCCGTTGAGTATACGCACCTTCTGTTCCTTGTACGGATGGTGGTCGGCCACAAACTTCACCGGCAGGCCCGCCTGCGGCGCGGGGAACTCCTCCGCCAGGGACTCGTCTCCCTCGATCACCCACAGTCCAAATGGCTCCGCAGTATCCAGAAGCGCGTCGCGGTAACCGTTGCTCGCATGGAGTTCCTCCGCCCAGTCCTTGGGATACCCGGTGACGATGCGGTCCACCAGGGTGCTGCAAAAGCGGTTCTCCTCCCGCAGCCAGCGCCGGAACGCCTCCCCCAAGCCCCAATCCTCGGCGTGGCGGAGCACGTACTCCCGGAGCACGCTGCCGTTGTCCGCAATGAGCTCGCAGGGCAGCAGCACCCACCCCCGCTCTCCCGCCTGCCAACGTTCCCACAGCAGGCGGGTCAGCTTGGCAGGAAAGGAGGCGGGAGGTCGGTCGTCAAACCGGCAGGACCCATCATAGACGATGCCCGCCTCCGTCGTGTTGGAGATCACAAAGCGCAGCGCCGGGCTGCGGGCGGTACGCAGCAGTTCCTCCCAGTCCGTAAAGACATCCAGCCCCCGGCTGATGCAGCTGATGATCCGCCGGTCGTTTACCACCGCGCCGTCATACTTCCCCCGCAGGCAGAGTTGGTAAAGCCCCTCCTGCGCGTTGATGCGCGCGGCCTTGCCGGTAGAGGCCGGAGGCACCACCACTGCCTTGCCGTTGAAGCCCGCCCGCTCGTTCATCACATCGATGAAGTGATCGGCAAAACCCCGGAGGAAATTCCCCTCGCCAAATTGGAGCACCCGCTCGGGCGCCTGCCGGAGGAGATAGCCTTTCCACTCCCCCAGCGTCGTATAGGTCAGTTGTTCCATCTTGAAAACCCCTTTCCTGCCGTCTCAGTCCTCACTGATATATCTATGATATATCATAAGTTTCAGCCGCCGCCCTGTCAATCCTCTTTTTTGATCTGACCACTGCCGAACAGCTCCGTCCGGGACGTGCCCTCCCAGCCTGTTAAAAGAGAGCGGCGGAGGGATGGTCCCTCCGCCGCTCTCTTTTCGTGATTCACATAGCCTTGCAGGCGCTGTCCTCTAACCTAGCGTTCCACCACAAGGGACATGCCCTGTCCCCCGCCGATGCAGAAGGTCACCAGTCCGCGCTTTACATTCCGGCGCTTCATCTCATGCAGGATGCGGGCCACCAGAATACCCCCGCTGGCCGCATTAGGGTGCCCGATTGAAATGGCGCCTCCGTTGACGTTGATACGTGCCATATCCGCTTCGTTATCCAGGCCTAAGACCTTCAGGCAGGCCAAACTCTGTGCGGCAAACGCCTCATTGATTTCGATCAGGTCGAAGTCTTTCAGCGAAAGTCCGGTCTGTGCCATCAGCTTCTGCGTGGCCACCACAGGGCCGTATCCCATATAATGCGGGTGATATCCGGCACAGGCGAATGCGGTCACGGTTCCCAGCGGTTCCAGGCACGCTTTCTCTGCCCGCGCCGCAGACATGACCAACATAGCAGACGCTCCATCGTTCATAGGCGAGCTATTGCCGGCAGTTACCACGCCGTCGGCTTTGACAACGGGCTTTAGTTTGCTTAGGGACTCTACCGTACAGTCAGGGCGGACACAGTCGTCCATCACGACGGTCTTTGCCGCCCCTTTCTTCTGCGGGATCGTGATGGGGACAATCTGCTCATCAAACAATCTCTCCGCCCATGCCGCCGCCGCCAGCTTATGGCTGCGGCAGGCAAACTCGTCGCAGGCCGCCCGGCTGATTCCGTATTGCTCGGCCAAGTTTTCCGCAGTCTGAAGCATGGATACATCTCCGATATTGTCCGGAGACCGCTTGACCTCCAGAATCTTCAGGGTGCTCGGATAGGCCTGCTCCGGACGCTTGACCAAAATCGGCTGTTGTGAATAGCTGTCCACACCGCCGGCCATAACGATATCCGCGTGCTCCGACTCGATCAGCGCCGCGGCAAAGGCCAGGGCGGTCAAGGAGCTGGCGCACCGCCGTTCAATGGTAGCGCCCGGCACCTCCATCGGCATGTCCGCCGCCAGCCAAGCCATACGGGCGGGGCTTCCATTGTCGTTGTTCATCAGGTTGCTGAACAGGACTTCATCCACTTTGGATGGATCGATCCCCGCCTTCTGTATGGAGGCCTTGATGACTTCGGCCGCCAGGGTCATGGCGGGCACGCCGGCCAGGGACTGCCGCATCTTCCCAACGGGTGTACGCACCGCATTTACGATGACTGCACGATTCTTCATGCCCACACCTCATCCAGCCCCAAGATTCGCCGCGCATCGCCGACCGTGGCCAGGGGGCGCTCAAACTCGTCCGCGATTCGTTTGATTCGATCCACAAATTCTACATTGTGCTCCGCCAAGATGCCCTTTCGAATATAGATATTATCCTCCATTCCCACACGGAGGTTTCCGCCCATATGGATGGCCATCGTACTGATCGTCAGCGCTTGTCTTCCAAGGCCAACCGCTCCCCACGTCGCATCCGCGGGAATGCTCTCGGCCAGGAACAGGAGGTTTCGCTCTGTGGCGGCCATACCGCCTTTTACCCCCAGTACGAACTGATAATGCAGCGGCCCCGAAAGGAACCCCTCTCTATGAAGGCGCAGGCTGTTTTCCACCATGCCCGCGTCATAGCACTCGATTTCCGGCTTTACATGGTATTCCCGCATGGCCTGTGCAAAGCGCTTCATCATATCTTCCTTGTTGATGAAGATACCCTCTCCAAAATTCATGGAGCCTGCGTTGAAAGAGGCCAGATCAGGCCGCAGTTCCAGAGGCTTGAGCCGCACTTCTTCAGAAAACTCCATGCCGGAGGTGGTCAGATTGATGAGAATATCACATTTGTCCCGGATCCGCTCCACAGTCTCCTTGAAGCGGGCAAAGTCCATGGAGCGTCCTCCCTGCTCATCCCGCACATGGATGTGCGCGACGCTGGCGCCGGCCAGATAGCACTGGTACACTTCTTCCGCGATCTGCTCCGGGGTAATCGCAAGGTTGGGACATTTGCTCAGAGGTGTTCCGCTTCCTGTGGTCGCTACGGTAATAATCAGTTTTTCCATGGTTCTCTCCTTCGGCGGAGACCCAGCGTGTAATAGAGCTATTCTTTCCTCTTCCGCAGATATGCGCTCATGACCGCGCCCGCTTTTTCCTTATGCGCACGTACACACTGTTCTACGCCATCATAATCTTTTTCCGAGAGAAGCTGGATGATGTGCTCGTGATCCTTGATCGAACCCGGGATCATACTCGGTGCCATGGAGAATACGGAACGGGTAATCCCCCACTTCTTCCACAATTCACAGATCATATCATATAGCTCTCTCTGGGGAAGCCTTTGATAAATTGCCAAATGAAATTTTTGATTTAAATCGCTGTAGTTCTGCCCTGCCTCTTCGCAAGCCTGCATTTGCGTATTCAGCTCGCGCAGGCCGTCAAGATCTGCCTCTGTGAGATAGTCAATTGCCAGCCTGGATGCGTACCCCTCGAGGACCCCCTTGATCTGGAAGATGGTTATGGCCTTCTCCGGATCAAAGGCTTTCACATAGGGGCCTTTGTTTGCCTGGATCTCTACGTATCCTTCGCTTTCCAGCCGGCGTATCGCCTCCCGGACAGGGATTTCACTGCTCTCGTTGTCCTTTGCCAACTGACTAATGACCAGGCGTTTCCCCGGCTCGTATACTCCGTTTTCAATCCCGGAGAGCAGATTTTCATAGACAAGATCTACTTTGCTTTTATATGCTCGCATCGATTATTGCCTCCTAACTGTACAGTCCAATTACTGCATCACATTAAATATATTATATATTATATATAATCGAACTGTCAATTTTTGAAGAAATCCTATGCAAGCTCCTTTTTGCGCTTCCGCGCCGCCATGTAATTGGTTAAGACGACGGCCGCTAAGATCACATAGCCGATCAGGTCTGTGGCAACACCCACCATAAGCAGGCAAACCACGGCCACGCCCAGCAAAACTCGCGCCGGAGTGGGAACCTTACCGAATATCCAGCCCTCTGTAATAATAGAAAACGCAAAGATACCAGCCGATGCGGACAGTACCGCCAGGATAATATCCAATCCGTTACCGATCAACAGCAGCTCTTGGTTAAAAATAAACACAAATGGAACTAGGAACGACGGCAGCACCAGCACCAAGCCCTGCCAGCCCACCTTGTTGGGCGATGCGTCTGCAATCCCGGCTGCGGCATAAGAGGCCAGCGCGACGGGAGGGGTGATGGCGGACATGGTGGCAAAGTACAGCAGGAACATATGCACAGGGATCAGCTCCAACCCGTAGCCGGTCAAAACGCTGCTCAGCGTCGTGGCGGCCAGAACGTAGGATGCCGTCACGGGGAGTCCCATGCCCAGAATAATACATACGACCATACTCATAATGAGCACTGCCCAGACGTTGGCATTGACAATGCTGGCCAGCACAGAGATTTTGATCCCCAGCCCGGTCATCCCAATGCAGCCGACCACGATGCCCGCCCCGACACAGGCCGTGCTGACGGACAGCATCCCACGGCCGCCGGACTCCACGGCTTTTAAAAATCCCCGCAGGGTCAGGCGGTCTACGGGCCGGATCACCCAAACCAGCGTGAGTGCCAACGTGGCAAACAGCGCGGAGCGCGTGGCTGAGAATCCCGCAACCAGCATGACGATCAGAGTCAGGAATCCGGCCAAGCAGGTGAGCCCCTGCCAGAGCATCTCTTTCTTACTCAGGGAGAGCTCCAGCTCCACCGGTTTCAGGTCCCACCTGAGTGCCCGCAGATGCACGGCCAGGAATACCCCCAGATAGTACAGCAGCGCGGGCACTATGGCGTAAACAATGATTTTTGAATAGGGCGTCGATGTGTATTCCGCCATCAAAAAGGCGGCGGCCCCCATGACCGGAGGCATGATCATACCTCCGGTGGCCGCGGTCGCCTCTACGGCGCCGGCAAATTCCTTGGAATAGCCAGCCCGCTTCATCAGAGGGATCGCAAACGTACCCGTCGTAGCCACATTCGTAATGGAGTTGCCCTGAATCATCCCCACCAGAGCACAGGCAATCACCGACGCCTTGGCTGGCCCTCCTGTGATTCTGCGTGTCGCCATGATAGAGATATCGCTGAACACCTTCATTGCCCCGGACTTGTCCAGAAGCGCGCCAAAAAAGACGAACATAACCACACTGGTGGCAGCCACACCTGTGGTCGACCCCATCAGTGCGAAATTAGAGTTGAACAGATAGGAGATCATATAGGGGAAGGTGAGCTGCGGGGCCTTGAGCCGCCCCGGCAGCAGAAATCCCAGCACGGCATACAGGCAGAAGGCAATGATGACCCACGCCATGGCCGGCCCCACATAACGCCAGCAGGCCACAATGACAAGCGCCACCAATCCGGTCCCGATCACCAGATCCAGCGTGGTCGGAAAGGCCGCACGGAGTTGAATGTCATTGTAGTACACAAGAATGTAGACGAATGCAAGGCAGAGAAATCCGACTGTAATTCCTTTTTCCAGGTACCGGATGGGTTTCTTCACCTTTCCAAAACTGATATAGGCCAGCAGCAACACCAACATCATGTGGATCGCCCGATGCAGCCAAGCCTGGGGGATTCCCACAAAAGAGGTGGCAAAGTGATACACTCCCAGGGCGATGGCGATGGCAGTCCCCACCCTCCATAGAGGGGTGTCCTGTACCCAATTCTTTGCAGGTGCGGTCTCTATGGAGGAGGGGCCCACATCTGTACTTTCCAGTTCCTTCTGGAGCAGCTTGTCTTTCCGTTTTAGCATCATTTCTCCCTCCCAAAGAATTGTCCTTTACTCCACGGAGCCTTTACTTTTCAGCAGGTCATAGACCTCTGGTGCGGTATTGTCCTGCGTCACGAAGGTCCCGCACTGTTCCCAGGACCCGCGGTTAAACATCTCTTCGCCGGATTCTGCAATCAGCTCCACCACGCGGGCCAGAAATTCTCCGGGCAGGTCCCCGTTTGCAATCAGCATGCCGTCATAGGCCAGCAGTTTCATCGGGTCGGGCTGGCCGGCATACTGATTGGCCGGCACATCAACGGTGTAGAAAGAGGGATACTTCTCCAAAATGTGTTCCAGCGCTTCATCCGTGGGTTGGAGCAGGCGAATCGGATCTGTGGAATCGATCTGCACCAGGGTGGCCATGGGCAGGTTGCCGTTGATATGGCACGCGTCCAGATGACCATCGGAAAACTGGTCGGGATATTCACTGGGGGAGACAATCTGGTAAGCGCCTCCGGCCAGATCCGCCTCGCTCATGCCGTGGCCTTCCAGCAGCGCATTCATCGTATACATGGCGACCTGACCGTAGGTACCCGCCGCGACGCGCTTACCGGCCAGATCCGCAAAGGTGTGGATATCGCTGCTGGCCAGCACCGCCGTCTGTGCATAGCTCATCTGCACACTCATCAGTGCCTTTACGTTGGAGCAATCCTTGACGTTCTCATTTTCTCCCGCAAAGGCGGGAACCAGGGATGTACTGCTGGTAAATCCCAACTGGGCGTCCGTCCCCAGGTTCACCACATCGATGTTGGCGTCGCCCCCGCCCTCAATCACCGTTACGGACATATCGGGGAACTCCTTCATAAGCAGCTCTGAGATCTTGACCGCACAGCTATACCAGATATTCCCCGAGTTGCTGGCGCAGATGACAATGGAGGAGGGATGTTCTATGGTAGTTCCCTCTCCTCCGCCAGCTCCGGGCTCCGAGCCCCCGCCACAGCCAGCCAGTCCTACCGCCATACAGATTGCGAGCAACATTGCCACTGCCTTTTTCATTACACTACTCCTCCTTAGCACATCAAGATTGAATCGGGTCTCCCCCAAATTCACTGATCCAATAGTGCGACGGCACGGGTCCACCCTGCGCTGGCGCCCTTAAGCTTGACCGGGAAGCAGATGACCTTGAATCCGTATCCCGGCAGTTGATCCAGGTTTGTCAATTTTTCCATTTGATAATACTCCCCACGGCGCCCCGCGAAGTGGCCTTCCCAGATCATCCGGTTATCGCGCTTTTCCCGATACTGCTCGGCCGCCAGAGCAAATGGCATATCCCACGTAAAGGAATCCGTACCCACCACCTTGATCCCTTGCTCCATCAGCCAGACAGTGGCTTCCTCACTGACGCCCGCCCCGTAGCTGGTATAATCGGGCTGTCCAAAGTGAGGCGCCGCTCCACTTTCCAGCAGCACAATATCCAGCGGCTTTAATTGGTACTCCATTTGATCCAACACCCGCCGAATATCGTCGGCATGAATGATCTTTCTGGGGTCCCATTGGCTGAAGTCCAGATGAACTCCATCGGAAAAGCAGTATTCCAAAGGCACCTGGTCTATTGTGCGGGATGGTTCTCCATTGTTCATCGTTGGAAAGTAGTGCCACGGGGCATCCATGTGACATCCGCTGTGAGATGCCAGTGTGATCGTTTCATTTGCCCAGCCAATTCCATATGGGAGCTCGTCCTTTGTCACGCCATATGCCTTGGCCACCGTCTCTGCATTGTCCGCATGGCTGCGATAGATGATCTGAGGAGCTTGGTGAGGTTTGTCCGATGCCAAGCCCATCTCGATTGCTGTGCTTAAGTCAAGGATCGTCATTGATACCCCTCCAAATCATATATCATATACGATTCTGCCAATCACAATATATCATATATGATTTTTTGTTGCAATATATACTTCGTCTAAAATTTCAGGCGTTTTTTTGGCTAATAAGCCGATATGTCCCGGTGCGCCGGAACTGCCGCCGGGGTCCCTTTGTCCCAGAAAAAGCGCCGGGCCTTATCAGAATCTGATAAGGCCCGGCGTGCCCCATGCCGTTCCAGGCCGCCAAGGGCGCTCCAAACGACATGGGTATGGGTATATGTGTATCTGATGAGCAAGCGGAAATGCAGACTGCTTTCATTTGGATGCGTTTAAGGGATAATCTCCATCACGGCGCGCCGAAAACAGTGAGGCGACAGCGAGATCCGATTGAAGAAGTTGGCTGTGTCCTCCACAAAGGCCCGGTCGACCGAGATATCCGCTATCGTGATGGCCTGGGACCTGCCTGCTGTGCTGTCCTTGAACACACAGGCAATGCCGTAAGTGGTACACTGTCCGGCCTCCTCAATGGAAACCTCTGATTGCACCACCTCATAGATGGGCGCGCGCTCGGAATGCTTCATTGGAATCTACCTCTCTTCTATTTATTTTCCCGGCTGTGAACCGGGCCCACACTAAATAGAACGAGGTAAAACGGGAGATATGACACTTTTTATAACATATTATAGCATAATTTATGTATCTAAATATTCATACGTGGGGCCGACATGCTCCAGCTCGGTGCTGCCGTCGTAGATATAAACGTCTACAGACACCCGGTAGCTGTCCCCCGCGATGTTGCCGGTATAGGTGTCGCCGGCCCCCGAGATGTGGCTGGACTCCTTGTTGCTTTTCGAAGCCACGGTCAGCCAGCCGGTGGAGGTGCGCAATTGCAGCTTGACGTCCACTTTGACCGCCGTGACGCTCTCCACTGCGTACGCCACTGCGGTAGCGCCCCACTGTATCCCGTCGTCTTTTTCCTCCAGGGTGATGGCCAGGGTGCTGAGATAGGACCACCGGGCGACCGCCGCGCTGGCCGAGGCCGCAAAGGAAAAGACCAGCAGGACCGCGAGCAGTGATGTCAGTTTCTTTTTCATCTAATTGTCCTCCTTCTGGATCAGTCTCATGCTTTCTGCAATTTCCAGCAGCTCATCAAAGGCACATCCACCCTGCAAATAGAGGTTGCTGCCCCCCTGGGACCAGGAGAGGACCCTCAGTTCCGTGCCGGCAACCTCCTTCTCGATCGCATAGGCGCTGAAGCCGTTCACATAGATCCCCTCCGCCTCAGTTGCCTCGTTGTCGTTGAGAAGAGGCGTGCTTGCATCGCATTGCAGGAACGTAATAACTTGGGAAGCGCCATTGGAAAACACAATGGCTTTTATAGCGCCATCGGCATTGTAAGCATCGGAGAAAACATATCCCTCCGGCATGTCCTGCGGGTACCAGTAGCTTGTCCAGTCGGATGGGATATCGATATCAGGCGCTAAGTCCTCCGGGGCCCGGGGCGTGACGTATAATTTCGTGTAGGTGTCATGCACCTGTGTGAAGAATATGTTGAGCTGCTCCCAGAAGGCCCCGACCGTCAGAACGCCGAGGAGCAGAAGCACCGTGGCGGCCACGGCCAGCACCCTCCCCGGCAGGAAGCGCCGCCTCCTGCGGGCGGGACCGCGGCGCTGCAGGGCCTCCAATCCCTCATAAAACTGCTCGGAGAATATGTGCTCCGCCTGCTCGGCCGCTTTGAGAAGGGCGTCGTCATCGTCAAGGATTGACTCTCGGATCATTTCATCGATCTGATTCACAAAATAGTCCCTCCCGCTCCAAAGAATCCATCAGCTTTTTCCGGGCCCGAAAGGCAATCGTCCGGACATTATCCGGAGTGATAGACAATGTCTCGGCGATCTCCTTGTCGGACAGGCCGAGGGATCGATAGCTGAAAATGGCCTTTGTCTTTTCTGGAAGCGCCTGAATAAATCTGCCGACATATTCTTCTGTGGAGTGTGCCGCCGCTGCGGAATACGTGGTGTCTCCCCGCTCCATGGAGAGCCTGTCCATACTGATATCATCCAAGGTCTCACAGGGCTTGTTCTGCCGAAGAAGATCGATTGCCGCATTTTTGGCGGCGCGCAGCGCGTAAACGCGTTCTTCGCGCACAGTCCTGAAGCTGAGCTTCCCAAAGGTCCGATAAATGCGGAACAGTGCTTCTTGTACAGCGTCTTCAGCCTTTTGCGAGTCGCCCAGGACATTACATGCAATATAGAACATTCCGCTTTGATGTCTTTCGCAAAACAGCTCGAAGTCGCTTAACCGCACATAGCATCACCTTGCCTTGCAAAGTTCGTCCCTATTTTATCACAAATTCCAGCATAATAAAGAGATTTTTGCCGAAAAACAGAAAATAATATCCACAGCAGCGACTAAAAAACAGATTTTCCCTTCAGCCGTCCCCCTCTGCCCTTTCGATCGGTCCGTTTTCCCTTTCATAGCGGGCAATATACTGTTTGATGGCCTGATTGATCTCACTGTTGCGGCTTCTGCCGTTGGCCCCCGCAATGTAATCCAATTTTTGCACGCTCTCGCGGTATACCCGCAAAGTGAAGGCTAATTCGTCAAGTTTCTTTCTTGGCATACGTACCACCGCCTTGACGTTAAGTATAGGCAAATATGGTACTATAAAGTAACCTATTTGGTATCAAAATATAACCAGTTTATTTTTATGCCCCAAAACCGCCCTTCCACATGCCGGATTTAATTCCTTTATCTAAAAAGTTCTGCGCTGTCCCGTATCAAGACAAAACTGAAAGGGCTTGCCGCCTGTTTTTCACAGACAACAAGCCCTTTCGACTCCTGAAACAATACCGACTCAAAAGTATTCGCTAACTTTTTAGAAGCATCTTAGATACGCGGTCGTGATGCTTTCTATTTTGCAGTCATCCCAACACAGGTTTACAGTGGAACCGTTTCTCGAACTCTTCGCACAAGTCAGCGCGGAAGTCGGGGTGGGCGATTCTGATAAGGGCTTCAGCCCGCTGGCGGAGAGTATGGCCTTTCAGATGGGCTACACCGTACTCGGTGACGATATAGTCCACGTCATTCCGTGAGGTGGTCACCGCAGCCCCCTGGTCCAGCAGAGCGACAATCTTGGAAATGCTCCCCTTGGCGGCAGTGGAGGGCATGGCGATAATGGAGCGTCCGCCCCTGGACATGGACACCCCACGGACGAAATCCACCTGGCCGCCTACGCCGGAAATTTGCTTGAGCCCCACGCTCTCCGATGCCACCTGGCCCATCAGGTCCACCTGAACGCAGGAGTTGATGGAGACCATGTTATCCATCTGGGCAATGATACGCGGGTCGTTAACATAGTCCACCGGATACATCTCCACGTCCGGGTTGTTATCCACATAGTCATAAAGCCGCTGGGTACCCATGAGGAAGGCCGCTACCGACTTGCCTGGATGCAAATTTTTGCGTTTGTTGGTAATGACCCCGGCCTCCACCAGCTCCACCACACCGTCCGAAAACATCTCGGAGTGGATGCCCAAGTCCCTTTTCTCCTTCAGGAACAGTAGGACCGCGTCGGGAATGGCGCCAATGCCCAACTGGAGCGTATCTCCGTCCTGCACCAGGCCAGCGCAGTACCGGCCGATGGCCTCCTCCACCGGGCCTATTTTGGGAGGCTGTAACGGGATGATGGGGGCGTCAAAGGGAACGAAGCAGTCGATGTCCTCCACACTGACAGTGCTGGTGCCGTTGGTCCAAGGCATTTTGGAATTCACCTGGGCAATGACATACTTAGCCTGTTTCACGGCCGCCAGCGTGTAATCCACCGATACACCCAGGGAGCAACGGCCCCCGGCATCCGGGGGCGTTACAGTTACCAGCGCGACATCGACAGGCATAGCCTTTTCAAAGAGCCGGGGGACCTCAAAGAAAAAGCTGGGGGTAAAATCACCACGCCCGTCGGCTATGGCATCCCGGCTTCCCCCACCCACAAAAAAGGTGTTGTGGCGGAAGTTCCTGGAATACTCCGGCTTACAGTATTCGCACTTGCCCATGGCTACCATGTGGACGATCTCCACATCTTCATAGGCGGCGGCATTCTGAAGCATGGCATCCAAGATATGAGTGGGCTCCCCACAGGCATGGGCCACTACGACCCGGTGCCCGGATTTGATATGTGTCACCGCCTCTTGGGCGGTCACGGTACGTTGGTCATAAATCGTTTTCCAATCCATAGCGTTGCTCCTTTTTTGCTGCGCGGCGACCCGGAGGAAGGTTGCTGCTTCCTCTTCCGTTCCTGAACCATACATCGTCCATTGGCCGTACCGGCCTGTCAAGCCCGTCACATCGGCGCATCGGGCGGTGCAGCCACATAGCACCAGAAGCGCGTCACAAGGCTCACCGGGTATCGCGGTGCTGAAACTGGCAAAGGGACACGCGGCTTTCAGGCGGGCCCGCACAGCGGTCCGGTCATACCGGGGATTACAGCCGCCGCAATACTTGACCCCCACCTCCAGCGCGCTCCGCTCAGCCATGGTGGGCGAGGATGGCCCTGGCCTGAGAAAGAAGTTCGTCGCTGACTTGCTGAACCAGAACCACTTGCTCCACCTCGGGCAGGGCGGCGTGGAGCTCGGCTTCGATGAGCTGCTCAGTGGTGAGGTAGGCGGACGGACAGTTCGCGCACTGGCCCAGCAGGCGGACATGCAGGACGCCGCCATCAAAGTCCAGCACCTCTACGTCGCCGCCGTGAAAGGCCAGCTCCGGCCGGACCTTTTCATTGAGGATGGCTTCAATTCGTTTCAGCATAACTAACACTGCCTTTCGGATGTTGAATGGCTTTCCTCGAAAAGGGTTCGCACTGTAACACGCCGGAAAATTATTCCTTGATGTGTGCGAGGGCCTTCGCCAGCTGCTTCTTGTGCTCCAAGTTGCCCTGGCGGGCGATCATGATGCGCTGGGCCTGGGGGGAGCCGGCACCATGCATGGACTCGGTGCGGTAGCCAACGGCGGCGGTGCCCAGGGCCAGGTTCTCGATCAGCCGCAGGATGCGCAGGCGGTTCTCGGTGGACACCCCGTTCACGCCCTTGAGGTACTTCTCGATGACAGGGCCCAACTTGGGGTCACGGAAGTCGGCCTCAGAGGGGGCGGTGACCATCAGGCCGCCGGCGATGTCCTCGGCCAGCCGGACGATCTCATAGGGGAAGCGGGTAACGTTCTGCTTGCAGACATTGGCCAGCAGCAGGTCAATGAGATAGGCACCGGACTCGGTGGGATGGCCCTCGGCGGAGCAGGCAATGCCGCAGCAGTACAGGGTCTCGTTGAGATGGGTCATCTCGATGAGTTTATCCTTCACATGGCTGGCCTTGGCGGCACCGTTGTAGTCTGCGGCCACGGCGGCAGCGCCGATGAGCACGTCGCCCACGCCCACCTTGCACCCACCGTAGCTCTGGCGGTGGTAGCCGGCGAACCGCTCCACCATCATGCCGGAGAACTCAGTCTCCCCGTTCTGGAAAATGCGGTCATTGGGCACGAACACGTCATCAAAGACGGTCAGGGCCTCCACCCCGCCGAACTCGGCGTTACCCACGTCCATCTCGCTACCCTCGGTCTTGCGGGTATCGCAGCTCTGGCGACCGATGATCATGTAGATGCCCGGTGTGTCCATGGGCACGGCGAAGGACACAGCGTAGTCCTTGTCCTCGGGCTTCATGGAGATGGTGGGCATGACGATGACCTCGTGGGAGTTGAGCACGCCGGTCTGGTGAGCCTTGGCACCCCGGACCACGATGCCGTCGGGGCGACGCTCCACCACGCGGAGGAAGATGTCGGGGTCGGCCTGCTCATGGGGGGCTTTGGAGCGGTCGCCCTTGGGGTCGGTCATGGCCCCGTCCACGGTCAGGTCGTGCTCCTGGACATAGAGCATAAACTTCACAAAGTTGTCGTGGTAGTGAGTCCCGTACTTCTTGTCGGTCTCATACGTGGTGGAATAGACGGCATTGAAGGCATCCATACCCACGCAGCGCTGGAAGCAGGCGGCGGTCTTCTGGCCCAGGAGCCGCTGCATCTTTACCTTTTTTACTAGATCTCCTGTGGAGCGGTGGATATGGGTGAAGCGGTTGATCACCTTGCCGGTCTCAGGAGAGATGGCAGTCATCAGATCCTGATACTCAGGCATCTGGGCCAGGTCGTAGGTCATGCGCACGGAATTCAGGGAGGGGCGGAGAATGGGGTCATCCACCGGACAGTCCACCTTTTTGCCGAACATATAGACCTGCATATTCATTTTGCGGATGGATTCGATATACTGTTCGCCAGTCATAAGAGCCATGATAAAATACTTCCTTTCATTTTTAATATTATATTTGCGGGGGATTTGCAACTCTTAATATAGCTCTTTATATATCTTGCGGACGCAATCTGCGTCAAGGGGCACGAAGTTGTTGGCCATAAGGCGGCCCTGGGTATTCATAACGGCATCAGTAAAGGTTTCGATCTCCTCTTCGGTCACGCCGTACTCGTGGAGGGCCTTCTTGGGCAAAAGCTGATTGAGAAGCTCCTCCAGTTTGTCATAGACCTTGTCGGTTTCACAGCCCAGAAGTCCGGCCAGATATGCATTCATAACGGCGATCTCGCCATCCTGTTTGATCTCCATGTAGTTTTTCAATACACCGGTAAACATGGCGTAGTTGCTCTCGCCGTGAGCCACATGGTAAGTGCCTCCCAAAGGATAACTCATAGCGTGAACCGCGGCGCAGCCAGCGGTTCCAAAGGCAAGGCCCGCATAGTTGGACGCAATGAGAAAATCCTCCATCAAAGCCGGCATGCAGTCCCTTCCCTCGGCAACAATCTTCTGGAAGCCGGTGATGATCATCTCTATGGCTTTGTAGCCAAAGAGCTTGGTATAGGGGGTGGCCTTGGGAGAGAGGCTGGACTCTACCGCGTGAACCAGAGCGTCGATGGAGCTAGTGGCGAACACGCCGAAGGGAAGGCCGTTGAGAAGCTCAGGGATCAGTACAGCGTGATTGGCGAACATCTGCTCAGACGCAAGTCCCGTTTTCGTACCGGCACGAGTACGGTTGATGATGGAGAGATTGGTGACCTCGCTGCCGGTGCCGCAGGTGGTGGGCAGAATAATGAGCTCGTGCTTTTTTTCCAAATTGGAAACATGGTCATAAAGAGAGTCTACCGACTCGCCGTTGGTCACAGCTAGCACTTTGGCAATGTCGATAACTGTGCCACCGCCGATAGCAATGATCCGGTCGCAGTTGGTTTTGGCGGCATCGGCAATGATGGCATCCACCATCACGTCGGTGGGCTCACCCGCGCCGTATTTCTCTTGGAAGATGGTGGCCACCTTCAACCCCAGACTGCCGAAAAAGGGTTTGAAGATGTACTCGTTGGTGAGAATCAGATCGCCCTCGCCCAAACCAAACTCCTCCGTGAACTGGGCGCAGGTGTTGAACTTGTGAAGCTCGGGCCGCATGATGATCTGTTTCATTGTAAGGATCTCCTTTTATTAGTATCAGGAAGACATCTTATCGACTAAGAATCGATTTAAAAGGGTGCACATCTGCCTAGGCGAAGGGCGGGTGGTCGCGTATGTTACAGCTCGCACTTGATTGATGCACCTGCTGAACGAGCCGCGAAGCGTTGCTTCACGGCTCGTTCATGGAATGGGAGAAGGCTGTGTGTCAGGTCAAGTCCTGAATCATGGGAACATCGATGGGGCCTTTAGTCATGCGGGTCTTTTCCTCGTTGATCGACCAGATTTGGGTGGTCACATTGAAGATGCCCTCCCGTTCCTGAAGCGTGCGAACGGCCTGGTAGGCATATTCCTCCGCTTCACTGCGGTCGGCAAAAAGATAGAATCCGCAAGTTTGGCGGCGATCGGGGTCGGTCGCCCAAATCTTCCACTGAAGGGTGGGAAGCTTGAGCATACGGTCTACCCCAGACGGAGGGAATGCCTTCTGGATCGCGGAGGCGAAGTCACCATCGCCTACATAGACATCCTGACGGATTACAAGCAGTACAGACATGATGCGTTCCTCCTCAACAGCGCTCAGGCCAGCCCGAGCTGTGCCATCAGCAGGCAGGCCGCCATGGCGCAGGCACCACCCACGAACGTGACCTTCAAATAGAGGCCGATGATACGCTTATACTCCAGTTTAGCCACCACTGTCACGTTGGCGACGGCGGAGGAGTGGGGTGGGCAGGTGGTGAACGTTGCCACCTGCATCAGGGTACTGGCAGTGGCGGAAGACAGACCTGCCGCCGTGAAGCATTCCATCGCACGTGTGCCGATGCTGGAGATGCTACCGGAGCCAGTGGCCATGATGAAGGTAAGGATGGCGATGTAGCCCATGCCCTCCAGGGTGGCAGGCAGACGGGAAAGGGCGGACACGATGATACCAAAGCCCGGGGTCGCTATGATTACAGTGGCCACTGCGGAAGTGGCACCTACGCCCACTACTGGGCCAAAGGCGGATGTCACGCCATCGCCCAGGGTCTTTTTTATGGTGGGCATATAGTTCCAGAAGCAGGCAATGGCCAGGATCACGCCGACGAACAGGGCAATCACAATGTCGAGTTGGAAGACGGTGGCCAACAGGATCGCGACCAGCAGCGGGATAACGGACAGCCACAGCGGGGGGAGCCTCTCCTCACCGGACGTGGGTGCTCTCACCGTGGCGTCATAGGCGGCCCCCGTGTCCATGAAGCCCTCGCCGTTTTTCTCCGCCCGCTTTAGATCTGACACCAGGAACAAGAATGCTACGACGAGAAAAACCACTGAGGCTACGATGCCCATCAGAGGGTTGCCCAGCATGGAAGACCCGGCCGTTTTGGCCGCGGCGATGTTCACCAAGTTTAGAGAACCGGGCATCCACTGGGTGACGATACTCACTGCGCCGCCATAACAGTACAAACGCCAAGGAATATCAAACTCCTTGAGAATCTGGTGGCCGATGCCCATTACGGTGAAGACCACCACCAGGCCACTGATGCCAGCGTAGCAGAGGATAATATACATGATGGGGACAAACAGGGCAGCGATGAGTTTCTGATTGCCCTTGCTCTTTTTACACATGGTGTAAAGGGTCCGAGCGATGCGCTTGGCAGCCCCGGAATCGTTCATCAGCTTGCCGATGACCGCACTGAGGGTCAGGGCCAGGAAGTAGCTGTTGATAAAGCGGGACAGGCCACCTGTCCAAGTGGTCAGCATCTCCATGAAGGGCATGCTGGAGGTAAAGATAATCACCAGGGAGGCGGTGCTGGCGGTGATGACCAACTGGAAGCCTTTGAACGCCATGAAAATAAAGACCGCAACGCCCAGGATGATACCCAATAAGCTGATAACAGCGGGAGTCATGGTAAGCCCTCCATATCGTTTTCTTTATTTTATTTATTGGTTATCTCTTGTTATCCCACTTAGGATCCCGGGTCATGTGGTCCCAGCCATAGAAAGCATAGGGCGCGTAGGCATCGGGATCCACCGGGTAGGCGGCGCCGCCCTTGGCAAACAGGCGGGATTCCACCATATCTATCGAGCAGCCCAGTACGCGGACCACCTCCAGATCGCCCCAGGGATCGTTGTCGGAGTGGATATAGGTAATCTTGCCCTTGCCAAGCCGCTTAGGCTCTCCCAGGCTGAATTTACCTTTTTTGCCTTGGAGCAGCATAGGCTGCGTGCTGAACAGCTTTCCGCCCAAACCGGGAGCCCATTTGAAGTTGTAGTTGAAGGTCAGCTCAGGCTGACTGGGATCAGGAGTGACCGCGTCGGCCAGCTCGGTGAGGAATGCAGGATCGTTGGGTTCACCGTCCAGGTCGCCCTCCATGATGACGAAGGGAATGCCCTGACGGGCGCTGAAGGCCACATAGCGGTCGCCCTTGTAGTAATAGCCCACGGTGCCCATCTTCTTGGGATAGCCGCCGCGCTCCCGGCCCATGAAGGTCGCGATATCGGTGTTGAGGATCATGGCCACCACGAAGGTTCCCTTCACGCCATTGTAGGAGCAGGGGATATACAGCGCGGTTTCCAGATAGCCAGGGCCGTAGAGGCAGTCATCGAAGCTGACTTCTTTGAAGTTGGTGTGGGCCAGAATGACATAGGGCTTCTCATAGGGAACCAGGGGGGGCGGAAGGATCTTGGCGATGCACTCGGGCTTCGTCTCATAGAGAATCTGGAACACCTCCGCTGGGCGGAAGACGGTGTCTTTCCCCAGAAAGGCCGCGCCAGCCACCTGGTCGAGGGACTTGGTAAAGCTTAATTTCTCCTTGCTCATGTTTGAATTCCTCCTTACGATTTGTGTGCGAACTGTGTATTGTGTATATCGCCGTCAAAACAAGCATAGCAGGAAAATGTAGAATTCACAATTTTTCTCTCTCAGTTGGCCAACTGACTTTGACACTTTTATTCATGCAAGCGGCGTGCCAAGTCACAGATAAAGCGCTCGCGATCCGGAAAAACCCTGGCAGATGAAGCTTTTCCGCTTCCGTGCTGGAAGGAGAAGCGGCCCCCTTTTGTTGTGTTTTTGCAACAAAAGGGGGCCGCGTTTTTTGTTAATGGGCTCAAATACCCTTTGATTTCATTAGATTTTTGTTGTGTTATAATTGCAACGCCGTTTTATTTTTGCAACGTCTCTCTCCCCTCATATCGCTTCCGCTTCCTGACAAAGGTGGAGGGGTCCATCCCCAGGCTGGCCGCGGCCGAACGGACATTGCCATAAGACTCATAGGCCCTGCTCAGATACTGATACTCAAATTCCTCCACCAGGGCTTTCAGGTCTATGGGGGCACTCAGGTCCGGGGTGAATACAGCGGGCATCCGGCAGGGGCGGAATGGCAGGTCCTCCGGGTAGATCTGATCCCCCTGGCTCATGATGACCATCCGTTCCACCACATTGCGCAGTTCCCGGACGTTGCCGGGCCAATCATACTCCACCATGGCCTGAAGGGCTCCATGGGTAAACTCCTTCTTGAGGCCGTATTTTTCGTTCAGCTCGTTCAAAAAAGTATTGATAAACGGGATGATATCATTTTTTCGCTCCCGCAAAGGCGGAATGGTGATTGGAACCACGTTGAGCCGGTAGAACAGGTCCTCCCGGAATGTCTTGTCCTGAATCATCTGCTGGAGGTCCCGGTTAGTGGCGGCAATGACCCGTACGTCGATGGGGATGGCCTTGGTGCCGCCCAACGGGGTGATCTGGCGTTCCTGGAGGACCCGCAGGAGCTTTACCTGCATATCCAAAGGAAGCTCCCCAATCTCGTCCAGGAAAATAGTGCCCTGGTCCGCCACCAGGAAGAGACCCATTTTCCCGTCCTTATTCGCTCCTGTAAAGGCCCCCCGCTCATAGCCGAACAGCTCTGATTCGATGAGGTTGGGGGGGATGGCTCCGCAATTGACAGTGAGGAAGCGGCCATCTCTCCGGGCAGAGTTCTTATAGATGTACTTGGCTACCTTCTCCTTGCCCACGCCGGTTTCCCCTTGTAGCAGGACAGTGGTGTCCAGGACGGACACCCGGTGAACCATGGTGAGGATCTCCAGCATTTTGGGGTCCACGGCCACTAGGTCGGCGGAGGCCAGGACCTGTTTGCGGGCAAACTCGATCTCAGTGTAATACTTTTGAGACAACTCCTCTGTCCGTCGGTACTTTTCCTGCAAATCCCGTAGCTCCGTCATATCCCGGACATTTGTGACCACCATAACCACATTGCTGGCGGCATCAAATACAGGGGTGCTTGCAATGAGGGCGCGACGGCCGGTCTTGAAGCTCTGTTCCATGGTTACAGGGCGGCGCTTCTCTAATGCCAGCAGGGTACCCGAGCGGCTGATGGCCCCATCCCGCACCAGTTCATGCATGCTCCGCCCGATCACCTCCTCGGCCTTCAAGCCGGAGATCAACTCGTAAGCGCTGTTGATGCGCACAGTCACAGCATCCCCATCGGTAATAAAAATGCCGTCATAGGAGCTCTCAATGATGGCATCCAGCCAGTCGTGGGCCTCCTGCAAATTTTGAAATATCAGCTGTCCGCTGGTATGGCCCATGGAATTCTTATCTATGCCCGCCATAGTACACCCCCTTTTTTTATTATATGGGATGAATCCCAGCCCCGTCAAGTCCCGGGCTCGTAGGGTATGTGTAACAAAACCGTTGGAAAAGGGGGGAGGTACTCAAAAATAAGGCTGGTAGGTAGAATGTGTTGTTCAAGGTGAATCTCGTCCAGTGGGAGGGCATCACGGCCCACTCAACCACCACGTTCAGTCGTAGGTGTGCATCCCGGACAGCGGAATAAAGTTTTCCAGGCAATACTTCATGGCGGGATTGACCTCGCCAGCAGACAGCATGTGCGGTGGGATATAGACATCCTCGGTCCGCCTGGTGGCCTGCGCTGCGGTCATAGGCCCCGTCATGGTGGGATAAGCTGGCGGGGGCCCCGTGGGGGCCGTCCAGCCTCGCAGGGCACGCCGCAGATTGCCGGTATAGATGCCTCCACCACAGCCAAGGCTTTTTTAACCCATTTTTGGCTGAGTCGCCGCAAGATTAACGCCCGCAGTTCTTCGTCATCCACCGCCCTTAAGACCCTTGTTCCGGTGGTAAAGGTCCAGTTGGAAGATGTAGTCTGGCACCATGTTTTTCTGGAACCAGTTTGCGCCATCGCTGTTAAAGACGTGCCGCTCAACGCAGTTCATCTCATAGTCATAGTAGTCAGCCACCACGTCCCCGTATGCTCACGGAACGCCTCGGGGGCCTCAAAACTGACATAAAATCAGATGGCCCAAACGAAGGGAGGTTTGAGCCGCTTTGATATGCATACAGCGAGTGTATCATTTGATTTAAGTGATACACTCGCTGTACTTTTCCCTGTATGGCAGTTACCCCATTTTAGCTTGCAATACTGTTTTATGGGTAGCTACCGAACTCAACACACTTATGCGTCTCGTGCAGTAAAAAAAGGGGTGGCCCCGGAAATTTTACAGAAAATTTTTGGTCATGCCGGCTATTCCACCACTGCAAATGTCTATACTCATATTGATATTGAGACGCTAGTACAAGCAGTGGATGTCTCTGGGTTACAGACCGATTACTAACAAATGATAGGGGTCCAGAAAAAGATAAGCCCTAGAACCATTGCGGTTCTAGGGCTTATTTGGTGGACGATACAGGACTTGAACCTGTGACCTCCCGCACGTCAAGCATAGCCAAAAATACCCCGCTATCCATTGATATTTAAGACCTTTGTGGCCGTTTGATTTTCGTTTTGCCCCGAACTTTGCCCCGAAAATGCGGCGGCAACAGCTCCTATTAGTTCTTCAGGGGTGTTTCCTACAACATGGGAATAGATGTTCAGCGTCATTCTTATATCATCATGCCCTGCTAGGTACTGCACTTTTTTGATATCCATGCCGCTCTCGATCAGACGGGTGATATATGTATGGCGGAGCTGGTGTGGCGTCGGCCGAAAGTCTATCTTAACGATATTCTTCTGGGTTTTTCGAGGCGCAATCGACCGCCCGAGTTCTTTTTCACGCTGCTCCCGTTTCTTCTTTTTTGCCTCGTTCATCGGCGCCCGCCGGTCAATAATACCAATGATATTCCGCATGCCCTGGAAGGTGATGTGTTGCCCGTCAGGCGAGTGGACCACAAAAAAGCTGTTGCTGCGCTTTTTCTCGTCAAGAAGTGCATTAGCCAGATTGGGCGGGAGCGGGATGGTTCTGTGCGCAGCTTTGGACTTGAGCGGTGCGGGATACACGGCCTTTCCGCCCGAAAATCGAACGGCGTTCGCCACGATCAACCTGGGTGGGTTGCTATTTAAATCAATGTCCCGCCATTGAAGCCCACAGATTTCCTCCCGGCGGAGGCCCGCATACAGCCCCAGCATGATGAAGATATAGGCGCGCGTCCCTTTGGTGGCTGCTTCAAGTTTGGCGCACTGCTCCGTTGTGAGCGCTTTCTTCTCCTTCGGCTTCTCACCTCCAGCTTTTACTTTTTCGGCTGGAGATCGAAATATCAATCCATTGTCCACAGCGCAGTCAAAAATCTGTTTCATTGTGCTTACCGTTTTTTGCTGGGTAGAAAAGGAGAATTTTGCCGCCCTCGCCATAACACGTTGGCAATGCTCCGGCTTAACGTCTTTTACCTTCATGGCCCCTATAACTGGGCATATCCGGATGTTTATAGCACTACGGTAATCTTCCTGCCTAGAGATGGAAAGTCCATCTTTTCGATTATTATACCACTCCACAGCTAATTCAGCAACAGTAGTGTTGTCTCCCAAGACAATCCCATGGCGGACTGCGGTTTCGAGTTCATAAAGTTTAGCCCTTACCTCTTCCTTTGTTTTGCCTCTAACATCTTTGTACCGCCCATCTGGCAACTTTACACGTTTGCGGTAGTATTTCGTTTTTTCGTCATAATAAAATTCTGGTCTGCCTGCCATCTTGTTTTCCCCCTAAAAATATGATATTCTAGGAGGCGCTAAGGCCTGTCATAACTTTAGCGCCTCCGCATAGCCGCCATCAGGGTTGCCGCCCTGGTGGTGGCTTTTTATTATGCTCATCCCATAACGCAAGCAGGACAAAAGATCCTCGGCAATCAGCTCCGCCTCTTCTAATGTAAACTCTGTTTTTCCACCCAAGTTTACATGGAAGTACCCCACCCCGGTAGAGGCGACCCGGCTGACAAGGTACTCATACAACTCTCTAACGTCCATGGTGCATCCCTGTGGAGGACGTTCCAAGCCTGGGCTATCCATAATAGTCTCACCTCCTCCCCGCTGTCATCGCAGCGATCCTAAAAGTATAACTCTGTAGCCAGATTCCCGTGTGTATACCAGCATACGACTTTGCGCATAAACTCTTCTGTGACACCGAAATGTTCTGCTAGGTCCCAGAACTCCGTATGTCCCTCCGCTACGGCCTCATCCAACTCTTCTACCGTTATGTAATTCTGTGCGGCCCATTTCCAAGCCTTGTACTCATGCTTTTCAATGAGATCAAATGGGCTGCTCACCTTGTGAGTCGCCCCGGTGCAGACGTGACCTCCCTCATGCGCGACAATAGAGGCTTCCTCCCTGGCAGTTTCAATATTATCAAAGTCCATAAAAATACCGTATGAACCATCTACCTCCAGAGTAACCGCTTTATCTCCGTGCAAATCCCATATATAAAATTGGGTGCCGGAATCATTCAGTTTTTGATAAAGCGACAAAAGCCTGTCCATAGGCAATTACACTTTCTCCTTTTCTATATCTGCTTTCATGAAACGGGCCATATCAAGAAGCATCTTTTTCTTTTCATCAGGGAGGTCTTTTGATTCTTCATAAAAAGCATAGGTAAAATCATCCATCATAATCGGGCGCTCACCCTCCGGGGTGGGCGCTTTTTTTGTTTGCTCACCTGTGAGGAGGTAGTCGGTGGTGACGCCGAAGTATTTGGCGATTTTAGGTAAGACCTCAGCACTGGGGTTGGTTCGGGTGTTTTTCCATTTTGCCGCAATAGATCGGCTTAGTCCCATTTCAATGCAAGCCTTACTTACTGACACGCCCTTCTCATCGCACAACAACTTGAATAGGTCATAAAACACAAAAACCACGCTCCTGTTTTGTGCAACAAGGAGATATTACATTGGTAATCATAAAGAGGGCTTGACTTGATTACATACGTATGCTACAATGCAGTCAAGTTGATTACCGATGTAATAATCCATGTGCTTACCAATGTTGACATCACTATAGTAGCACAAGAGATTACAAAGGTCAACAATCAAAAGTGAAGGAGGTAAGCTTTTGTATGCCTGCACAATGGACGGGTGAGCTAATTGGCGAAATGCACCTGAAGGGCATAACCGCTAAACAGCTTGCCGCAAAGGTAGGATGGCACGAGAAGTATCTGAGCGCAGTCATGAACGGCCACAAGGAACCCAAAGGGGCAGAGAAGAAGCTACGGGCTGCGCTGGAAAGGCTGGTGAAAGGGGATTAAAGATATATGGAATATCTGATTTCAGCGTTGATCGCTTGGGTGGTGGCAGCACTGACAGTCAGGCGGCGTTTCGATAAAATAGACCGCTACGTGGAGGCGGTGACAGAAAAACTGAAGGAGATTATTAATTCAGACAGACCTTGATGAACTGTGTCCCAAGCGGGGTTGGATCAGCCAATCCTTTTATGACATCAAGATGTACGTTTTCTAAACCAGATAAATGTGCTTGCAAGCTTTGGTACAGTGCTGTCCGTTCAAAAGCGGTATAAAAACTTTCATCATTGAGCCACTGCTCATAACTGATATTGATAAGACCTAATCTGGACAGGGAGGCTAAAGAAACTGACTGTTTTTCCAGGTCTTGCTCACTGGGATTTGCAAGGAAAACATTACTGAAGAGCACTGTGAATCCATCACCAGTTTTATGTTTTTTTCGATATTTAACAACGGGAAGCCCTTTGGTAAAGTAGGTCAAATTTTGAGCGTCAAGAGGAGACATTTGACGGATGATCTCTGAAAAAGATGGGTGGATGGAAGGGGCCCTCTGCCTGTCCATTGACGAGGCGATCAGTTTAGCGAACATCTCACGAATTTCGGGTTCTTCAAAGTAGTACTTGGATGCATCTAAAGCAGGGCCGACAACAGACAATGATGGTTCGCATAACTGCTCCGGCGGTATGGCAGCAACTTTGTTCTCTAAAGACGTTTTGAAATCTTCCAGGGCCTTGAGACGGACCATTCGTTTTTTCTCCACATAATTACCGAAACCACCAAACACGAGTTCCCATACATCTTGAAGTGTTCTCCCAGCGGAAGAGGTAAGTGGGACAAGCAACTTATTAACTGGCTCCGAAAAAGTCTTTATTGCTTCAGAAATTGCCATGTTATCGCATCCTTTCCTCAGCATTCTACCACGGGAATGAAGATGGGACAAGGCTATCTGTGACATCCTGGACCTGCCTAAGCAAGATCAGCCTACCACATAACCTGTCCGATAAAACGGACTATTGCAAACTAAGGAGGATAGTATGGAACGGCTATTAACAGTCCGTGAGGCTGCGGAAATCCTGGGAGTCAGCACCCGCACAATCTACCGCGAGGGAGAGCGAGGAAAACTCAAGCGGGTAAGGGTGGGAAGCTGCCTGCGCTATCGGGTAGAGGATATCCAAAAGTATATCGCCGATGCAGAAGTGCCACTTCCGCAGCCAAAGCCACTGGATAATATCGCACGGTTTAAGTACGTGCCCGGAATGAAGGTGGTGTAGTCATGATCCGCACCCTTATAAATGGGCGCGAGTTGAAAAGGGACAGGCCCGGAAAGGAGTCCCACCCAATGATATTACCAAAGACACTTCGTCGCGATCTGGCCCTGCTGGCGCTGATCCCAGCCATCTACCTTTCGGCCTGCTGCGGAGTCCACGCGCTGGACGCGGGCCCATCCATCGCCCACACGCTGGACAAGCACCCAGCCGGGCCCAGGCTGGCGCGGGAGCTGGTGGAGGCGGAGCTTATCAATCCCACTCCATTATCGGACGAGCTGTACATAATCCTGCTGGACGCCTGCGAGGAGAGCGGCGTAGAGGTGCCGCTTGCACTTGGCGTGATCGAGGTGGAGAGTGGGTTTGACGTGGACGCGGTGAGCCCTGCGGGCTGCTATGGACTCATGCAGCTTAACCCGGAGTACTTTCCCAGCGGCCTCACTGCGGGGGAAAACATCCGGACGGGCACGGAGTACCTTGGGAGCTTGTTGGACCGCTACGGAGACACAGGCGCGGCCCTGACGGCGTACAACGCAGGCCACGACACCGGAGATCGGGAGTATGCAGAGAAGGTGATCGGGGCGGCTGAGAGATGGGAGGGCACTGAATTATGACGCAGGAAATCATTGCATCCAATATTAAGCACATACTGCAGCAGAGTGGCCTAAAACAGGCGGCGGTAGCAAAGCGAGCTGGACTGACTGAGCAGCAGCTTAGCTACATGCTGAATGGGCGAAAGCTGATTCGAGCGGAACACATACCAGCCATTTCAGCGGCGCTCGGAGTCAGTTGCCGCGAGGTGTTTGGTGAGAAATAAAAAAACCAGCCGGAGAGGGCAATCTCTGGCTGGTAAGAACCGGCGATTATTTAGGCCGCCGGTTGGAAAGCGCAGAACCCGCGAGCTGCTTCGTGGTTTTGCTGGTTCTGGAACTGGTCAGCGCTTTCGAAGCCTTGGAGGCCACCTTTGAAGATGTCCTCACAGAGTTTTTTGCCATGCCTTTTCACCTCCTTACTTCATGGCGAACGGAGGCGGCAAGAGACAGGCGGACAAGGAAGCGTGTAGAGGGAGCAGGGCCTCTACGGTTATATGCTAACAGAAAATCATTTAAAAATCAATAAATTGATGAGAACATATGTTCAAAATACAACATATAGAAACAACGCGTCCGTGAGTGTCGAGAAGGAGGTATACCATGAACAAGATCGTGAGAGTTGAGTCCGTGGACGGTGGGTGTATGGTGGAGGCCCGGACGCCGGATGGGATGCAGTTGGTGGTCTTTGACTACGGCCCCCGCAAACGGGTGATCCGGTCGGACCGCTGGGAGGGAACGAGATGGCCATAAGGTGGACGCCCGCAGAGCTGGAGGAGAGGGCCCGCGCCGACGCAGAGATCGAGGCAGGACCATTTAGGTTTACCGATGCCGAAATTGCGTTTGGGCGGCTCTTTGACCGGGAGGTCATCCTGGACCGCATGGACTCAAAGCAAAAGCGGATCGCCGAGTCCCAGCGCCGGTACTACGAGGCCCACAAGGAGGAGATCGCTGAGACCCAGCGCCGGTACTACGAGGCCCACAAGGAGGAGCGCACCGAGGCCCAGCGCCGGTACCGCGAGGCCCACAAGGAGGAGATCGCTGAGGGCAAACGCGAGCTGCGTGACGCTCGTATTGCTCTGGGGCTGACGCAAAAGCAGGCTGCCGAGCTGCTGGGAGTGGCCCAATCCACGGTGTGCTACTGGGAGACCATCTCCCCGCCCAAAAACTGGCGGGAGATGATCGAAAAATTGACGGAGCCGGCATAAAAAGAGCCGCCGCCAGAGGGGCTAAGCTCTGACAGCGGCAAAACAAAACGTTTCACCCCTATTATGGGGCAGAGAAAGGGATTTGTCAAGTATGGTGAAAATCAATGAGCTTGAACTGGAAAACGTCAAGCGGATAAAGGCTATCAAGGTAGAACCGTCAGAACGAGGGCTCACCATTATTGGCGGTCGGAATAATCAGGGTAAGACTTCGGTGTTGGACTCTATTGCATGGGCACTTGGTGGCAACCGGTTCCGCCCTTCGCAGGCGGCAAGAGATGGGTCCGTCATCCCGCCCCACCTGCGGGTCAAGCTCTCCAACGGCATCGTAGTGGAGCGGGCCGGGAAGAACAGTGATCTGAAGGTGATCGATCCAGATGGGAGGCGTGGGGGGCAGCAGCTTCTGGATGAATTTGTGGAGCAGTTGGCGCTGGACCTGCCGCGGTTTATGCAGTCCAGCAGCAAAGAAAAGGCGAACACACTCCTCCAGATCATAGGAGTGGGCGACCAGCTTTACGCACTGGATCGGCAGGAAGCTGAGCTCTACAGCAGGAGGCACGCCATCGGCCAGATCGCAGATCAGAAGACTAAGTTTGCAAAGGAAATGCCGGATTTTCCCGGAGTCCCGAAGGAACCGGTCTCAGCCAGTGAACTTATCCGGCAGCAGCAGGATATTTTGGCTGAGAATGGCGAGAACCAGCGCAAGCGCACCAAGGCGGCGCAGCTCGAGGCAGAGAAACAGCGGCTTAGGCGGGCATTGGATGAGATGCAGGAGAAGTATGATATCGTCTGCCGGGATTGCGAAATCGCCGGCAGAGACGCCATGGGCCTCCTGGACCAGTCCACAGAGGAGCTGGAGCGCAACATCCAGGATATCGAGTCCATCAACCGGAAAGTGCGGGCCAATCTGGACAAGGAGAAGGCAGAAGCGGATGCGGCCGAATATGGAAATCAGTACGCCGCCCTCACCACAGAGATCGAACGGGTACGGCAATCCCGCATGGATCTGCTCCAGGGCGCGAAGCTCCCCCTACCCGGACTCTCCGTAGAGGATGGGGAACTGACCTACCAGGGGAAGCGATGGGACAACATGAGCGGATCGGATCAGTTGAAGGTATCCACTGCAATCGTCCGTGCAATCAACCCCAAGTGTGGTTTTGTATTGCTGGATAAATTGGAGCAGATGGATCTGGAGACGCTGCGGGAGTTTGGGGCCTGGGCCGAGTCGGAGGGACTGCAATGCATTGCCACCCGGGTGTCCACTGGCGGAGAGTGCAGCATCATTATTGAGGACGGGTATGCGGCAGGCGCAGAGGCGCCCGCAGAACCCACGGCATGGAAGGCGGGAAGTTTTTAATGGAGATCATTACAGGGAAGCAGGCGACTGCGCTCAAGATCGTGGTGTATGGCCCGGAGGGGATCGGGAAATCCACCTTCGCGTCCAAGTTCCCCCGCCCGGTATTCATCGACACGGAGGGGAGCACCAAGCACATGGATGTGGCCCGGACACCCCGGCCGACAAGCTGGGCCATGCTGATGGAACAGGTGCGGTATTTCCGGGACCGGCCCGGGGAGTATGCTACCCTGGTCATCGACACCGCAGACTGGGCGGAGCAGTTGTGCATCACGGATCTGTGCGCCCGGTCGAAAAAGCCGGGGATCGAGGATTTTGGCTACGGGAAAGGCTACACCTATCTGGCGGAGGATTTCGGGAAGCTGCTCAATCTGCTGGAAGAGGTCGTGGAGCGGGGCATGAATGTATTGATTACGGCCCATGCGAAGATGCGTAAATTTGAACAGCCGGACGAGATGGGGGCCTATGACCGCTGGGAGCTAAAACTCCAGAAGACCACGGCCCCCCTGCTGAAGGAGTGGGCGGATATGGTGCTGTTTGCCAACTACAAGACCCACACGATCCGTACGGAGGACGGCAAGATCAAGGCGCAGGGCGGCAAGCGCGTGATGTACACGACCCACCATCCCTGCTGGGACGCAAAAAACCGGCAGGGGCTGGGAGAGGAGCTGCCGTTTGAGTACAGCTCGATTCAGGCGTGCATCCCGTGGGGGCAGACGAAAACGGACGCGAACCGTTCAGAGGTCCCCGCGCCTGCCCGCGCGGCCGAGGTCGCTGCGAAGACCGAGACGCGGCCGGATGCCGCGCAGGATTGCGCTGCTGATGACGAGGGTACGGCGGCGGCTGTGGCTTTGAAGGGGCTTATGGAGCAAAGCGGTGTTGATCTGCGTGAAGTAATGGCGGCAGTGGAATCCAGAGGCTACTACCCCAAGGGGACCCCCTTCGAGAACTATGACCCCGCATTTGTTTCCGGCGTACTGGTGGGGGCCTGGGACCAAGTCTATAAAATGATCCTGGATCAGCGCCCCATTCCATTCTAAACATAGGAGGATATTTAGATGAGCGAATACAACGCCCAGGGCTACGAGCTCGATTGGGACAGCGAAATTGAAAACGATGGACCGGAATACACCACATTGCCGGAGGGTGAATATGACTTCACCGTGGTTGGATTTGAGCGCCAGAGATATACCCCCAGCGCAAAAGCCAAGCTGCCCCCCTGCAATATGGCAGTAGTATCCCTTCAATTCAAGGAGCCGGAGGGCTCGACCACGATTAAAGACAAATTGTATCTGCACAGCAGTGTGGAGTGGCGGCTCTGCGCATTTTTTACCAGCATTGGGCAGCGTCAGCACGGAGAGCGCGTCCGGATGAACTGGAATGCCGTCATTGGGGCGCATGGACGCGCGAAGCTCAGTGTCCGCACTTATACGGACAACAACGGAAAAGAGCGGACAATCAACGATGTGGATACTTACCTGGATCGGGATGTATTCCCTGAGCCAGCGGCCCCCCAGCAACAGACTCCGGCCCCCAGTGCTCCCCCTCAGCAAATGACATTTCAGGCGGGTAAGTTCTGATGGAGCTGCGGCCGTATCAGCGAGAGGCAGAGGCGGCCATCCTGAACGAATGGGACGCGGGGATTCTCCGCACGCTGTTGGTGTTACCCACGGGCTGCGGGAAGACCATCGTGTTTTCCAAGGTAATCGAGGATCGCGTACGGGCTGGAGACCGGGTGCTGGTTCTGGCCCACCGCGGAGAGCTGCTGGAGCAAGCCTCCGATAAATTGGCGCAGGCGACCGGCCTGCGCTGTGCGACAGAAAAGGCGGATGAGAGCTGCCTTGGAAGCTGGTACCGGGTTGCCGTTGGGTCCGTGCAGAGTTTAATGCGTGAAAAGCGCCTCAGCCGTTTCGCGCACGACTATTTTCAAACGATAGTCGTGGACGAGGCGCATCACGTGCTCTCGGACGGGTACCAGCGTGTCCTGGACCATTTCGGTCAGGCGAAGGTGCTCGGAGTCACGGCCACGCCTGACAGGGGAGATATGCGGAACCTGGGACAGTGTTTCCAGTCCCTGGCTTACGAATATACCCTGCCGAAGGCCATCCGAGAGGGCTTCCTGTCGCCGATTAAGGCGCTCACCATCCCCCTGAAGCTGGACCTGACCGGAGTGGGCGTCCAGTCCGGCGACTTTAAGGCCGGCGACCTCGGGACCGCTCTGGACCCATACCTGGAGCAGATTGCAGACGAAATGACACGGCATTGTTCAGACCGTAAGACGGTGGTGTTTCTCCCGCTGGTCAAGACAAGCCAGAAATTTCGTGACATCTTGCTTAGGCACGGATTCCGTGCAGCGGAGGTCAATGGGACCAGCCAGGACAGGGCTCAGATCCTCAGCGACTTCGACGCGGGCAAATACAATGTGCTCTGCAATTCCATGCTGTTGACGGAGGGGTGGGACTGCCCGTCCGTAGACTGTATCGTAGTGCTGCGCCCGACCAAAGTGCGCAGCCTCTACAGCCAGATGGTGGGGCGTGGTACCCGGCTGTTTCGCGGAAAGGACCACCTCCTCCTCCTGGATTTTCTGTGGCACACGGAACGGCATGAGCTCTGCCACCCCGCAAACCTCATCTGTGAAAACGAAGAAGTCGCCCGGAAGATGACGGAGAATATTGAGGCTGCCGGTTGTCCCGTGGATATCGAGCAGGCAGAGCAGAAGGCCAGCGAGGATGTGGTGGCCCAGCGCGAAGAGGCGCTTGCCAAACAACTCCATGAGATGCGCCGCCGGAAGCAGCGCCTGGTTGACCCGCTTCAATTCGAGATGTCAATCCAGGCGGAAGATCTTACGGGATACGTGCCTGCATTCGGTTGGGAGATGGGCCCGCCAAGCGACGCGCAGAAGAGCACACTGGAAAAGCTGGGCATCCTTCCGGACCAAATCGAGAGCGCCGGAAAGGCGAAGCTGCTTCTGGATCGCCTCGGCACCCGGCGTGAGGCCGGACTTACGACACCCAAGCAAATCCGTTTCCTGGAGGGAAGAGGGTTCCGGCATGTCGGGACCTGGTCTTTTGAGTCTGCCAAGCATATGATCGACCGGATCGCCGCCAACGGCTGGAAAACGCCGCGCGGCATCGACCCATCAACGTATCAGGGAGAGTAATGCATGGACCGTGAGCTAAGCCTGAAAGAGGCGCTGGAGTACATAGACCCTTCATCCCTGGATTACCAGGACTGGGTGGGGATCGGCATGGGGCTGAAGGAGGCTGGGTATGGACCGGAGGACTGGGACCGTTGGAGCAGCAGGGACCCCAACCGATATCATCCTGGCGAGTGCGCAAAAAAATGGAACTCTTTTCGTGGGTCCGCTACGCCGATCACAGCCGGGACCATCGTCCAGATGGCCATGGAGCGCGGCTGGCGGCCCAATGGAGGCGGTGTTGCGCTGAGTTGGGACGATGTCATCGGGGACCGTGAGGGCCTGGTGGTGGTCAACCGCAACTGGCTGGACGTCCAGGAGGTAGCGGAGCCGGGAGATTGGGACCCGGCCCGCCAGCTTATCACCTATCTGGAGACCCTGTTCGAGGCGGGGGAGAACGTGGGCTATGTCACCGAGACCTGGGAGAAGGATGGGAAATACCTGCCGACCAAGGGGAACTGGGACCGTACTGCCGGCGAGCTGATCGAACGGCTGAGCCGGTGTGGCGGGGATATCGGGAGTGTGCTGGGGGACTACAGTCCCAAAGCTGGCGCCTGGATACGCTTCAATCCCCTGGATGGACAGGGCTGCAAAAACGAGAATGTGACGGAGTTCCGTTATGCCCTGGTGGAGTCAGACTCTATGCCGGTCGAAGAGCAGAACGCCATCATACGCGAGCTGGAGCTGCCGGTAGCCTGCCTGGTACACTCAGGGGGCAAAAGCATTCATGCCATCGTGCGCATTGACGCAGGCTCTTATGACGAGTACCGCAAGCGAGTGGACTACCTGTATGAGGTATGCAAGAAAAATGGGCTGGAGATCGACCGGCAGAACCGGAATCCCTCACGGCTGTCCCGCATGCCCGGCGTTATGCGCAATGGGAATAAGCAATTTCTGATCGACACCAATCTGGGCAAGGCAACCTGGGCGGAGTGGAAGGAATGGATCGAGAGCGTAAACGATGACCTGCCCGACCCGGAGAGCATGGCGGACGTATGGGACAACCTGCCTGAGCTGGCGTCGCCTCTCATCGATGGAGTGCTCCGGCAGGGCCATAAGATGTTGATCGCCGGGCCGTCAAAGGCCGGCAAATCCTATGCCTTGATTGAGCTGTGCTGCTCGGTCGCCGAGGGGCGGCCGTGGGTTGGGTTCCGGTGCGCCCAGGGACGCGTCCTGTATGTCAATCTGGAGCTGGATCGGGCGTCCTGCCTGCATCGCTTCCGGGATGTGTACGAGGCCCTCGGATGGGAGCCGCGGAATTTGCAGAACATTGATATCTGGAATCTGCGCGGCCGTTCTGTCCCAATGGACAAGCTGGCCCCAAAACTGATCCGCCGGGCCCTGAAAAAGAATTACATCGCAGTCGTCATCGACCCTATTTACAAAGTAATTACCGGAGATGAGAACTCTGCGGATCAGATGGCGGCCTTTTGTAACCAGTTCGACAAGGTATGCACGGAGCTGGGGTGCGCCGTGATCTACTGCCATCATCACTCAAAAGGCGCTCAGGGCGGAAAGCGGTCCATGGATCGGGCCAGCGGCTCCGGTGTATTTGCCCGGGACCCTGACGCCCTGCTGGACCTGATCGAGCTTGAGGTATCCGACGATCTGCGCAAGCAGGAAATCAACAATGCGGTGTGCGCTGCCTGCTCCTCCGCTCTGCTGGGGGCTGGTAAGCTGGCCGAGGCATCTATGGATGATCTGTGCAGCGAAACCAGGGCCATGGAGGCGTGCAGGGGCCTCTTGTCCGACCAGCAATACTGGGCTCTCCAAGAGGCTGTGGAGGCCGCCAGGAAGGCTGCTGAGGCGCACACGGCATGGCGCATCGAGGGGACTCTACGTGAGTTCCCGAAATTTCAGCCCGTCAATCTCTGGTTTGATTACCCGGTCCACCGAGGCGACGAAAGCGGGGTACTGGCCGACATCAGCCCAGAAGCAGACGTACCCATCTGGCAGCGGGGAGCGAAGGCGCGCAGGGGAAAAGCGGAGAAACAGCGTGACTCTAAACAGAGTCAATACAACATGGCAATCGAAAGTTTTCGCTTCTCCCACGACGATGAATACCCCACCGTGAAGGAGCTCTACGAGGAGATTAAGCTGAATGCGGAGGCAATGGGAAAGACCCCGCCGGCCGAAAAAACGGTGAGAAATTCACTCAAATCACTCGGGTACATCATCAACAAAAACACCATGAAGATATGCCCCGAAACCGAAAAAGACCAGTGATGCTCTTGCCCGGCACTAAGGTTGCGGGAATGACGGGCACATGCCCGTAACCATAAAATTTCAGGTGACGGGCACGTGCCCGTCACCAAGGTCACGGGAATCGGGCACATGCCCGCCCGCGACCTCTATACCTAAAGGTATAGATACCAGTCGGGCAAGCCCCCTGTACGGGTGCCCACCCTTAAAGTGTGGGGGCTCATAGGCCGCCCCCACACACGGGAGGGGACACCCGCCCAGTACAGACGCACGTGAAAGAGTGATAAAAAACGATACTTTAGCGAGGTGAAGAGATGTGAGCGGGAGAATAAGCGCCCGTGATATTGCATGGCTGGACGAGGCCCTGGCGGCCCATCGGCAGAAAAACAGCAGAAGGTATAGGCCGGAGTTTTTCGTGCCGATGATCCCGCCCACCGCCACACACCAGAAAAAGAAGTGGCGGGTGGTCAACGGTAAGCCGGTACCCTATGAACCGGATGAAGTAAAGGCGGCTCGGTCAAAGCTGATGGACCACCTGGCCGGACATAAGCCGGAGCGGCCCCTGGAGGGGGGAATCCGGCTGCTGGTGAAGTGGTGCTTCCCGCGCGGAGATCACGCGGATGGGGAGTATCGGGTCACAAAGCCTGACGTGGACAATATCCAGAAGCTGCTGATGGACTGTATGACGGCGGTGGGCTTTTGGACGGACGACGCACAGGTCGCGTCTATGGTCGCGGAGAAGTTTTGGGCGGAAGTGCCTGGGATCTATATCTCGATTACTGAGCTTTCGGAAGGCACGAAATGAGAATTAAGCTCTGCTACGCCTGCGCAGAAAAGGCGAAGGATGCGTACAAATTGGACGAGTTGACCGGCCCGGACAAGGGAAAATGCGATCGGTGCGGGCAAACGCGCATGGTGGTGAGGTATGACGCCCATGCCAAGAGGGTGTAACCAATGGGACGAGCAAAGACACCGCTGATTTACACCTGTGAGGAGTGCGAGGCACGCAATACCCTGTTAGACCTCGCAAACGCATTGGGCGGCGGCCAGAAGGTATACCATGAAGCGGGATGCGCGGGTCAAAAGGAGAGGAGGGTCCTGATGGACATTGATAAACTGATTGAGGCTGTGAGACTGTGCGGCAGCTCGCCAACAATCTATCAGTGCGAGGCGTGTGCCTACTATACGGGCGGAGATATAGGGGCGTGTATACCGGAGATGACGGCACAGGTCGCCGAGGCACTCTCCATGCTCCAAGTACTCCAAGATGAAAATGACAGGCTGCATGAGCAGATCGAGGACGCGCGACTCGAAGGATACGCAAAAGGACTTGGAGAGCTGGAGCGCGTGAAGCGGGAGAGGAATGTGGCGTATAAACTACTTGGTGGAGAGCCCCCAAAGACCTGTAAGACCTGTGTCCTTTGGGGGGGAAACGGATGGGCACAGTACCAAATTGGGTACTGTGAAGGAGATGACAACCCGCATGGGCCGAATGATTTTTGTTCCAGGCATCGCGAGCCGCAGAAGGAGGGATGAGCGATGGCCATAAAAAATTACACGTCCGGGGTAGACGTGTACACGAGCCTGGGTGAGATTCAGGGGGCGCTCGCGGCGCATGGGGCGCGACAGATTATGGTGGAGTATGATGACCAGGGACGTCCCACCGGTGTAGCCTTTGCCATTGACACGCCGAACGGGCGACGGGGCTTTATGCTCCCGGCCAACATCGATGGAGTATGCCAAGTACTCCAGCGGCAAAAAGTCAAGGCAGACCTGGCACAGGCGGAGCGTACAGGCTGGCGCAACATCCGGGACTGGGTGCTGGCGCAAATGGCGATCATCGAGGCCGGTATGGTGAGCATGGACGAGGTATTTCTGCCCTATATGACCGACGGTCGAGGCAATACCCTGTATCAACTCTATCAGGGCGGACAACTGGCTTTAGGGGAGGGAGGACAACATGAGCGAGTGGATTAGCGTCAAGGAGAGGTTGCCGAAAGCCTTTGAGTGCGTGATCGTGTGCCGGCCGAAGAAAGGCACCATGATTGTCGAAGCCGGCTGCTTGGATGTAAACGACTGGTGGAAGGTCTACGGGACACGCACCAAGGCCGTCACCCACTGGATGCCGCTGCCGGACCCGCCCAAGGAGGAACACACATGACCGAACGCCAGAGAGAGATTGTGCTGGGATACGCCGAGTGCAGCATGAATGCGGTGGAAACGGGGCGGAAGCTGTATTTAAGCTACGTGACCGTGGGGTATCATCTGAACCAGATCAAGAAATCGACCGGGATTGATCCGAGATCCTTTTATGGGCTGTGCAAGCTGGTGCAGATGGCCAAGCAGATCGGAGGGTAAGGTTTATGGCACGGAATAAGTACCCCGGTCGCTGCTACTGCTGCGGGGCCTGGGAGGAGCCGGGATATGGGCACTTCGAACGGGTCCGAAATGCGGCACGGGGTCAGCCAAGGTGGCGCGTTAAGTGCGTTAGATGCGCCAGTGGGAGGATACTTACGGATAAGGACCCAGGTGTGATATGGGCCAAGGAGGCGGCGAGGCAAGCATGAAACAGGAATTTCCACAGCGGCTCCAGAAGCTGCGTGAGCGGCGGAGGATGAGTCGGAAAGCCCTTGGGGAGCTGTGCGGGTTGAGTAAAAATATCATCGGCCAGTATGAACGCGGGGAGAAGGAGCCAACGTTGGCATCAATAGTCGCACTGGCGGATTACTTCGAGGTTCCCGCAGATTACTTAATCGGACGCCAAAACTATTTGTAAGACTCCCACTATAGTGGGAACCAGGTCTAAAAGCCATGCGATAATTACCGTGTAGGAGTGGATTCCTGCACGGTAATTTTTATGTGGAGGATCTCATGCTGAGGAGCTGCAAATATTGTGGCAGGGTACATCCAACTAGGTATGTATGCCCAATGAGGACAAAGAACAGGAAGCACAAAGATGAGAAAATAGATAGGTTCCGAAAGACCGCGCAATGGATGCATAAGCGCACGGCCGTACTGGAGCGGGATGGATACCGGTGCAGGCTGTGTGATTTAGAACGGGAGCCACGGCGTTATAACCCCGGGCGGCTGTCTGTCCACCACATAGAGCCTTTAAAAGCACGATGGGACTTGAGGCTGGAGGATTGGAACCTGCTTACGGTATGCGATCGACATCACGAAGCGGCAGAGCGTGGAGAATATGAGCAGGAAATGCTGCATTCACTGACGGGGGTACCCCCGGGGGGTATAGGCTGAGGCGGAGAGAGCGAGGCTAGACCACCCGGCCCCCTCTGGGCAGGAAAAAGTTTAGAAATGGGATTTTACGAGAATGCCGTGTGTGAGAACGCTGTAGGCGAGGGCACCGCAGGCGAAGAAGAAGGTGAGGCGTATGGCGAGACCGGCGAAGTCGGTGCGGGTGAAATCGGGAGCGATCGCCAAGGAGGAAGCAGCGGCCCGTCTGGATATGGAGGACAAACTGCGGGGGGCGGCGGAAAAGCCGAGCCCACCGGAGAATATGCCGGAGGATCAGCGTGAGGTGTTCCAGTTCATCGTGGACGCGCTGGTGGAGAGCGACATTCTGGGGAAGCTGGATGTGTTTGTGCTGGAGAGCACCGCGGTGGCGGTGGCCCGGCTGCGCAGGATCAACAGGATGGTCGACCAGGATGACTCGCTCCTCTCGGATACCGCGCTCCAGGGTGTGCGGGCCAAATATCAAAGCGACCTGTGGAGAGGGTGCAGCGAACTGTGCCTGTCGCCTCAAGCCAGAGCCAAGATCGGGAACCTGGCGGCCCAGGCTGCAAAGGCGTCCAAGGACCCGCTGCTGGCGGCCATAGAGGATGATGATTGAAGAGAGCCGGGCCTACCGCTACGCCAAGTGGTGCATTGGGAGGAACAACCGAAAGGTGGGCAGATATGTCAAGCTGCAGGCCAAGCGCTGGCTGAAGATCGCGGACGGAAAGCACAAGAGCGCCTATGTCAGCGAGAAGGCGTACCGGAAGATATGCCGGCTGCTGAAGCTGATGGTCCACCCAGACCTCTCCTGCTCCATGTACGAAGGTCTGGAGGACTACGCCTGGTTCCTCGTCACAGCTGTGTTCTGCACCCGGAGGCGGGCGGATAACCGCCGGTTCTACCAGACGGCACTACTGGAGATCGCCCGCAAAAACTTCAAGACTTTCAACTCCGCCGTAATCTTCCTTCTCGGGATGCTGACAGAGCCCCGTTTTTCCCGTTTCTTCTCGGTGGCACCGGACTATAAGCTCTCCTCGGAACTGCGGCTGGCAGTGCGGAAGATCATCAAGGTGTCCCCCGCATTGACAGAGCACTTCAAGGTGAACCGGGATATGATTACCTGCCTCATCAACGAGATTGAATACACGCCCCTTGCCTACTCCAACGATGGGATGGACGGCAGGCTGGCCAATCTGTGGCTGGCGGACGAGGCGGGGGCGCTAGACAGCTACCCGGTGGAGGCGATGCGCTCCTCCCAGATCACGCTGCCCAACAAATTGGGCATTATCATCTCCACACAGTACCCCAATGACAATAACGTCATGATTGATGAGATCGATATCGCAAAGAAGGTGCTGGACGGCCTGCTGGAGAAGGAGGATGTATTCGCCCTGCTGTATGAGCCGGACGACGTCCTGCGGAAGCGGTGGGAAACGGACGACCTGGTGATCTATCAGGCCAATCCCGTGGCGGTAAGCAACCCGGATGTGTTCCATGCCATCCAGGACCTGCGGACGATGGCGGTGCTGTATGAGAACAAGCGGGAGAACTACCTCTGCAAGCACTGCGACATCCTGTATAAGGGCCTCGGTGTGGAGGGATATATCGACATCCAGAAAGTAAAGCGGTGCCGGGTGGAGGAGGACCCGAGTTTCTGGCGGGGCCGCCGTGTGTGGCTGGGGCTGGACCTGTCGCAGACGGACGACAACACGGCTGTGGCTATGCTGACGGAGGCGTACGGCGTGGTACACGCCAAGGTCTGGGGGTTCCTCCCCAAGGATCGGTTGGACTGGAAGAGCGCCAAGGAGGGCGTGGACTACCGAAAACTGATCGCTGCGGGAAACTGCTTTGCCTGCGGCGAGGAGGTCATCGATTATGGTTTTGTGGAGCGGTTTATCCTGTCACTGGCGGAAAGATACGGGGTAGAAATCGTGCAGGTGGGCTATGACCGCTATAACGCCATTTCCACCGTGCAGAAGCTGGAGGAGGCCGGACTGGAATGCGTGGAGATCAAGCAGCACTCCTCGGTGCTCCACCCGCCCACCAAGCTCCTGAAGGAGTGCGTGCTCAAGCGGACGTTCCGCTATGACGACAACCGGCTGCTGGAGATCAACTTCCAAAACGCCCGGTGCGCGGAGGATACAAATTTGAACAAATATGTAAACAAGAAGCGGTCCGCCGGAAAGGTGGATATGGTGGTGGCGGTCATCAACGCTCTGTATCTGCTCCAGTTGGAGCTGCTGTATGGGGCATATGACTTTGTTGTACAGACTTGAGGAGGGATTCTGTGGGACTATTTGGGCGGAGCAGACGGGAGGACCGGGCGGAGGGCGAGGTGCAGTTCGAGGACTCGCTGCTGCAGGCACTGTTGGGGAGCGGAGAGGTGACCCGCGAGACGGCGCTCCAGGTGCCGACAGTGAGCGGGGGCATCGACCTAATCGCCAATCTTGTGGCCGGGACCCCCATCAAGCTGTACCGGGACACTGGCGGAAAGGCGGAGGAGGTCCGGGACGATCCCCGCCTCCGGCTGCTGAACGACGAGACGGGGGACACCCTGAACGCCAACGAGTTCTGGCGGGCCATCACACGGGACTACTACCTGGGCAAGGGCGGATACGCCTACATACACCGGGAAAAAGGCGAGGTGGTGGGCCTCCACTATGTGGACGAGAGAAAGATCTCCGTGCAGCGGGCTACGGACCCAATCTTCAAGGATTTCAATCTTCTGGTGGAAGGGCGTCCTTACCAGCCCCTTGATTTTTTAAAGATCCTGCGCAACACCAGGGACGGGGCGGAGGGCGTGCCTATCACAAGGGAGAACAGCAAGCTCATCGAGGTGGCCTATCAGACGCTGTGCTTTGAGGGCTACTTGGTGAAAAAGGGCGGCAACAAGAAGGGGTTCCTCAAATCGCAAAAGCACCTCACCGACGCTGGTATGGACGCGTTACGGAGCGCCTGGGCGCGGCTGTACAGCAATGCCAGCGACAACGTGGTAATCCTCAACGACGGGCTGGAGTTCCAGGAGAGCTCCAACACTTCGGTGGAGATGCAGCTCAACGAGAACAAGGTGGCCAACGCGGAGGAATTTGCGAAGCTGTTCCACATCTCCACCGGTGCGATGTCGGGGAAGGCGGGGGTGGACGATGTGTCCAATCTGGCCCGGCTGGCGGCCATCCCCCTGATGACGGCCATCCAATGCGCCCTCAACAAGGACCTCCTGCTGGAAAAGGAAAAGGGGAGTCTTTACTGGGCCTTTGACACAAAGGCGTTGCTGCGCGGGTCTATGAAGGAGCGGTTCGAGGCCTACCAGGTGGCGCTGGACGCCAATTTCATGGGTGTGGACGAGGTGCGGTATGAGGAGGATATGGAGCCGCTGGGCTTGACCTGGATCAAACTGGGACTGGACACGGTGCTCTACGACCCCAAAACCAAGCTGATCTATACGCCTAACACCAATCAGGTGAGCCGGATGGAAGCGAAATCGCTGCATGAGCCGCGAGCAGAACCGGGGAAAGGAGGAGAGGACAATTGAAGATCGAGATCAGAGCGGACGGAGCCCACATCTCCGGATACGTCAACGTGACGGAGAAAAAGAGCCGCCCGGTGATCACGCCCCACGGGAAGGTGGTGGAGGAGATCGAACCGAGGGCCTTTGAGCAGGCCATCAGCCGGGCGGGGAACATCACGGTGACGGTGGACCACGACAACAGCCACGTGTATGCCAGCACCGACGAGGGGACGCTCAAGCTCTACGAGGACAATATCGGCCTCCACGCCGATGTTCTGGTGACGGACGACACCCTGATCGACCTGGCCAAGAAGGGAAAGGTAAAGGGCTGGTCCTTCGGGATGTACAACGTCCGGGATGAGCTGGAGCGGCGGGCGGACGACCTGCCCCTTCGGAGGATCAAGGCCCTGGACCTGGACCACATCACCCTGGTGGTGCGGAAGAGCCCCGTATATTCCGCCACAAGTGTGGAACTGCGCGCCGACGCCGAGGTGGATCTGGAGATCAGAAGCACGGAGGAAGCTCCGCGGGTCACTGTGGACGAGCCGGAGACGCCGGCCTACGACAACGCGCCCTTCCGGGCGCGACTGGAAGCCATCAAAAAACACTAAAAATTTGGGAGGTACGAACATGAAGAAGCTGAAAGCACTGTTGGAGAGACGGGTGGAGCTCCAGAACCAGATGGACGCCCTGGTAACCGCCGCCGACACCGAGGAGCGGGCCATGACGGAAGAGGAGACGACTCAGTTTGACGCCGCAGAGGCGGAGATCAGGGCCATCGATGCGACGGTCGCCCGGGAGGAACGGGCCCGGAATCTGGAGTCTCCCGCCGCCCCCACCGGCACGGTGGAGGAGCGGGCCGCCGCTGAGGAGCAGGCGTTCGCCGACTATGTACTGGGACGTGCGTCCGAGCTACGGGCGGGCGAACAGAACATGACCATGGCCAACAACGGGGCCATCATCCCCACTAGCATCGCAGACCGGATCATCAAGGCGGTCAAGGACCGCTGCCCCATTCTGGCGGGGGCCACCGTGTACAACGTAAAGGGCACGCTGAAGGTGCCCGTATGGGGCAAGGCAAACACCACCCATGACATCGCGGTGGGCTATCAGACCGAGTTCACCGAGATCACCGCCGACTCCGGCAAGTTCACCAGCGTGGACCTGGGCGGCTATCTGGCGGGCGCACTGACACTCATTGGTCAGAGCGTGGAGAACAACGGGGCCTTCTCCGTGGTGAACTTTATCGTGGAGCAGATGGCGGAGGAGATCGCCGTGTGGATCGAGGGCCAGCTGCTGTGCGGTACCGGTTCCAGCGCCGCCCAGGGCGCCCTGAACACCACCACGGGTCTGACCGCCGCCGGGGCCGCCGCCGTTACCGCCGACGAGCTCATCGAGCTCCAGGCCAAGATCAAGCAGGCCCACCAGGGCAACGCCTGCTGGACCATGCACCCCGACACCTTCACAACCATCAAGAAATTGAAGGACGGAAACAACCGTTATCTGCTCCAGGACGACGTGACCGGGTCCTTCCCCTACCGGCTGCTGGGCAAGCCCGTGTACTTGTCCGACAACATGCCGGCCATGGCCGCCGGCGCCAAGGCGGTGCTGTACGGAGATTACTCCGGCCTGTCCGTCAACTTCAGGGAGAACATCTCCATCCAGGTGCTCCGGGAGAAGTACGCGACGCAGCACGCGATCGGCGTGGTCTCCTGGTTTGAATTTGACTCCAGAGTGACCGATCACCAGAAGCTGGCCGTGCTGACCATGAAGGCGTCTTAAAGGGGGATTTGAGCCATGAAGCTCTCTGAAATCATGGTGAGCGACGTGGCGGAGTATGTGCGGGAGGAGGAGGGCGAGCCCCTTCTCCCGCATATCTTGGAGGCCGCGCGGCGCTATGTGCTGGACTATACGGGACTGAGCGCGGAGGAGGCGGACGGACACGCCGACCTGAGCATCGCGGCGCTGGCGGTGTGCGCGGACCTCTACGACCGGAGGACCACCGCTATTACCGGCACGATCATTGCAGAAAATCCCGTGGTGGCGCAGATCCTGGGCGCGCACGCGGTCAATCTGCTGTGAGGTGAGGGCATGATTTACGGAGCAAGCGCGCTGCGGGAGCGGGTGGAGGTGCTGGAGCTGGCCGCGGTGGAGGGAGGCTGGGCGTGGGAGAGCGTGCGGCGGACCTGGGCGGAGGCGGAGCTGACGGACC
>ERZ857503.126-NODE-126-length-75395-cov-6.297850_pt1 | contig 75395 bp, 61 predicted proteins | sample MGYA00519766_ERZ857503 | MGnify/ENA primary metagenome ERZ857503 (study PRJEB31778, sample SAMEA3449345) | human gut metagenome | biome: human gut; feature: human-associated habitat; material: faeces | place: United Kingdom | collected 2010/2012 ...
CCATCCCGCGCCGTGAACTCGACGGCCTTGTAGACTTTGTCGGTATCTATGGTGCCAAGGGCCTTGCTTGGATCATTGTCAACGAAGACGGTTCCATCAAGAGCCCGATTGCCAAATTCTTCAGCGAAGAAGAAATGAAGCGCATCCTGGAAACGGGCAAAGCTGAAAAAGGCGACGTCCTGCTCTTTGTGGCTGATAAGAATCCCCTTGTCGTGGCAGCCGCGTTGGGGGCCCTTCGCCTTGAAATGGGCAAACGCCTGAACCTCATCGATCCCGATAAGCTTGCCTTTACGTGGGTTGTGAAATTCCCTATGTTCGAATACAGCGAAGAAGAACACCGTTATGTCGCTATGCACCATCCGTTTACGTCTCCCTGCGATGAAGATGTGGATAAGCTTCTCACCGATCCAGGTCATGTCTATGCCAAAGCCTATGATCTGATGGACACAGTAGGGCTTGCGGAACGTCTGGCTTATAGTTATCCCCATGAACTGGACGGCGGCCGCCGTCAGCGTATCGGCGTAGCCAGAGCCTTGGCGCTGAATCCCAGCTTTATCGTCTGCGATGAGCCGGTATCCGCCCTGGACGTGTCCATCCAGGCCCAGATTTTGAACATTCTCATGGATCTGAAGGACGAATTCCACTTCTCCTATCTGTTCATCGCCCACGACCTGAGCGTGGTCAAGCATATCAGCGACAGTCTGGGCGTCATGTATCTGGGCTCCATCGTGGAGCGGGCGCCCAAGAAGGCCCTCTTCCGCAACCCGGTCCACCCCTATACCAAGGCGCTCTTTTCCGCAGCTCCTACCATTGACGAGAACAACATCGCCGAATCTCAGGAGCTGCGTGGGGAGATCCCCAGTCCCATCCACCTGCCCTCCGGCTGTCTTTTCCACGATCGCTGCCCCATGGCCTGCCCGGACTGCGCTCGGAAGGTCCCGGAGCTCAAAGAGGTGGAGCCCGGCCACTTCGCCGCCTGTCACCTGCTGTAAAAACAAGGGGATCCGGCGCGGGCGGACCAACCCGCGCACCCTTGCGGGGGCGGCCATGCCGCCCCCGCTTTTTGATTGTCCATCGCGGAATGGACCATAAGGAGGAAGAAAAGTATGGAACTGCAACTTGTGAGGGAGTATGGCGCCAGACCTTGGGACGGCGTGGTGGTCCCGCTGGGAGAGGGGGACCTGGAGGGCTATCAGGGACCTTGGGAAAAGGAACTCGCCGCGGTCCGCGCCTCAGGGCGGTTTGCTGGAAAAGCGGGTGAGATCTACCGGTTTTCCGCCCTTACAGAGGGAGGGCTGACCCAGATCTTCCTGCTTGGACTGGGGAAGAACTGGGACCTGGAGCGGGTGCTGGACGACTGCGCCAAGGTCTACCGCCAGTGCCAGGAGCTGAGGCTGGGCGCGGTATGTACCGATCTGCGGGGGCTGGAGCCGCAGTTTACCCCGGCGCTCTTTCAAAAGGCGGCGGAGGCCGCGGCCCTCACCGGCTACCGTTTCGACAAGTATAAGACGGTCCCTACGCCGGCGGGGATTAGGACCGCCGCCTTTCTCTGCGAGGAGTCGGAGCGCTATGAGGCCGCTTTGGCGGAGGCGGAGGTGTCTGCCCGGGCCACCTGTATTGCGCGGGACCTCATCAACGAGCCCCCGACGGTGCTCACCCCCGCTAAACTGGCCCAGGCGGCACAGAGCCTCTTTGAGGGTACGCCTGTGAAGGTGGCCGTCTACGGCAGAGATGAGGTGGAGCGCATCGGTCTCACCGCCTTTCTGGAAGTGGGGAAGGGCTCAATCCAAGAGCCCAAGCTCATTGTCATGGAGTATACCGGCGCGCAGGGGGAAAAGAGCCGCCTGGGACTGATTGGCAAGGGACTTACCTACGACAGCGGCGGCTATTCGCTCCAGTCGTCCGAGTTCATGGAGACCATGCAGCACGATATGAGCGGAGCGGCCGCCGTGATGGGCGCCCTGTGGGCGGCTCAGAAGCGGGGCGTCCGGCTCAATGTCACCGGCGTGGTGGCCGCATGCGAGAATAAACTCTCGGCCACCGCCTATGTGCCCGGCGATGTGATCCGCTCTATGTCCGGGCGGTACATTGAGGTGAACAACACCGATGCGGAGGGCCGCATCACGCTGGCCGACGCCGTGACCTATGCCAAGCAGTGCTGCGGGGTGGACCGCATCGTGGATATCGCCACCCTCACCGACGGCATCCAGACCGCTCTGGGGAACCGCCGCTGCGGGCTCTTCACCAACAGCCGAGCCTTGGCCGCACAGGTGGAGGCAGGAGCTGCCGCTGCCTGCGAGCGGGTGTGGGAGCTGCCCTGCGACGAGAATCTCCGCCGGGTGTTGGACTCCCGGGTGGCCCACCTGAAAAACAGCGCCATGGGCTCCAGCGTAGGTGGGTACGCCACTGTGGGGGCCATGTTCATCAAGGAGTTCGCCGAGGATACGCCTTGGGTCCATCTGGACATCGGCGGTACCGCCTGGACCACCGAGTGTGAGGGGATCTATACCAAGGGCGGCATCGGCTTCGGCACCCGGATGCTCTATGAGATGCTCAAAGAGATGGAAAAGGAGGGGCAGCGGACATGAAGAAGCTAGCGCTGACCGATTTCCTCAAATACCGGTATCCCTCCGCTCTGGAGCTCTCCCCTGACGGAAGATATCTGGCCTTTGCCCTCAAGGAGACCGACAGAGAGGGGGACGGCTACCGCTGGAATCTGTGGCTGTGCGATCTGGAGAGCGGGGAGAGCCGGCAGATCACCCGGGGAGACGCCCAGAGACAGGCCGTTTGGGAGGACGACACCCATGTTCTCTACAAGACCACAGAGCTGGATGAGGCCCTGCGGATGCGGGGACTTGAGGAGGAGTGGACGGTATACCGCCGCCTGGACGTGCGCACCGGTGAAGAAAGCGAGGCGTTCCGCCTCCCTATGTCCGTGACCGGGATCTGGAGGATGGACCCAGGGCGCTACATCTTTACGGCCGAGACCCATTTGGACCGGCCCAATCTCCTGGAGCTGGCGGGAGAGGCCCGGGAAGGGGAGATCGCCCGCCGCCTGCGGACCAGAGGATATAAAGTTCTTACCGAACTCCCCTTGTGCGAGAACGGGGTGGGGATGTATAATCAAACCAGAAACACGCTGTTCCTCTACCTGGAGGCCACCGGAGAGTACCGCAGGCTCACTCCGGACGACTATGATGTGAACCATGTGAATGTCCGACCCGGCCAGGTGCTCTTCACCGCATTCCCCTTCCGGGATGTGAAGCCGGTCACCGAGGGGATGTACCGCTGGGATGCGGACCGGGATGAGACGGTCACTCTTATTCCACCTGACAAATACAGCATCGACTATGTGGGATATCTGGGCCGGAAGGCCCTCTGCCTGGGACTCGTCATGCGGGACTACGGCGTATATGAGCATCCTACTTTCTTTGTGGTGGATAAGGAAGGGGAGGAGGACCTGGGCCGCTATGACCGCCGGGTCAACTCCGAGGTGGTCACCGACTGCTTCTCCGGCTCCACCACCGGACAGAGGATGGTGGGGGAGACCCTTTATTTCCTCAATACCGACGGTGTGGGCTCCTGCCTGTGCGCATGGGAGAGGGAGACCGGTGTGCAGCCACTCTTCGGCGGTGATGACTATCTCATCGATTTCGATACCAAGGACGGGAAGACATTCCTCTTCTCCGCCGCTGTGGGGCTGAAGCTCCCTGAGGTGTACCGCTGGAGCGGCGGAGAGCTGGAGCAGCTCACCAGTTTCAATGGGGATGTTCTGGAGGGGGTGACCCTCTCCGCACCGGAGCGGCTTACCTTTACCGACTCCGACGGGGTGGATATCGACGGTTTCGTGATGAAGCCGGTGGGCTATGAGCCGGGCAAGCGGTATCCGGGCATCCTCCACATCCACGGCGGGCCTAAGATGGTGTTCGGTCCCGGCTTCCACCACGAGATGCAGCTCTGGGCGGCCTCCGGCTATTTTGTGTACTACTGCAACCCCAGGGGAAGCTGCGGCAAAGGTAATGCCTTTGCCGACCTTCAGGGCAGATACGGGGATGTGGACTTCCGGGACCTGATGGAGTTCACGGACGAGGTCCTGCGACGGTATCCCGACCTGGACGCCGGACGGATGGGAGTAGCCGGCGGATCCTACGGCGGCTTTATGACCAACTGGGTCATCGGCCACACGGACCGTTTCCGCTGCGCTGTGTCCCAGCGGAGCATTGCCAACTATGTTGGGGACTATCTCCTCTCCGACATCGGCTACTATTACGTGCCCGACCAGCAGCTTGGCACCATTTGGGATCACCCCGAGCGGCTGTGGAAGGCATCCCCCCTCACCTATGCCGACCGGGTCAAGACCCCCACGCTCTTCATTCACGCAGATAAGGATTACCGCTGTACGCTTGCCAATGGTCTGGAGATGTTCGCGGCCCTCAAACTCCACGGGGTGGAGAGCAAGCTGTGCATGTTCTATGGAGAGAACCATGGCCTGAGCCGGGAGGGCAAGCCCTCCAACCGAATCAGCCGGCTCAGTGAAATTCTGGGCTGGATGGAGGAGCACTTGAAGACAGAATAGGAGGAGCCTATGGGCCGGATCGACCTTGACCGCCCGGTGGAGCGCCGGGGTACTGATTCCTTCAAATGGGATGCCGTGGGCCGTTTTTTCGGCCGGGAGGACGTCATCCCCATGTGGGTGGCGGATATGGACTTCCCCTGTGCGCCAGAGATTTTGGAGGCGTTTGAGGCGCGCATCCGGCACGGAGTCATGGGCTATACGGTCCGGAACGATGGCTATCTGGCGGCGATCCGGAACTGGTTTTCCAGCCGCCACGGCTGGGATATCCCCGAAGAGCACCTGGCATTTTCACCGCCGGGCGTGATTTTTGCGGTGAACGTGCTTTTGGAGCTGTTGACGCAGCCGGGGGACCGGGTGGTGATGCAGACGCCCAATTATGACGCCCTGATGGATTCTGTAGAGAAAAGTGGTCTGGAGATCGCCAGGAATCCCCTGAAGGCAAAAGACGGGCGGTATGAGCTGGACTTTGACGGCCTGGAACCCCTCTTGGCCGATCCCAGGACCAAGGTCATGCTCATGGCAAATCCCAACAATCCCACGGGGCGGCTGTGGACGGAGGAGGAGCTGCGGCGGCTGGGCGAACTCTGCCTGGCCCATAAGGTCATGATTCTCACCGATGATATCCACTGCGATTTCGCCATGCAGGGGCACCGCTATGTGCCCCTGCCGTCCCTGTCACCGGAGCTGGCGGAGCATACCGTGCTGTTTACCTCCACCAATAAGACCTTTAACCTGGGGGGACTTCAGACGGCCACTGTGGTCATCGGAGATGCAGAGCTGAGGGAGCGCTACTGCGGGGCTATGCTCCGCTATCAGACGCGGCTGGACAATCTATTTGGCGCCATTGCCTTGGAGACTGCCTATGAGAAGTGCGGCTACTGGCTGGATGAAGTCCTCTCCTATGTGGCGGAGAACCGGCGGGTGTTGGCGGAATATGTGTTGGAACATCTGCCGGGCCTAAAGCTGTACCATATGGACGCGACCTATTTTGCATGGATCGATTTCAGCGGTCTTGGCAAGGAAGAGGGGCTGGAGGACTTCCTGGTGAAGGAGTGCGGCGTGGCCTTTACGCCGGGGCGGGAGTTCGGTTCCGGCTGCGGAACGTTCATGCGGGTCAATCTGGCCTGCCGGAGGGCGCTTATGCTGGAGGCGTTCCGGCGGATTGAAGCGGCGCTGAAAAAATGAAAACGGGCGGGAGTCCCTTCCATCTGAAGAGGGCCTCCTGCCCGTCTTGCATTTTGGGCGGGACCTTTGCAGGGTACAGAATGGAAAACGCCCAGATTGATAAACAGAAGATGCTGTTTTCGAAAATGTAACAAAATGGATTTCAGCTTTCGGTTGATTTATAGTAGGGTTTGTACTATAATAGCCGCTGAATGGAAAGCCCTGTAGTTGATTTCAGCCATATCATTCCAACAGGGGACGTCAAGAGGGGCAGCTCTTTTGAGAAGGAAAGCTGCGGAGCAATATGTTCAGATGTCCAAGAAGGGACCATGCTGAGCGTTCAAGAAAGGCATAATGGATGGAGAAATTTCCGTTTCTGAGCGAGGTTTTTGACAGCATCAACGAGGGGATTTATATTCTCAACCGGCAGGGAGATTATATCTACTGCAACAGCGCATTCCTCAAAATGGTAGGGGCCACCCGGGACGATGTGCTGGAGCTGAACGCCTTTCGGCTGGTGCCGGAAGGACAGGTCTCCATCAGTGTGGCAGTGATGGCCTTTGAGCAAAAGAAAAAGCTGTCGGTCGTCAACAATGTGTGTACCCCCAAGGGATATCACTATCGGCAGTTGGCGACCGCAACTCCCATCTTTGACAGTGTGGGAGAGATCGAGTATATGCTGGTGGAGATGGTCCGGCTGGACCTCTTCAGAAAGCGGTATCAGCAGGCGATCCTGGATGAGGATCTGGATTGCATTGAGGTTCCGGGCTTGGGGGACTCAGTTGGGGACCGGCCGGAGACTTTTGTGGCGGAGAGCCAGAGCATGAGAGCGCTGCTGGATATGGCGAAACAGGTGGCCGGGGTGGACTCCACAATCCTCATCAGCGGAGAGACCGGCACGGGAAAAGAGGTCCTGGCCAATTTCATCCATAGGCACAGCCATCGCGCGGACCGGCCCATGGTAGAGATCAATTGCGCCGCTCTGCCGGAAAATCTGCTGGAGGCGGAGCTGTTCGGCTATGAAAAAGGCGCGTTCACCGGCGCGCTGAACACGGGCAAGCCCGGTATGGTGGAGGAGGCGAACGGCGGCACCCTGTTCCTGGACGAGATCAACTCCCTTCCCCTGGCGCTCCAGGGGAAGCTGCTCCGGGTGCTGGAGAGCCATAAGAGCAAACGCCTTGGAGCGGTATCCGAACGGGAAATCGATTTCCGTCTGTTGGCCGCCACCAATCAAGACCTGAAGACCTGTGTGGAGAAAGGGAGCTTTCGGGCCGACCTCTATTACCGGCTCAATGTCATCCCGCTGGAGATCCCTCCGCTGCGAAACCGCAGGGAGGATATCATACCTCTGGCGCTTTTCTTCCTGGACCATTTTTGCAAAAAATATGGGCGCACCAAGGTGTTTACCAAAGGTGTGTTCAACCAGATGATGTGTTACGATTGGCCGGGAAACGTGCGGGAGCTGAAAAACGTGGTGGAGCGTCTTCTCATCACCAGTTCCGTGGGCACGATGGAGATCCGGCAGGTGCCGGAAAATCTGCTGGGGGAGGGCTCCGTCCCTCCGCCGCCGCCTGAAGTCTATCCGGCTGATTGGGAGAGCATTTACCAGTATGACCCAGAGGACTTTTCCCTGAAAAAATATATGAATTTTTGTGAAAAGCAGGTGGTGGCGGCAGCGCTGAAACGCTGCGGAAGCAGCTATAAGGCGGCAGAACTGTTGAAGACCGACCAGTCCACCATCATCCGAAAGCGGCAAAAATACGGCATATCATAAAAGGGTAAAATGTGCAGGCAATGCATTTTCGCATTGTCTGCACATTTGCATTATGGAGAGCCCGAAAATAATGCGGATTTACATCGGCGCGGAGAAGACCGTATGGGGACTCCCATAAAGTTTTCCCAGGCAGCAGAAGGGTTTGCGGGGACAGCGAAAAAGTTGGCACACTGATTGCATAAAGATAAAGGCGAGACCCGACGATCCGGAGCGGCGGGCAAAGAGAAATAAAGGAGGCTCTCACATGAGTCCAGAAATCCTGAGCATCATTGGTATTTTGCTGGGGCTGGCCGTACTGGTCATATTTGCGCTGAAGGGTGTGTCACTCTATGTTTTGGCCCCGCTGGCGGCGCTGGTGGTGGCAATTTTCTCGGGTGGGAATATCCTGACTGCGATGACGGACACCTATATGACCGGATTCGCCAACTTCATGAAGAATTACTTCCTGATGTTTGCCTTGAGTTCCATTTTTGCCAAGATCATGGGTGATTCGGGCGCGGCCAAGGTGATCGCGCTCAAGGTGGCCGCCTTGGTCAAAAAGGCGCCCCCCAAATACCAGCGGCTTCTGGCGGTATTGTCGGTCGGTATTATGACTGCCGTTCTCACTGTAGGCGGCATCAACCTCTACTGCTGCGTATTTGTGCTGGTTTCCATCGGCAAGGACCTTTTTGAAGAGTTTGATCTCCCCTGGCACCTGTACATGACCAGCTCCTTGGGCTCCGGGTCCTTCACGATGACCATGATTCCCGGTACCCCCGCCATTCAAAACCTGATCCCTGTGGATGTGTTGGGGACCCAGGCTACGGCAGCCCCTGTGCTGGGCACGATCTCCACCCTGATCTGCATCGTGCTCAGTGTGGTTTATGTCAAGTATGCCCTGACCAAATGTGATAAGCGAAACGAACACTTCCTTCCCACGGGAAGCCGGATTCAGGCATCGTCTCCTGCGGAAGGGGCGTCCACCGAGGTGCCCAAAATCAACCTGCTTGTATGTCTGATCCCCTCCATCGCTCTGCTGATCGCCCTCAACGGTCTGAAGCTCAATGCCGTGGTGGCCCTGGTCGTAGCGGTGATTGTGGCGCTAATTCTCTTTGGGAAGAACCTGCTGGATAACAAAGTCAATTTGAGCAACTGTTTTGCAGAGGGAATCAAAAATGCCATTATGACGCTTCTCAACGTCTGTGTGATCGTGGGCTTCGGCAGCGTGGTCTCCTCCACTGCGGGCTATACCGCCATTATGGCCTCTCTGGACAAGATCCCTGGGCCTCCCATTTTCCAGCTCTTCATTGCCGTGAACGTGGCTGCCGGTGTGGCCGGGTCCGCCTCCGCGGCGCTGGGGATCGGAATGACCATGTTCGCCGATAAGTTCCTGGCAATGGGCCTTTCCCCCGATATCATTCACCGTATTTCCGTTATGTCTTCCGGCGGCCTGGACAGTCTGCCCCACTCCAGCGGCACAGCGTCCGCCTTGGGTGTGGCCCAACTCACCCATAAAGAGGGCTATATGCATGTCTTCTGGCTGAACACTGTGATCCCCATGATTGTCACCGCCATTGCCTGCGTCCTGGCCTCCATGGGAGTATGCTGATCTCAAACAAGAAAAGGAGTATTTGAACCATGAGCGATTTGAAGAGCAAAACAATTATCACCGCAGCCCTCACCGGCGCGGTCACCCCGGCCGGCTATAACATTCCCGAGACCCCGGAGAAGATCGCCGAGGATGCCTACGCCTGCTGGAAGGCGGGCGCCGCCATCGTCCACCTTCATATGCGGGACGAACAGGGCCTGGGTACCATGGACGCCGCGCGCTTCAAGAAAACCATTGAACTCATCCGGGCCCATGAGGACTGCGATGTGGTCATCAACTGCACCTCCTCCGGCGACAACCGCGTCTCCGGCGGAGATCCCGCAGGCAATGCGATCCGGATGCTCCACATGCGCACCGTGGACGGCATCGAGATGGGCTCCTATGACGCCGGGTCCTTCAACTGGATGCCCTCCGGCGTGTTCATGAATACCCCTCAGTTCCTCCAGGAGCTGGGCGATGTGTACATGGAGCGGGGCATCAAGCCGGAGTTTGAGATCTTTGACACCGGTATGCTGGACATCGTCAACTACTACGTAAAAAAGGGACACCTGCCTGCCGGAAGCTGCCACTACCAGTTCTGCCTGGGCGTGTTGGGCGGAATGCCCGCCACAGTGGAAAACCTCCTCTACCTGAAAAACCACATCCCGGCGGGCTCCACCTGGTCCGCTTTCGGCGTGGGCGCCGGACACCTTCCCATCCTGTATGCGACGCTGGCGCTGGGCGGCAATGTCCGCGTGGGCATGGAGGACAATGTGGTCTATGGCAAGGATAAGGACGGCAACAAGATCATGGCCACCAACCTGATGCTGGTGGAGCGCGCGGTCAGCGCCGTCAAGGTTTTTGGCAAGGAGCCCGCCACCTCCGCCGAGGCCCGCGAGATCCTGGGCATCAAGCCCCTGGCACGGTAAGGAGGAAATCGCCATGAAGGTATCTGACATCAAGAAAGTGGCCTGTGTGGGAGGCGGCGTCATCGGTTCCAGTTGGGCGATCCAGTACGCGATGCGCGGCCTGAGCGTGGCCCTCTACGACATCAACGATGAGCAGCTTTTGAAGAGCCGGGGGCAGATGGAGAAGAGCCTGGACGCTCTGGTCGGTCACGACGCCATCACCCAGACACAGAAGGCCGAGATCGTTGCCAGGGTCCATCCCACGACCTCCATGGAAGAGGCGGTGTCCGACGCGCAGTTCATCCAGGAGAGCGGCCCGGAGCGCCTGGAGATCAAGCGGAGCATCCTGGCGCAGGTGGAGCAGTACGCCGCGTCCGACGCCCTATACGCCAGCAGCACCTCCGGACTGCTGATTTCCGAGATCGTGGCTGAGGCCGCCCACCCGGAACGCTGTGTGGGCGCCCACCCCTATAATCCCCCCCACCTCATCCCGCTGGTAGAGATCACCCGGGGAGAGAAGAGCTCTGATGAGGTGGTCAAGACCGTATACGATTTCTATCAGTCCATCGGGAAAGAGGCTGTGCTCCTGCGCAAGGAGTGCCCGGGCTTTATCGCCAATCGGCTGCAACTGGCGCTGTACCGAGAGGTGCAGGATCTGGTGATGCGGGGCGTGTGCTCCGTGGAGGATGTGGACAAGGCCCTGGTGTATGGTCCCGGCATCCGCTGGGCCATCTTCGGCCATAACATGATCATGCAGATGGGCAATCCCGGCGGGCTCACCGGGATGGTAAAGATGCTGGGCAATTCCGGCGACGTGTGGCTGGCCGATATGGCCTCCTGGACCCATCAGCCCGACAATTGGAGCGAGGTGGCCCAGCCCGGCGTGGACGAGGAGATGGCCCATTTCCCCGACTATGTGGGGCACACCAACGCCGACTGTATCGCCTACCGTGACAGGATGCTCATCGAGATCCTGAAGCTCCACAAGAAGCTGTGAGCCGGGCACAGGCATTTCAAAAGCGCCGCTGGATCTGCCTGGCCGCCGCTCTGGTCATCTGTGTCTGTGCCGGGTTTGGGTATGCCTGGAGTGTGCTCCAGAATCCCATCGTGGCCGCTCACGGATGGCCGGAGGGCCAGGTATCTCTGGCATATACCGTTACGGTTGTGTGTTCGACCATGGCACCTCTCTTTTTCGGAGGCTTGATCCGACGCATCAGCACACGGATGTGCATCGCGCTTGGAGCGGTCCTCTTTGGCGGGGGACTGTTCCTAACGGGGGCGATGACCCAGCTATGGCAGCTCTTCCTGTTTTACGGTATCCTCTCCGGTCTGGGATGCGGCTTCATCTATCCCAGCATGATGGCCTACGTGGTCCGGCTGTTTCCGGACCGGTCCGGGCTGGCCTCCGGTCTCGGCACAGCGGCTTATGGCTCAGGGGCGATCCTCTGGGCGCCGACCTCTGCCGTGCTCATGAACACCTTTTCCCTTGCGTGGGCGTTCCGCATCTTGGGGATCCTATTTCTGGCGGTTATACTGGCAGCCTCCCTGCTCCTGGCGGAACCCCCGGAGGGGCTGCGGGAGGCATTGTGCCCCAGCAGTGAGCGGACGGCCTCCCCGGAGGAGGGGGGACTGTGCCGAAAGCAAATGGTGCGCACGCCTGCTTTTTATCTGATCGCGGCCACTTTTACCTGCGGTCTGATTGCCGGCGTGATCGTCATCAGCCAGGCGTCCCCCATTCTGCAGGCGACGCTCTCTTATCGCGCCGAGCGGGCGGCTGTTTTTGTCAGCGTATTCGCCGCGTGCAACATGGCGGGCCGCTTTGTCTGGGGCAGCCTCTCAGACAAGGTGGGGATCCGGAATACGATGGCTGCGGTCTTCGTCCTGTGCATCGCCTCCATGCTGCTGCTAACAGTAGGGGAGCAGGATGTCCTGATTTTGGCGGCTATGGGTCTGGCGGCATCCTGCTACGGCGGATTTGCCTCCGTACTCACGCCATTGACCGCCCAAACCTTCGGCCCCAAGTACATTACGGAAAATTACGGTGTGATGTATGTCGTGTTTGGCTTGGCCAGCCTTATTGGCCCCAGTTTGGCCACCACCTTTAAAACCGTAGGCAACGGCAGCTATACCGGTGCCTATTTGAGCGCCGCGGCCTTGGCGGCGGTGGGTCTGGCGCTCTCCCGCTTACTGAAACCCGTGTCCTGCAAAGGAGAATGTTATGGAACTGAGTAAAGTACGCGCCCGGGAAGAGATCATCGCCAAGTTCCACGACGGGCAGATCATTGCCATCGGCGGTCAGACGGGGCAATATATGCCGGAGCGGCTGATCCAATGTGTGCTGGACAGCGGCGCCAGGCATTTGACCATCTACTCCATTGACACCAGCGATCCCGGAACGGGGGTCGGGAGGCTGATCCGGGCTGGCGTGGTCGACCGGATCATCACCACCCACGTGGGTACCAACCCGGAGACCAACGCCCAGATCCAGGCAGGGACGTTGCGGGCCGAATTCAGCCCCATGGGCAGCTTCATCGAGCGGATCCGCTGCGGCGGGCTGGGTCTGGGCGGCGTGCTGACCAAAACGGGCCTGGGGACTGTGGTGGAGGATGCCAAGCAGACGGTGGAGGTCAACGGCGAACGTTATCTGCTGGAGCCCGCCCTGCGGGCCGATGTGGCCCTTACCCGCTGCCGTCAGGCGGACCCGCTGGGCAATCTGGTCTACCGGGGCAGCACCGGCCACGCCTCCCATCCCGTGGTCGCCACCTGCGGCGACTTGTCCATCGTGGAGTGCGACCACTTCTGCGACCTGGGGGAGATCGGCCCGGATGAGGTCGGGGTGCCAGGGATGTTTGTGGACATGATCCTGGTGTAAGGAGGCAGAGCATGGACAAGAGACATTTGATTGCAAAGCGGGCCGCCCGCTATTTCCAAAGCGGTGATGTAGTAAACCTTGGCATTGGGATTCCAAGCCTGTGCGGAAACTACGCCGAGCCCGGCGTCCTCTTTCAGGCGGAGAACGGGTTCATCGGCGTGGGCGCCACGGCAGAGGGCTTGATGGTGAATGAACGCACTTATAATGCGGGCGGGGTGCCCTTTATCCCTGTACCGGGCAGCAGCGGGTTCGATGTGGCGATGGCCTTTGGCGTCATCCGCTCCGGACGGCTGGCGGCCACGGTGCTGGGCGCCCTTCAGGTGTCGGAACGGGGCGATCTGGCCAACTGGTCCACGCCCGGACGCTCCTTCGGTATGGGAGGCGCCATGGACCTGGTCAACGGCGCCCGGAAGGTCATCGTAGCCATGGAGCACTGTACCCGGGAGGGCGCGCCAAAGATCGTGAAGGAATGTACGCTGCCCTATACTGGACGGGGATGTGTGGATCATATCGTGACGGAGCTCTGTGTCATCGATGTCACGAAGGAGGGACTGCTCCTGCGGGAACTGGCCCCGGGGCACACCCTGGAAGAGGTGCGGGCCAAGACGGAAGCCGAGCTGAGCCTGGCCGAGGACCTGAGGGAAATGGTCATATGAAACGAGGAGAACAATATGGAAAAACAGCATAATGAAGCGGTGGTGGTGGCCTATGGCCGCTCCGCTGTTGCGAAGTCAGGAAAGAAGGGCGCGCTGCGCCAGATGCACCCCGTCACCATCGGGGGGCTGACGCTCAAAGGGGTGCTGGAAAAGGTACCGGAGCTGGACCCCGCCCTGGTGGAAGATGTGATCGTGGGCTGCGCCATCCCGGAGCGGAAGCAGGGATTCAACTTTGCCCGGCTTATGGTAGCGCGGGCAGGACTTCCGGACAGTGTCTGCGGCATGACGGTGAACCGTTTCTGCTCCTCCGGACTCCAGGCCATTGCTCTGGCGGCCTCCCAGATCGAATGCGGGATTGCCGACGTGATCGTGGCCGGCGGCGTGGAGTCCATGACCGCCTGTCCCGTGAATCTGGACATCTCCGACACCTTTGACTCAGAGCTCCTGGCCATGCGCAAGGAGGAGTACATCCCTATGGGCCTCACGGCGGAGAACGTGGCTGAGCGCTACGGCATCACCCGCCGGGAGATGGAGGAACTGGCGGTGGAGAGCCATCGCCGTGCAGCGGCCGCCCAGGATGCCGGAAAGTTTGACGACGAGATCATTCCTCTGCCCGGCGTGGACCCGGAGGGAAATGACATCGTCTTTGACAAGGACCAGGGGATTCGCCGGGATACCAACCTGGAGACGCTGGCCGGCATGAAGCCCTGCTTCAAAGAGAACGGTCGGGTCACCGCCGCGACCTCCTCCCAGACCAGCGATGCGGCGGCCTTTGTGGTGCTGATGTCCCGGTCCAAGGCGGAGGAGCTGGGCATCCCCCCGGTCGCCGTCCTGGAGGGCTATGCAGTGGCGGGCTGTGAGCCAGATTACATGGGCCTGGGCCCCATCTATGCCGTGCCCAAGGTGATGAAGAAAACCGGGCTGACGGTTTCCGATATGGCTGTGGTGGAGCTCAACGAGGCCTTTGCCGCCCAAGCGATCCCCTGCATGAGAAAGCTGGGGTTGGACCCCGCCAAGACCAATCCCAACGGCGGTGCCATGGCCCTGGGCCATCCCCAGGGGGCCACCGGGGCCTTCCTTACCTGCAAATTACTGGGAGAGCTTCGCCGCACCGGCGGAAAATACGGCATGGTCACTATGTGCATTGGCGGCGGCATGGGCGCCGCAGGCATCTACAAGATGTGCTGAACATGCAAATCCCCTCGGGGCTTACTCCGAGGGGAAAGAAAGGGAAAACAGGGACGCTGGCCCCGGGGATCATTTGATCCCCGGGGCCAGCGTTTGGCAGCGGCAGGGCAGGAGCACATGGCGAAAAGGGCGGCTGGTGGCAGAGGCTCAGCCCTGTAGGGAGAGAATCCGCTCCAGGGTGGGCATGGCGGGAATGGCGCCCTTGGCGGCGGTGGTGAGCCCTCCGGCGGCGTTGCCGAAGCGGACGATCTCCCGCAGCTCATCCTCTCCCAGGCGGCGGATCTCCTCCAGCGTTTTATGGCGCAGACGGTGCAGGATAGCCCCCAGAAAGGCGTCTCCGGCGCCGGTGGTATCGACGGTGTCCACCTGAAAAGCAGGGACCAGGCCACAGAGCGCGCCGCGCCGGAAATAGGCGCCTCTCTCAGCCAGGGAAATGAGGATCAAAGCGGGACCCTGGACGGCAAGCGCCGCTGTGCCGGTGGCCAAGCTGGCTTCTCCGGTGAGCAGGGTGAGCTCCTCCTCTGAAAGCTTCAGGATATCCGCCAGAGGGAGCAGTTTCAGCATGGCGGTCCTGGCCGCATCTTGAGAGGGCCAGAGGGGAGGACGATAGTTGGGATCGTAGCTGATGAGACATCCGCTCTCCCTGGCCGCATGGACTGCCGCCACAGTGGCGCTCCGGGCGGGCTCATCGGTGAGGGAGAGGGAGCCAAAATGAAAGATATGGCTCTGACGGATGAGGTCGTAGTCCACTTCGCTTTCCCGGAGCAGAATATCCGCGCCGGGGTTCCGGTAAAAGGAGAAGGAGCGGTCTCCGCAGGCGTCCAACTGGACAAAGGCCAAGGTGGTGTGGACTTCTTCGGAGGTCACCAGAGCCCGGGTATCAATACCGCTGCGCTCCATAACGGAGCGGAGAAACGTGCCGAAACCGTCCTGCCCCACTTTACCGATGAAGGCGGTCCGGCTTCCCAGTAGGGCGCTCTGCGCCAGCACGTTGGCCGGTGCGCCGCCCGGATTTTGGGCATAGAGGGGCATGCCCATGCCGTTGGTTCCGCTGGGGGTGAAGTCGATGAGGATCTCTCCCAGGGCAGTGATGTCAAACATAGCCGTCCTCCTTACAGCATCTGGCTGAATTTATAAAACAGACTTTCCGGGCAAAAATACCATACAATGTTTATTGCCGCATTGTCAACCGTTAAAATAGGAAGGAAGAGCAGGGAAAAGGCCCCGCGTCCGATGGACGCGGGGCCTTCCCATGCTGAAGGAGGAAGACTAACGGGAGAGGAACCGCATGAGGATCGTTGCGACCTCGGCGCGGGTGGCGGTGCCCAGAGGATCCAGGCGGCCGTCGTCCTTGCCGGAGATGAGACCGAAGGAAACGGCCCATTTCACAGAGTCGCCGGCCCAGGTGCTGACGCTGCCGCTGTCGGGGAAGTTGGCCAGATCAGCGGTGGCGCTGGTATCCATGCCCTTGTAGGCGGCATAGCGGTACAGAATGGCCGCCAGTTGCTCACGGGTAATGGAATCGTCGGGACCGAACTGCGTGTCGGAATAGCCGGTGACGATGCCATTGGCGGCGGCCCAACTCACAGCGTCGGTGTACCAGGTGCCGCTGGCCACATCGGCAAAGCTGTTTCCGCTGGCCGCGGGGGTGCCCTCCAGGCGATGGAGGATGGTGACCAGCATGCTGCGGGTGAGCGTGGAGTTGGGGGAGAATGCGGTGTCGCTCACGCCGTTCATGAGACCGCGGTCCACCACATAGCGGATGGCATCCTGCGCCCAATGTCCGGAAATGTCGGTGAACTTGTCGGCTCCGGATTCATCGGGGGTGGTCGTGGCCTTGAAGGTGGTCTTGATGGTCACGGTGCCGTCGGGCTGCGTGTAGGTGTAAGTGCCGTCGCCGTTGTTGATGAAGGAGATGGCTTTGCCGGACTTATCGGTGATGGTAATGGTGTCCAGCTCAAAGCCGCTGTCCGGCTTCACAGTGACGGTGACCTTGTCGCCCTTAACCGGGGACTTGGGGGAAGTGGTGACGGAACCACCCTTGCCCGCGCTGATATCCACGGAAGAGGAGGAAGAAGAGGAAGAGCCGCCACTGCTGCCGCCGGTGGAGGGGATGCTCATGCGGGAGTCAGAGAGCATCTTGGAGTAGACGGTGTTTGTGACGAAGCGGTAGTCATCCTGCTGATGGGTACGGTTGTTGATGGAGTTGGCAAAGACGGTGATGTCCATGCCGTCACGCTCGATGGCGAAGGCCTCTACGAAGCCGTCGATGGGAGTGCCGTCATCGTTCAGGCAGCAGCCGGCGATGAAGCTGTCCTCATCAATGGCCTTGATCAGGACCTCGGCGCCCTCAGGCAGAGTGGTGACGACCGCGCAGTTGACGGTGTAGATCACATTGTCGCCATCCGCGGCATAGCTGGCAGTGGTCAGGCTGTCGTTGGGATACTCCACCTGATGCAGGGCCTCCATGCCCAGAGAGGAAGTGGTCAGATCGGTGAGGAGGTTGTTCTTGATGTAGCTCAGGGGGCTGGAGCCGCTGGCGATGTAAGGCGTACCGGCCTTGACGGCGGCCACGGTGGCCTCGCCGCGCTCGCCCTGGTTCAGAGCAGAGCTGCCCACGATCACGTCGGCCTCGGCCGGATCATCAGTGACCTTGAAGCCCAACTGCTTGACATAGGCGAACACATCTTCGTTGTATCTCTGGTTGCTGCGGACGTTGCGGTAATCATAGAAGCCGTAGCCGTCCTTGAACCATTCAGCGTAGTAGCCGGTGGTGACCTTGTAGTTGGAGAAAGAATCGTACTGACCAACCAGGTACAGGGTGGGCTGGCTGATCTCATAGGCCACGGGCATATCACTCACGCCGGTGGCGGAGAGGATAAACTCGTCGCGGTACAGGGCAAAGTCCTTGTAGGAGACGACGAAGTCGCCCTTATAGTCGCCCTCGGTGACGAGGCCCACGGAGATGCCGTCATCCAGCATGGCGTTGATGGCCCGGACGGCCTCGTTGCCGTTGTTGGAGATGATCACGGCGCGGGAGGTGGAACCGGTAAACTCGGTCTTGCCGGTCACTTCAGTGAGTTCTTCCAGCTTGCCGGAGAAAGCGCCGACGGTATCGATGGCGATGCAGTCAAAGCCGCGCATCTCGGGGAAGTTGGAGACGGACTCGGAGTAGAGGTCGGGGAAGCCGGAGGCGGAGGCGTCGGCGCCCTCCCAGAGGACGGCGTTGGCGTAGTTGCGCTTGGCCTGATACATATCCACGATCAGACTGCCGGCCTTGTAGGTGACGTCTCCCACCTTGGTGTCCTCGGTGAGCTTGGAGACCTTGACGCCGTTGTGAAGCAGGAACTCGCCCATCTCGTAGGCATTGGCGATGTCCCGCTGAGAGGCGGCGTCCACGGGGAGCACATAGTACTCGGGGAAGTAATTGTCGTTGCCCGCGTAGGGGACGCGCCAGGTGTCGGACTCCAGGACCTTGTTGCTGATGTCCACGTACCAGGATTCCATATCCTCCCGGTGGTCCTCATTGTTGATGCCGCGGCGGAAGAATTCCAACTGGTTGGAGTAGATGTCGTCCTTGTTTTCCATAACATAGTCCACAAGGCCGTACATGCCGTACTCGAACAGCTTGCTGGAGGCCTGGTTGTTGTAGGGGGTCTCGATGGTGTAGCCCATGGTGCCGCAGTTGAGCATGGCGTAGCTGGGGCCGTAGTTGGTGCACAGGTCATCCCAGGCGGACCAGGTGGTGGTCTTGGGATCGTAGTCGTCGCGCAGCGGCGTGTAGTAGGACCAGAACTTGGTGTCCTCGAACTCGTTGGAGATGGTGCCGAGCGCGGCGGTGCCGTAGGCCTCGGCGCCCAGCATGAAGTTCTTCACCAGCAGGTCATACTCCATATTGGGCTCGTGAGGAGGCGTGCAGGGCTCCACCAGGAACTGTGTCATGAATCCGTGCAGCTCAGCAAAGACCACGGGGTTCCAGTCGTTGATCATGGCGGCCAGGTTCCGGGTCTCGGCCTGGGTCTGGTTGGAGGCGTCGCGGTTGAGGTCATAGCCGTTGGCGTTCCGACGCTCGTTGAAGGCGCGTCCGTCAGGATTCTCGGTGGGCTGGACGATAAAGATAATGTTGTCCAGGACCTCGTCCACATCCAGGGACTTGTCGCCGATGGTGTATAGTTCGCTGGCGTCGTTGACGCCGGTGTTGTTCCGGATCCTGCCGTTCTCATCTGCGGTGAATTTCTGGGAACCCAGACCGGTAATGCCCAGATCCACCACATCCTCGGCAAAGAGTTCGTGGATGTCCACGGACTCGTCCAGGAAGCCGGTCAGGGTCCGGTAGTCAATGCTGTCCTGAGTGGCCAGGGCATAGAGGAAGCTCAGCTGTCCGTCCACACCGGGGCACTCGTCAGTATGCACGTTGTTGATCATGAAGGGGACGCGGTACTCGAGGGTGCCGTCCTTGATCTTTGCCTGCAGGGAGGCGGGATCGGTCTCGGCGATCTCATTCATCGCCTGGAAAGCGTCCACGGAATCCTTGCTGTCGGAGAAGACGGCATAGTAAACGTCGCGGCCGCCCTCACTCTTGCCGTTTTCGACAACGGTCATGTACCGGCCGTTTGCCTCAGCGGCCTTCTGGATGGCTGCCAGCTTCTCGCGGGTGTCGTCATAGCGGGTATAGTCATCGTAGATGTTGACCATCAGGTCGGTGGTGGCCAGGGTGTCCTCACCGCTCTGGACGGAGAACTGGTACATACCGATGATGCTCATCCACGCAGTCCGGTTGGAGCTGGTGTTGATACCGTCGGACCTGCTGGTCTTGAAGAAGGCATGGTCAGCGGTAAACCTCAGGACAGCCGTCACCTTGTCGCCGGAGGCGATGACCTCGACGGGCTCGATGGTGAAGAGCTTCTCGCCGTCGGAGCCGTTGCTGCCCCAGGTCTGCCAGTTCTCCAGCTTGTCGCCGGTGTAGCAGTAGGGGAAGAGCTCCGGATCCTGCTCGCTCTTCTCGCGGGTCAGGGACAGGCTGAGGGTCTTGGCCCACTCTTCAGGAGCAGTGGCGCCCAGATCGGCAGCATCCACGGTGAGAGCGGCGACAAACGCCTGGTCCTTCTCAGTCAGGCTCAGCAGACTGTCGTTCACGGCAAGACCGGCGCCATAGAAAACCGCCTTCGCATTGGCCAGGGCGAGAGTCTCGATCTTATCGATCTCAGCGAGATGGGGTGCAGCAAGCTCAGCGCTGGAGGAGAAGTACCGGGTGCAGGATGCAATGGCCTCGCGGTACCAGTCGCCCCAGGCCTTGAGGACCTCGACCTCCAGGGCGTAGGCGTCGTCCACACTGCTCTTGGTGGCATCGGCCCAAGCCTTGTGAGCTTCCGTATTCTCCTTGGCCTCGCTGGCAAAGCGGTCCGCCGCAGCATCCACTAGGATCTCCAGCATCTCGTTGGTATACTGGGTGGGGTTGGCGGCGAAATAGCCGGCGGACAGAGAGGTGATGCCCACGCTCTCCAGTTCGTCCGCGCTGGCCATGTACAGGGTATCGACGGTGGTGTGATAGACGTAGTCGGTGAAGTGCCAGGTCAGCACCGCGGGCACGCCCCGCTCCAGGAAGCGGCTGTGGTCGCTGCCGCCCTCATAGGGGCACACGTCAACCTGGAAGTCATAGCCCAGGGTATCCGCCACGACCGTGCGGGTGGACTGGGCGGAGGCCATATAGAGGTCGTTGATAAAGATGCCGCCCAAGTCATAGTCACCGGGATCGCCGGCGCCCCAAAGGGTATGGGAGTCGGGCAGGCGGACGAAATTGCCGTCCTCGTCGCTGCGGGTAGGGTTGTAATAGAGAGGATCCTCGGGGATATTGTCCAGGGTGTAGTTATAGTAGGCGGAGGGATCAGGGGCCTTCTCGATACGCATGGGGCCGCCGGTTTTGGCCGGGTCCTCGCCCACCATGTCCAGATCGATACAGCAGATGATATCATCCACTTCGTCAGGATGGGCATTCAGGTATAGGCGGGAGAAGGACATCTCGTCGCCCCACATGAAGACGATGGTGCGCTCGGGCCGGGCGATCTTGCCGTCATCGATGAGTTTCTTCATCTTGACGGCCAGCTCCAGGTTCAGGGCCACGCCGGTGGCGTTGTCGTCGCAGCCGGGCTCCTGGACGTGAGCGGCCAGGACCACACGCTCATGCTGCAGATCGGGGTTGGAGCCCTTGATCTCGGCGATGGCGGTGAGCTGTCCTTGGGCACCGGGATGAGAGCCGCTCATCTCGTACATTTCGCCCACAGTGGCCACGTTCATCTTGACGGTATAGCCCCGGTCGATCAGGGTGCGGAGGGAGTTATACTGGTCGGGAGAAATGTTCCACTCCACGATGGGCTTGCCGGCGTCCATGGCTTTCTTATTGGCGTCTGCGCCCCGCCCGCCAGCGAACCGGGCGGAGTCGGTGTACCACTCGTTTTTACCGTCATACCACTCGGTGTACCAGTCGGCTACAGCCCCCTCAGGACCGTACCAATCTTCAGACTCGATGGGGTTGCTGAAGTTGGACAGGGCGGCGGTGGTCATCACGGAGACAGCACCGACTTTCTGGGCGAAATCAAAGTTTGTGCGGTTGGAAGAGTCACACAGCAGGATTTTACCAGCCAACTCAGAAGTGTCGCCCGTATACTTGCTCACGTTACCGACGTAAACCACTTCGCCGGTTTTTCCAGCGACCAAGTTGCGGACATCGCCAGGATTTTCACGGATAGCTTCCAGCTCATTTTCCGTAACGTTGAAGCCGGCATTGGTGGCCAGATGGGCCCGCTCATTCAGGTGGGCCTCGGGGCCGCGGGGATCGCCGGGATCCTCACCATAGGGGAAGACATTGACCCGAGTACCGCCGCTGTCCTTCTCATTGATCCAGCCGGACATCTTCTTTACAAAGTCGTCAGTATCGCCCGGCGTGGCGCCAAGAGAATAGACGTCGTTGTAGTGCGCCTGATAAATCTCACTGGTGGGGTCAAAGGCATAGGACTCCACGTTCACCACGTCCCGCAGGGCGTAGAGGGGATCGGTGTCGTCCAACTCCTGGCCGCCCTTGGTGATGGAGGTGATCTCCATGCGGGCGTACTCAGGGGCCCACACCAGGGAGGTGGAATCGTCGTGCTGGACCCAGAAAAAGTCATCGCTGTAGTCGTGGGTCCAGTCGGTGAAATCAGTGCCTTTGTTGGTCCAGGAGTCGCCGGCGTCTGTATACCCGGCGTCAACCATGGTCTGTCCAACAAAATCATTGATCACATAGTTCTGCCAGGGGCCGCCGGTGGTCCGCCAGCCCAGGAAAACGGTGCCGAGATAGTCAAAGGCGGATTCTCCGTCCACACCGTCCGCGCCACTGAGGAGTTCCACAATGGCGTCCAAATCGTCTGGGTAGTCAGAGATGGGGTCCGCTGCCGCTGCGGGGATGACCAACATGGACAGGAGCATGGAAAGCGTCAGGAGCAGGGAAAGGACTTTGTTAAGCCGTTTCTTGCGTTGCTTCACTTTTTAGTTCCTCCTTCTATTGGACTTCGGATTCCTGCAGGGATTGGCAAATGGGAATTGGTTATGCTGCAGATGGCCTCGACCAGCGGAAAGAAAATATCCATCCTCCTTCCTGAAGATTCCAGTGTCCGGAGACTAGTCTCCGGACATGAAAGGGCATGCCCTTTCATAAATACCACTGCTCAAGGTTCCTTAAAAAACAGTATATCGGAGTCTCTGCAACATTGCAATATATACAATAAAATTTTGCTATATGCACAATAAAATGTGAATATAGCTCAACGTGTAAAAGAAATTCATTTGGATGGGGAAAAATGGAATGGAATGGTAGCACCATTTAAAGTGCAAATTTTAAGCGGAAAACATAATTTGGGTGGGAGGTAATCCACGCGTAAATGAAGGAAATCATGCAAATGAGAGAGGGAGAGGTAAGCGAAACTCTCCCATAACGACCTTGTGCAGAGGAGTCAAAAATATTTGCAACCAGGCCTGAACAGAGCGAAAACGCCCCCGGCACAGAACCTGCTTTCCGCGCCGGGGGCGTTTGCAGAGAGGTGCCTACCAGCGGTAAGCGCCGTCGAACTCCGGGTGAAGAGGGGCGCTGAAAAAGGCCGCGCAGGCCTGGGAGAGATATGCCGGGTCCCGGCTGCCGGCAGTCTCCACAGCGGAGTGCATGGCGAGCTGGGCCATTCCGATGTCCACCATGGGGATGCTCACAGCATGGCTGAGGAGATTTCCCAGCGTACTGCCGCCCGGCTCGTCCGCACGATTGGCAAAGATCTGTACCGGTACACCGGCACGCCGGCAGATGGAACGGAAAAGCCCCCAAGTCAGGCCAGTGGTGGTATATTTCTGACTGGCGTTGAGCTTGATGACCACACCGCCGTTGAGGTAAGGCCGGTTCTCCGGATCGGCCTTTTCGGTAAAGTTGGGATGGACGGCATGGCCGTTGTCGGCACTGAGCAGCAGGCTGCTGGCCAGGGCCTGACGCTGCGCCTGCGCGCCCATGCCCAGGATTTCGGCCGTCCGGGCAAGCACGTCGGGAAGGAAACTGCTCAGAGCCCCCTGCCGGGTACCGCTGCCCACCTCTTCATTGTCGAAGAGGCAGTAGACCTGACCAAGACGGGGGGAGGGAGAGGCGGTGAGAAGCCCTTCCAGGGTGGCATATGCACAGCCGAGATCATCGATGCGGGGCGCCTGAAAGAATTCTCCCTCGGGTCCGATGCAAACGGGCTTCTGACGGGGACAGAGGACCAGATCGGTGGCCAGGATATCACTGTCCTCCACACCGAGGGCCTCGGCCAGCAGGTGGGTAAGGGATGGGGCCCCCTCCGCACCGTACAGAGGCTGCATGTCCCGCTGAAGGTTGTAGTCGTGGCCTTTGTTCACATCCCGCTGCTGATGGATGGCGAGGCTGGGAATGGTCAGCAGGTCACGGTCCAGATGGACCAGGCGCCCCTCTACACCGGCGGGCGTCTCCACCACGGCGCGCCCGGCCACGGTGAGCGGGCGGTCCAGCCAAGAGGCGCAGTTCATGCCGCCGTAGCCTTCCACCTCCAGACGAATGTAACCTTTGTCTCCGGACATAGAGTCGCTTTTGACGCGGAAGGTGGGGGAGTCGCTGTGGGCGGCAGTCATGCGCCAGCCGGTCAGGGCGGCGGTCGGGAGACGGAAGGCGATGAGACTGCTCTGATTCCGGGTGACGTAATAGGCGCCGCCCTCCTCCAGCCGCCACTCGCGGGACTCCTCCAGTCGGACAAATCCGGCCTCTTCCAACAGCGCGGCGGCGCTACGGACCGCGTGAAAAGGGCTGGGGCTTTTTTCAATATACGCCATAAGGCGCGCCAATGTATCCATGATAAAACCTCCTGAAAATCAGCGTTGCGAATATTCCTATTATAGTGCCTCTGGGTAGAGACCGCAAGCCGGGAGAAGCTGCCGGTATAAAAATAGAAAAAGAGAGGGGAAGAGGCCCCGCCGTTCTTGCGGCGGGGCCTCTTCCCGATGGGAAAGGGTTATAGGAGGGAAAGGAGAAGCTGTTGCTCCAGAGCGTGGACATGGTCGCAGAGGAGGGAGATTTCCTGAGCGGATGCCTGGTCAATGTGGATACCACAGTTGACAAGGACTGTGCGGCCGGTAGCTCTGCAGATGTCTTCCGCGCAAAAGCGGGTCAGTGCTTCCTCACGGTGGCCGGGAACAGAGAGCGTGTGGACATCCATACGACCGGATTCCCGGTGTGCCAAGGCGGCGGCACCGATATGAGGGGTCTCGCCGCCGATGATGGAAACGTACAGGTCCTCTCCGACGAAATGCCAGTCCATGGCGACCCAGGAGCGGCCGGAACCGATCTGGATCATCCGCCCCACCTCCTGTAGTCCGCCGGGATGCCCAGCCGGTCCAGGACTTTGCCTATCAGATGCCGTATCATGTCGTCTACAGTTTGCGGACCGCTATAAAAGGTCATCATAGGGGGGACGATGGCCACGCCCATCATGGATAGTTCGTAAAGATTTCGCAGGTGTATGGGGGATAAGGGAGTCTCACGGGGAACCAGCACCAGTGGGCGGCCCTCCTTGAGCGTGACATCCGCCGCACGGAGGATGAGGCTATCCGAGTAGCCGCTGTGGATACCGGCGGCCGTCTTCATGCTGCAGGGGATCACCACCATGCCGGCGGTGGGAAAACTGCCGCTGGCGATGGCGGCGCCGATATTGCTGTTGTCATAGACTTGGTCGGCCAGGGCGAAAAACTCTGGTTTTTGACCCGGCAGCTCATAATCAATGGTGACTTCAGCTCCATGGCTCAGGACAAAATGCGTTTCCCAGTCGGGTAGGTCCCGGAGCTGTCGCAGAAGTGCCAGGGCCAGAGACGAACCGCTGGCCCCGGTCATGGCCACCACAAGACGGTTGCAATCCATAAGCCGTCACTGCACTTTCTGCGCTTTCGCCTTGGACAGATGCTTTTTGATCTGTGGCCAGGCAAAGGAGAAGGCGATGATCAGGATCAAAATCAGAGAGACGGGCCGGGTAAAAAAGATGGAGAGCGAGTTGCGGGAGATGCGCATGGCGCGGCAGAAGTTGTCTTCGGCAAGGTTCCCCAGAATCAGTCCCAGAATCAGGCAGGCCAGAGGATAGCCGTTTTTCTGCAGATAATAGCCTGCCACACCCGCGATGATCATTACCACTACGTCCATCATTTGTCCGCGCAGAGCGAAAGAGCCAACGACGGAGAGGGAGAGAATAAAGGGGACCAGAATGCTGTTGGGGACCTGCGTGATTTTGGCAAAGTACCGGGCGCCCAGCAGACCAAGCACCAGAAAGGAGGCTTGGGCAAAGAGCATGCCCCAGACGATGGTGGGGAAAAGATCATTGCCGGAGGTAAAGAAAGCATAGCCCGGCTGAAGCCCCTGAATCATCAAAGCGGAGAGGAAGAGCGCCGCAGTGGAGGAGCCGGGTACGCCCAAACCGAAAGCGGGGATAAGGGCAGCAGAGGTCACGGCGTTATTGGCGCACTCCGGAGCGATAATGCCCTTTACATTGCCCTGCCCAAAGGTATCGGCATCCTTGGCAGAGTTCTTCTCCACCACATAAGCGATAAAGTTGGCGGCGTTGATCCCTAGGCCGGGAACGATGCCGATGACAGCGCCCAGCACGGAGGAGCGTATCACGGTAATAGGATTTTTCAACACATCCATACACCCGGTCAAAACCCCACTTACACTCTTTTTCAGCGGGGCGATGGCCCCGGACTGGTTTGCCAGAACCATAGCCTGGGCCAGGGCGAAAAGACCGATGACCATGGGGACAAACTGGATGCCGTCCTCCAGATAGATGGTACCGAAGACAAAGCGGCGCTCACCTGTGACCACGCTGCGGCCCACGAAGGAGATCATCAGACCTAGGCCACTCATGATAATGCCCTTGACGGTGTTGCCCTTGGAAGCCAGTGCGACCAGAGCCAGGCCGGCCACGGCCAACATAAAGAACTCACTGGGGCCGATGAGCAGGGAAGCCTGCGCCAACAGGGGGCCCAGAGCAGCCAAGGCCAGCACACCGACTACGCCGCCGATGAAAGAGGCCATGGTGGAGATCCCCAGAGCCCGGCCGGCCTCACCGCGTTTAGAGAGGGCGAAGCCGTCGAAACAGGTCGCCACAGAGCCGGGGGTACCGGGGGTGTTGAGCAGGATGGCGGTGATAGAGCCACCATAGACGGAAGCGGCATAGACGGCGCTGAGGAAGATAAGGGCGCCCTCCACCGGCATGGAGAAGGTCATGGACAACAAAATGGCTAGACCAAACACAGGGCCAAGACCGGGAGCGGCACCAATGAGGATACCCAGTACCGATCCGGCCAGCAGGTAGAGGAGATTGGCAGGGGCCAGCGCGGCGGCCAAAGAGGATAAGATCATGTCGTTATTCCCTACCTTTCTTTAGAAAAACGGGAGGATGCCGGAGGGCAAATTCACATAGAAACCTTTCTTGAATACAAGATAAAAGACGATGGTGGATATGACGGACACGAGAATCAAAACCAGGAAATTGCGGTTGCCCAGGATGACGGGAATCGCAAGGAAAAGCGCCACTGTACAGAGAATAAAGCCGATCGGCTCCAGCAGTACGACGTACAGCAAGGCCACAGCGATCAGAACCAGATGGTTGTACCGGCGGGGTGCCTGTCCGCCGGGCTCGGATACGGTGTCCGCCGCTTGGGATTTCATGACCTGCTTACCGATAGCATAGATAGTAAAGACAAATGTGACGCCTGAGATGACCTGAGGGAACAGCCTAGCCTCTGAAGTCAGGGGGATAGAGGCACAAAACATGTAGACACAAGCGACTGCAATCAGGATCAGGATGCAGAGATCAGTAGAAAAGACATTCTTTTTTCCTTGTTGCATACGGAGCTCCTCTCTTAGATCGCCAAGGAGCAAGATTCCGGAGCGGAGCCCCGGAATTTCGCTCATGTTTGGATATTTCGGAAATTTCAGTTGGAGGCCAGCAGATCCTTGACGGAGTCAGCCAGATCATAGCAGCCGGAGATGACCTCGGCCAGTTCCTCGTCGTTCCGGGGGACCACGGTGAAGGAATCCCCTGCAGCAGCGGCAAATTCGGGATCCTGGGCGGCATCCAGACCGGCTTCGCGGAGAATGGCGAGCACGTCCTCAGGCGTCTCAGGGGGAGCCAGGATACCCATGACCACATCATAGGCGTACTCTTCACCGTACATGGAGGCAAAAGTAGGGACATCGGGCAGCTTATCATCCTCCTCGGGACCAAAGGTGCACAGGACTTTGATTGTGCCGTCGGAGGCGGGCTGGTAGGCGGCCACACCGCTGCATACCGCCATATCCACATGCTTACCCATTACAGCGGTAACGCAGCTGTTGCCGTCGTCATAGGGAATGGTGGCGGATTGGAGCTTGGTCTGGGAGATAAACATAGCCTGGGCGAGAGAGCTGTTGGAAAGGCCGCTGGTGACAGCCATATTTAGCTTGCCGGGGTTTTCCTGATCATAGGCCAGCAGTTCTTCCACAGAGTTGAAGGGGCTGTCGCCGGGGACGATCAGTACATTGCCCTCGTTACCGGAAACACCTACGATGGGCTCAAAATCACTCATAACATAGTCCACACCTCCCTCGATGTGCTGGGTGAGGACATATGAGGGAAAGTTGCCCAGGACCAGCGTATAGCCATCTGGAGCAGCACGGAAGGCCTGACTCAGACCGATCTTACCCGAACCGCCGTCCACATTTTCGACAACTACATTAACACCCAGAGCCTTCTGTAGATAGGGTGCATACATGCGGGCCACCATATCGGCGGAGCCTCCAGCTTTACGAGCCACGATAATCTTAACAGGGCTGTTGGGGAAATCGGTGGAACTGACAGAAGAGGAGTCGACCGGAGTGCTTTCAGAGGGGGTGCCGGCACTGGGGGAGGGAGTGGAGGCTCCGTTGCTGCAACCAGTAAAGAGAGCCAGAGAGAGGAAAAGTGCCATGCAGAGAGAAAGTGCCTTTTTCATAATGTGTTTCCTCCTTTTAGTCGTTGGGTTGATGCTTACATGTAATCCTCAATGCGCATGGTTTTCAATAGATCCAGGGGGACCTCGCAGACCTCAGAGAAAGGGACACCGTAGGGCTTGGTACAATCAATCCCCATCTTTGCGGAAATCTTGGTGCGGGAATCCACGGTGGGATCCACTGTGGCACCCATGGCGCCAGGGATTACGAATGTGGCACGGTCCGGCTGGGTACGGGTGGCCAGGGCCCAGAGAACCTCGCTGTCATTGAACACGTCCACATCTTCGTCGACGGCGATGACATATTTGAGGTGCCAGTCACAGACGAAAGCGGCCATCATGGCGTCACGGGCCTCGCCGCCCACACGCTGTTTCAGAGAGAGATAGCAGATATAACGACCACAACCACCAGGCGTCATGTGTACAGCTTGTATACCAGGACAAGTAGCCCTGACCTTTTCAAAGATGACGGCTTCTTTGGGGATGGAGCCCAAGAGGCAATGCTCAGCATGGCCGATAAAGAGGGATTGGTAATAGGCATCCCTGCGATGGGTGATAACCAGTGGGGTGAGCTTGGGGTCTAACTGCTGGATGATTTGGCCGCCCTTGTAGTTTTTATAGTGGCGGGTATGTTCTCCAACAGGTCCTTCTTCGATACGGTCGTTCCAATCCACTTCACACTCCAGGACCATCTCGGCATCGGCGGGGACCATGAGCTTGTCCCCCCAGGTCTCACTGGGGACCAGCCGGACGGACTCACCCAGGGCCGCACCGGCAATTTCAAATTCCTCAGTACCGTAAGGGCCTTCCCAGCAACTGCCCAGAAAGAAACCGGGATGGTGACCGATGACCACGGCGATGGGAGCTTTCTGACCACGTTCCCCATATTTTTTTATGTTCATTCCAGTATGGTGATGTGGCTCGGCATGGATGGCAGCCATCTTGTTGTCTTTGACATGGATGCGGATCATGGCCAGGTTATAGGCACCGCTGTCCGGATCACGAGTGACCACGGCCCCACCCAGCACATAGGGACCGCCATCGTGTTCATGGTGCTTGGGAATGGGAAGCTGGTCGAAGCCAGCGTTCTCTCCGGTAAGGATAACTTCTTTGACAGGAGCCTCGGACGCGGACACGGCCACCGGCGGAATACGATTGGCAAAGCGGCGCTTCAGCTCCAAGGAGAGGGGCATCTTATAATCCGCCATATCCATGTCCAGAGCGGCGCAGAACTTTTTCCGGGTCGAAAAGGCATTGAATATAAGTGGATAGGCGCTCTCGGAGCCGTTGAGCGCGGTAGGGCGCTGGAAAATGGTCATGGGTGCCTTGCCTTCCAACTCCAGCTTACGCAGAAAGGTGGTGGCCTCTAAATGGCTGCTGATTTTACCTGGAACGCGCATCAGTTCGTCAGGGCAGGTACGTTCCAACTGATTTAAATAAGTACGCAGATCCTTGGCCATCAGTGGGCACCTCCCTTATGATCGAAGAAGCCCTCAGGGGCCAAGTGGGGATGGGCGGAGGCCATGGCCTTGAAGTGGCCCGCGTCGCCGTCCTCGCGTTCGGTCATATAGATGGCGCCCACGGGGCAGACCTGAGAACAAAGGGAACAGCCGGCGCACCGATCCTTGTGGATGACGGCCTTTTTGGCGACGGTAATGGCATCGTACCAGCAGGAATGCCAGCAGCGCTTGCAACCCATACACTTGGTATAGTCCACGTTGGCGTGGAGCGGCTTGACCTTTTCCATCAGGTCACGGTTGGAATAGATCTGCCTGCGGGCCACGTCCTTGATCTCCTCCATGGCCCGGTAGCCTCTGCGGTCCAGCCAGGCATCCATATCTCGGAGCATCTCCTTCACGCACCGCAGTCCCCGGATCATGATGGGGGAGCAGTACTGCACGGCGTCGGCTCCCGCCATGAGGAACTCGATGGTGTCTTCCCAGGTGACGGCGCCGCGGCCCGCCATAACCGCGCAGTCACAGGCGGAGGCCACCTCGGCCACCCAGCGCATGCTGACGGGCTTCATACCGGTGCCCGTGCCGGGTCCGGGGCCATAGATGACGGGCTTGCCTGTCTCAATATCCACCCGCATGGTCTTGGCGTTGGCAAACATGGTGACGCCGTCGGCACCGGCCTCCGCCAGCAGTTTGGATACGCCTACAAAGTTGGAGCCGTCAGGGCTCATTTTTACGAACATAGGGATGGACACGCTCTTTTTCAGGGTGCGGACCACCTCGGCGGCCGCCTCGGGGTGCATGGTGTAGTAGATGCCCACATGGTTGTCCTGTTCGCTTTTGCTCAGACCCTCCGGCGGGAAGGGGCAGCAGAAATTGAGCTCCAGCGCATCACACCCGGCGTCCACATAGAGGGCGGCGATATGCTGCCACTCCTCCATCGTCTTACAGGAAAAGCTGCCGATCAGCTTGCAGTCGTGCTCCTTGCAATAGGGCGCGGCCTCCCGGATGATCTCGGCGAACTGGACCGGCTCATAGCAGGAATTGTGCTCCCGATGCATCCAGAAATAGTCCTTCGGGTCGTCATAGGGATGTTCAGGGTCCTTTTTGTAATCCAGCAGCTTGTACAGAGGACGGGGATAACGCTGGAGATACCAGACGGTGGAGGCGGTTTTTGTCACGATGGCGCCCAGACCGGAATCCACGCAGTTTTTGATGTGCTGCACGGTGCCGGCCGGGGGGCCTCCGCCCACCACCAGAGGGTTTTTCAGCCGCAGAGGGCCCAGTTGCACGGATAGATCTGCCATTGCTGTTCCTCCTTATGTGTGTTCTTCGTGGGTCTGAAGCTTGTGGTAGCCGGTCCTGCGGCGGGCCTCCTTCAGCGGAACCCCCTCCCGGACCAGCGATTCGATCCTGGCCTCCGTCGAAGCGATGCCCTCGGCGATTTCCAGAACTTCCATGGCGTGTTCCAGCGGGATACGGACCGCGCCGCTGTCGTCGGCCATCATGACGTCTCCGGGGTTGATCTGGAGACCGGAGACCGCGATGGGGCACTCCACCGCGTCCACATAAACGCGGTCCTTGCCGGTGACCATATAGACGCCTTTGGAATAAATGGGATAACCGATGCGCTCGATGGCGGGCAGGTCCCGGCATACGCCGTCGATGATGGTGCCGGAGATGCCCTTGAGGCTGGCGTCCAGGGACATGATGTCACCCCAAACCGTACAGTAGTCCCGGCCTCCGTTGTCGATGACCACGACCTGTCCGGGCTCCACGTCGTCCAGAAAATCGCCGACGGTCCCTTTTACAGAGCCGCAGGGGACATAGTGGACGGTGAACGCCTGCCCACAGCAGCAGTGGCCGGGGACGGCCGGACGGATGCGGTAGAGCCCGCAGGCGGGCAGGCCCAGCTTGTCGTTGGCATCGGAGACGCAGGTGGTGTCCAGCCTGCGGAAGCGATCCAGGACTTCCGGAGCGAGACGAAGCTTATCATCCATAGTCGACCCTCACTTTTGCAGCATTTTTTCGTAGTTATACTTCTGGTCTACCTCCAGCGAGCTCATACCGGCCCGGAGATCGGCCACCATGGCCTCCTCTTTGGCCCAGAGACCCTCCGCCTTGGCAACCACTTCCTCCAGATGCTCGGCAGGGATGAAAACCACACCGCTGCGGTCGGCCAGCACGGCGTCGCCGGGGCGGACCTGGACGCCGCCGAACTGGATCATGGTATTGGTGCTCTCCTCCATGATACGGCCCCGTGCCGTGGCGACTACCGCCCCGCGGGCGTAGACGGGGAAGCCGATCTCCACATAGTCGTCCACATCACGGCAGGCCCCGTCGATGACCACGCCGGAGATGCCCTTGAGGTGGGCGCCGTTGGCCAAAATGCCGCCCCAGCAGGAGGTGTCCAGGCGGCCGCCGTTGTCCACCACGACGATGTCCCCCGGCTGGGCGGCCTCGATGGCCCGGATGCCCAGATGGACCTTCCCTTTGGTCTCTCCTGCGGCGGTCATCTTTACGGTAACGGCACTGCCGGCGATTTTGCCCACACCCTCGTACATGGGACGGACACCATAGGTGGAGCCCTTATAGCCCAAAGCGTCCAAAGCGTCCGAAACATTGGTGGTGGAGAGTTTCAGCAGGCGATCCCGCATAGAACTGTCCATAGATAAGCCTCCTTAGTCAGAATGTGATGGTACCGTTGTCTAAGTCCACGCTGACCGGATCTCCGGTGTGGATGAGCTGTGTGATGTCGGCCTCTGGCTGATCGATGAGGGGCATTTCGCCCATGATGCAGCCGATGGCCGTCACCTGCTCCACCGCCAGGTTCAACATGCACCTGGGTCCGTTGCCGTTCATGATGGTGTCATAGATCAGGTAGGAGCCGCCAGTGGACCCTTTGCCGGTGGGAAAAACAAGGATGGTATCCTTCATACAGGCGCCATAGAGGGGGTGACCCTGCTCAGTGATGTTGCCGGTGTGGACGTCCACGCCGCCCAAGAAGCAGATGGGCTCAGTGGTGACCAGGGCAGTGCCGGTAATCACACCGCTGCCCTTGCCGATGACGACGCGGCCTTTTACAGTGGTGCTCATTTAAAACACCCCCTTCAGTGCGGCGTTGACACACTGCTCTGTCGTGCCGTAATAAGTGGGGATCTTCCATTGGCCGGGGGCGTAATGGGCCAATTTGGCGGAGTTGGTGGCCATGGCCGTCATACCGATCTTGTCCATGGGCTCTGCCATGGCGCCCAGAACGGGGCAGGTGTCACAGACCAGGGTGATGCCGGCGTCCTCCAGGATACGGGCGTGACCGCTGCGCCTGGCCAGGTGCTTGATCGGCTGGGCGCACAGCATCCAGAAGGCGGCGCGGACCTTTTTGCCCCTGACCATCTCCGCTACTTTGATGATCTCATTGAGAGAACTGTGGGGACAGCCCATGGCCACCAGAGAGACCGGCTGACCCTGTTGCTTGGAGAGCTGGCCGTAGGCGGCGTGTTTTTCCGACTCGCCGAAGGTCCAGGTCTCCTGGGGCGTGTTGCCGCCGAAAGCGGACTCCAGGGTGGGAGCCTCGGGTGTGACGCCGACGATGTGGAAGAGGGCCACCGCGCCGGAAGAGGCCAGCGCGGCTCCCAGGGATTTGAGCTGGTCGGTAGAGACGTCTCCGGGAATGCCGGTAAAGACGGGGACGCCGCTTTCCACTCGCGTGCCCACCCAGTAACCCAGCGCGCCGTAGTCGGCGATGTCGGACAGAGAGGCATCTACCTGAATGAGAAACTGACCCCTGCGGTTCTCATCCAGGTGATAGCCGTATGCGGGAACACGTCCGGCGATGGCGGCGGCCAGGGCGGCGGGACCGCCCTCCCGGTTGGTCCGGGCGCCCAGGACCGAGTTGACGAAAGCGATGGCAGAGGATTCGCCCCACGCCACATGTTCGCCGAATTTGGGGCAGTGGCCGATGAGATAGGGGGTGCAGGTGTGACAGGCGATGCCGCCCATCCGTTCGTAGGCGCCGGTGAGTCGATGCTGGCGGGAGATCGTCTCTTCACTGAATCCGAGCTCCCGGGGCTGATCCATATCCATGGCGCCGGTATTCAGCGTGGTGAAGGCGGCGAACTGAGTGTCGTTGTCCCCCATCTGCTCCACAAAGCTGGTGGCGGCTTCCCCGGCCACCACAATGGAAGAGCCGGGCATGTGAACGCTCTTGACAGGGATCATTTTCTCCGCGCCATAGATGTCGCCCAGGCTGGTCAGGATCTGCATGCTTTTCTGGACGCTTTTTCCATAGTCTCCGTCCAGCATTTTCTGTTCTTCACTGGTGAGTTTCATCATGGTTCCTCCCACTAAGGTTTGGTACGGGGCACGCGCGTGTGAGCACGGATAACAGAGGCGTGTGCCGGGTGCTGGGGACGTTCACGCCATCTCTCGGGCGGGTTCGATGTATTCCAGAGGGAACGGGCTGCGGAGCTGCTGGAGCCGACAGACGGCTTTGGTGCTCTCACCCACATTGCAGATATGAAAGGTGAGTTTTTCCTCGGCCAGGGGAAGGTCCTGTGCCATGAGGGCGTGGATGATGTCCAAGTGTTCCAGCCTGGATTCGGTAAGGCGGTCCGGCCGCCTGGCGGAGATATAGCGCACGCGTTCGATCTGACTGTCCAGCGTATTCAGAAAGGCCTGGAGTCGGGCGTTCCCGCAGTATTGTGCCAGCAGCTCGTGGAGGGTGCGGTCGGCACAATAGTATTCGTCGGGAGAACTGTCCTTCCCGAGACGCTCCAGTTGGGCTTCCAGTCCCCGCAGCAGCTCGGGGCTGAGAACGGCGTAAGCCTTTCGGAGCGCCAGCAGCTCCAGTTGGAGGCGGAGCTCAAAGATTTCGTCCACGTCCTGCGGAGTGATCTCGGTGACCAGATAACCCCGGCCCGGATACCGCTTGACCAGCCCGTCCCCCTCCAGCATCAAAAGCGCCTCCCGTATGGGGGTGCGGCTGCTCTCCAGCTGCTTGGCAAGCTCCGACTCGGAGAGAAGGGTATTGGGGGCCAGGCCCCCGTGGATGATCTGCTGGTATAAATGGTCGTAGACCCGCCCGGAAGCTCCGGCGGCATGGGCCCGGCGATTTCGCATCAATGGCCTTCCTCCTCTCCGCCGGACAAGGCCCTGCGCAGAGCGGAGAGCTGTTGTGCGGTGTGTTCGCCGGGGTGGAGCAGCAGCCGGGAAAGCGCTCCGTCCAGAGCGGCGGCGGCCTCGGGCTCTCCCAGCTCCGAGAGCAGCATGTGCAGGCAGAGCAGGGCGGGTATGGGGTCATAGGCATCGGCCTTCAGCGCTTCATAGGAGGGCGAGTGGGTGACGGGGAGATAGACCCGGGCCCCGGGTCCCTGATTTACGCTGGGAGCCAGAGAGGAGACCAGGGCGGCGGCCTCGTCGGAGAGGATGTCGCCGAACAAATTGGTGGTGAGGAGGACGTCGTAGCGTTCGGGGTGGGCGATCAGACCATTTGCGGCGTTGTCCACCACCTCCTCCTCGTAGGCAACGGCTGGGTGCGCAGCCGCCGCATCCCGGCAGGCGCGAAGAAAGGTCCCGCATGTCAGCTTGAAGATCGAGGACTTGTGCAGGGCGGTCACCTTTTTCCGACCGTTTTTTTCCGCATAGTCGAAGGCATGGTCGGCGATGCGGCGGCTGGCGCCGTAAGTAATGACCCGGAGCGAGAAGGCGGTGTCGGCATCGCTCATCCATTCGCCGCAGCCCGCATGGAGATTGCGGTCGGACAGGAAGCCCTGTGTGATCTCGCGTATGACGACCAGGTCCAGGTCCTCCCGCAGAGACCAGCGGCCGGGGCGGGCCCGGATGGGGCGCACATCGGCAAAGAGATCCAGTTTTTTTCGCAGAAGGCCCACCGGCGTGGGGCCGGTCACGCCTTTGGCATCCACAGCGGCTGCAAAGGCGGCGTCGGCACTGCGGATGCCTTTGGCCGTCTCGTCGGGAAGAGGGGTGCCGAAGGCCGTGAAGGCCTCGCGGCCAAAGGGGAGCAGCGCCGTCTCGCAGCAGAATCCGAAACGGTGTCCCAACAGCGCCAGCAGGTCGTCCGCTTCGCGGGCGAGGACAGGCCCTATCCCGTCTCCGGTAAGCAGGGCGACGCGGTGGGTCCTCATAGCGCCTCCTCCACACAGCCCTGGCGCTCCAGTACGGCCGCATAACCGTAGATATCAAAGATGGAGCCGCCGGCCCGGATAGCCTCCAGGGTCTTGGCCTCCTTGGCGACCCGGGCATCGCTCTTTTCCAGGACCTCCCGGGCCCTGTCCAGGGGGATGACGACCACGCCGTCGTCGTCGCCAAGGATCAGATCTCCCGGATTTACGATGACGTCACCGGCGCTGATCGGATGGTTGATGAGCCCGATGCTCTCCTTTACGGTGCCTACGATACTGATGGAGCTGGAAAAGACGGGAAAGCCCATCTCGATGATCTCGGCGGAGTCCCGGACGGAGCCGGTGGTGACGAAGCCGCCCAGCCCTTTCGTTTTGCACTCAGTAGCGGTGAGTTCGCCGTAGGGCCCGCTTTCCGGGCAGCGGCCGCAGTCCACGACGATAACGTCTCCGGGCCGGGCGTCGTGAATGGCCTTGAGGATCATCACATTGTCGCCGGCCTGGGCCTTGACGGTAAAGGCCGGTCCACAGAGCTTCATCCCGCGGGAGAGGGGCTTGATGGTCCGGTTCATGGCGCCGAAGCGACCCATGGCCTCATGCACGGTGGCCGAGCCATGACGGGCAAAAGCGGCCACCAGGGCGGGGTCGGGACGGGGAATGTTCTTGATGATGTGGATCATAATTACGTCAACTCCTTTTTGTGCAGGTTGTAATAGGGGTAGATACCGCCCGCTTTCAGTACTTCGGTGATAAAGGCGGGGGTGGGGCTGCAGGAGAACGTCCGTCCGGTCGTGCGGTTTGTGAGGACGCCGGTCTCAAAATCAGCTTCCAGCGTGTCACCCGCCCCGCCCAGCTCTTCCAGAGGCTCCGGACAATCGGCAATGAAAAGGGGAACCGCATTGTTGATGCCGTTGCGATAAAAGGCCCTGGAAAAGGACTTACAGACGATGAGTTCCGTGCCGGCATATTTCAGCGCGGTAAGGCCCTGTTCCCGGGCGGAGCCGCAGCCGAAGTTTTCGCCTGCCAGGATACCCCCGCCGGCTAGTTTAGGGGCCAGGCATGGATCGATGTCCTCAAAGAGATGACGTTTGACCTCGTCAGGCGCAAAGAGGACCAGATAGCGGGCTGGATAGATCACGTCGGTATTCACATTGTTTCCCAGGACACCGGCGATCCGGGCGCACTTGATGTAGGACATAGGTTACTGCTCCTCTCCGGTGGTGATGGATCCTGCCAGGGCCGAGCGGGCCACGGTGGCAGGGGAGGCCAAATAAATGAAGGCGTCTACGCTGCCCATTCTCCCCTGAAAGTTCCGGTTGGAGGTGGAGACGCACACCTCGCCAGGCGCCAGCAGGGAAGAGGCGCCGATGCAGGCGCCGCAGGAGGGATTGGTCACCATGGCTCCCGCCCGAACAAAGTCCTGGATCAGTCCCTCGCGGATCGCCTGGAGGTAGACCTCCTGGGAGGCGGGCGTGACGACGAAACGGACCCTGGGGTGGACTTGCTTGCCGCGGACGATGGAGGCGCCCACCCGAAGGTCTTCGATACGGCCGTTGGTGCAGGAGCCCAGAAAAGCCTGGTCAATGGGGATACCGCCGGCTTCGGCGGCGTCCCTGCCCAGCGTGGGGTGATGGGGAAAAGCCACCATGGGCCGGACATCGTCCAGGCAGAGCTCGTAGCGGAAGGCATAGTCGGCGTCGAGGTCGGGCTCCACCAGGGTCCAGGGGCCGGCGGCCCGCGCCTGCATATAAGCGGCGGTCCTTTCATCTCCGGCCACGAGACAGCTCTTGACGCCGCCCTCCGAGAGCATGTTGCACAGGCAGAAGCGGTCATCCATGGTGAGGCCCTCCACTCCCGGACCATAAAACTCCACCACACGATAGTTGAGCTGAGAAAAGGGAATAAGGTGCAACAGGTAAAGGGCGAGATCCTTGGCGGCGGCATGGGAGAGGGCGCCCTCCAGCCGGACGCCCACTGCCTGCGGGACCTTGAGCCACATAAGGCCGGTATGCAGCGTCATGGCCACATCGGTGACGCCTACGCCCAGCCCCAGACAGCCGACTCCGCCATAGGTGGTCACATGGGCATCGGTGGCGACCAGGAGGTCCCCGGACCGGGCATGTCCCTTCTCCAAAAGGACTTGATGACAGATGCCGCCGCGGCCGATCTCATAGAAGTGTTCCACACCCCATCTGCGTACGAATGCACGGGCGTCCTTGTGGCTCTGCGCATGGCTGAGTGTGGTGGCGGGGACAAAGTGGTCCAGGATGACCACCATCTCCACGCGCGGGGAAAGGGCCTGGGTACCGTACTGCTCCAGCAGAGGGGCCACGCCTGCCGTGCCCACATCATGTGTCATGGCGCAGTCCACGGGGAAAAAATAGACCTGTCCGGTCTCGATACAGCGCCCGATTTTTTGCTCCAGGATCTTGCGCGTCATTGTCCGTCCCATAAACAGCTCCTTTGCGTATACCGACTCATACATATAGCCGACATATTGTCGACAACTTGGCTACAACTGGATTTTCCCACAAAATGGACAAGAAAACAAGAGGGCAATTTGACATATTTTTACGACTTTTTTTGGCAAGAACGCACAAAAGCGCGGGCGCCCCTACAGGGGTGCCCGCGCAAAAAGGAGATAGATTCAGTCGGTATGGCCTCGCATATCCGCCAGCCCCATCTGCATACAGGCGCTGAGCGTACTGGCCTGAACATTGCGGATGTGGGCATCCAGGAGCTGACAGGAGCGCTCCAGGTCCTGACTTTTAAGGGCGGCTACCAGGTCCAGGTGTTCTTGGCGGGAGGCGCGCAGCCGCAGCGGTTGTTTGGCGGAGATACGGCGAAGCTGCTCGATCTGGCCGTTGAGGGTGCGGAGGATCAGCATCAAGCGCATGTTGCCGCAACTGCTGATGATCAGTTCATGGAGGCGGCGGTCCGTGTCATAATAGGCGTCCGGACGGTCCTCAGGCGTGAGAGCCAGCAGGTCCTGCTCCAGCAGCGCCAGACTCCTCGGGTCAATGAGATGGTAGGAGGCCCGAAGAGCCGCCACTTCCAAAAGAATACGAAGGGAAAAGATTTCGTTGATGTCCTGCGCGGTGATCTCCGCGACAAAACACCCCCGACCGGGGTAGCGGCGGACCATACCCAGACCCTCCAGCGCCATCGTGGCTTCACGGACCGGCGTTCGGCTGGTGTGGAGTTTTTTGGAGATATCCAATTCGGAGAGGGCGCTTCCAGGGGGCAGATGACCGCTGACGATCTCATCATATAAGTATTCGTATATTTTTTTCGTAGCCCCGCTGAGATTATTGGGAGAAAAAATACGATCAGCTCCCCTCGCACAAAATTACCGATATTTTTCCAGAAACCACAATAATCATAGTGGGACTTACAACCTTTGTCAACGCTTATTCGTGTTATTTCACGGAGAAATGTTGAAAAGGCTATATCACATGTCCTGCCGCCGAAACAGCAAAGTACAGGATATGGGGCCGGCGCGGAAATCCGAGCCTGGAATTTACACGGAATTGGTGGATTGAAACAAATTCCGTCTTTTATTTTATCAGGATCCGGTACACCAAGTCAACGGTCAATACGGTATGGGAACGGGCTTTTCCAAGGGGGGAAACAGGCGGCGGGAAAGGCAGTGAGAGGCAGGCGCTGAAAATTAGCGCCTGCCTCTCACGATTCTGAAAAGATCAAATTTCGGGTCCGCTCAATTGCGTCAGGAAAAGTAAGGGCATGGTAACCGTGTACGCTGGTGTGGATCACCGGCTGAAACGCCTCGCACCACCTGGAGGCGATACAGTGCCTTCCGGCGGCACCAATATACTTGACAAACCGACACAAATGGAAGTGAGTGGATGCTTGCCAACGGGTATAACAAATGATATAATCGGTTCCGTTGCAGAGGCTCCCATTCTCCCCTATGGGCGCTTGCCGATAGTTGCATCAGATTGCCAAAACGTCTTTGATTTGAGGGGGGATTACTATGGGGCTAGAGCGTATGTTTCGCGCTTCCGTCCATAGGAACCTGAAGAAAACGGCAGTCATTGCCAATAAACAGCATATTACCTATCGAAATTTGGACTGCCGGAGCACACGGGTCGCCGGTATGCTCCAAGATATCTTGAAGATCAAGCAAAAAAAGGTTCTTATCCTTGCACACAATTCGATTTATTATCTCGAAACCATTTTAGGGTGCTTTAAGTCAAATATGGTGGCCTGCCCTATAAATTGGCGTCTCTCTCCCTATGAATTGGCAACAATACTGACACAGGAGCGGTTTGAATTGATCTTCTTTGACCGGCAGACTTGCTCCACACTGCAAAAGGCCTTGGACATGTGCGACCTGCAGATTGAGCAGATCCGACTGGGAGGACTCAAATACGAATCTTGGATCGAGTTTTTGTCTTATGATTACCAGGCCATGGATAAGATTGTTGAGCGGATGGACCGGGACATTGCCATTCAGTATTTTACCAGCGGCACAACTGGCATCCCCAAAGGAGTGCTGCTGTCCCACGGAAGCCTGGCCTCCTATGTAGAGACCTACACAAAAGCGTCTGAATGGGTGGAGGACACGATTTACGAGACGTCAGCCAATCTTTTTCATCTATCGGGTTTTTCTGCTGTCATTAGTCTATTGTTGGGAAACACGCTGGTGCTGATGGACCACTTCCAATTGGATGAGTTCCTTGCTGCAATGGAGGCAGAAAGAGTCACCAGGATCAGCCTGGTACCTACGTTAATCATGACGATTCTCAATGATCCGCGTGGGGAACGCTATGACTTTAGCCGGGTAGAAAAAATTGTATACGGGGGCGCCGCTATGTTGCCGTCTCAGATCCAGGAGGTCTGCAGACGACTCTCTTGCCAAATGGAGATCGCCTATGGCAGCACAGAGACCTGTTGCATCAGCATACTCACCAGCACAGATCATCAGCAGGTGCTGGAGGGGATATTGCCGGAGGAAAAACTTGCGTCAGTGGGGCGCTGCCTTCCGGGAATCCAGGTCCGGGTAGAGGGGGAGGATGGGCAGGCATTGGCCGCAAATGAGATTGGAGAATTACTGGTCAAGAGCCCCTTCCTTTATGAGGGCTACAGCGCCGTAAGCGCGCCTCGCGCGCTTACGGCGGATGGATATCACCATACAGGAGATATCGGCTATGTGGATGATGACGGCTATCTCTATATTGTGGATCGGAAACATGATATGATCGTCTGCGGAGGAGAAAATATCTATCCGAAGGAGGTCGAGATTTGTATTGCAAAAATGGCGGCCAGCGTGCAGCAGGTCAGCGTAGTGGGTCAGCCGGACCCGGTATGGGGCGAGATCGTAGTGGCGTTTGTCGTGCCTAAGCCTGGTGCTGTCGTAACCGAGGAGGACATTACGACTTTTTGCAAGCACAACATTGCCAGTTACAAAAAGCCCAAGCGGATCATTTTTGTGGATGAGCTCCCGATGAATGGTAATGGGAAAGTCTCTAAACGCGAGTTGCAGCGGCGGCTGAAAGAAGAAATCAGCATGTAATAGGAAAGCGGGACCGCCATGGATATCCATGGCGGTCCCGCTTTCCTATTGATGTGCAAATCCTTGCACCACTCGCGTATGCCAAAATAAGTATTGGGCGCAATTCTTTGCGTCATTTTCTGTAAATAAAGGGAAACAAATCTTTGAGGAAACGCGAGAGAGACACCCCGAACAGATTGCGGGTGAGCAGGTTGGGGGATCCTTTCCGGATTTTTGAACGGGCTTGGCACGAAATTTGCATAGCAAAAAGCGGTTGGTTAATTCGATGCAAAGCAAGGAAAGGAGGGGCGGATCATTCGCCACATCTCGGGGGGGAAAAATATGAGGAGGTGGGACCACCCAACTGATCCTAAAAGTGAGAAATCCAATCTGACAATTAAGTGAGGTGTCTATTTTGTTTGAGTATCAGATGATGACGGAGGAGCAAAAGGAACTGGTAAAGATGGTCCGGCAAATGCTGGACAAGGAACTCGCGCCCATTGTGGCTGAAGTGGACCGGAAGGGTGAGTATCCCATGGAAATCCACAACAGAATGGGGGAAATGGGGTTTTTTGCAATGGATGTCCCTGAAGAGTACGGGGGCGTCGGGCTGGATGCTGAGACCATCTGCCATATTCGAGAGGCATTGGGATATGTGGACGCGGGCTTTGCCTGCTCGTTTTCGGCTTCGACCTTTGGCATTAAACCTGTCCTGCTCTTTGGAACAGAAGAACAGAAGCATTATTACGCAGAGAAACTGGTAGCCGGAAAAATTTCGGCCAACTGTATGACCGAACCGCAGTCTGGCTCCGATCTCGGCAATACCAAGACCAAGGCGGTTCGTGATGGTGATTATTATGTCATCAACGGGCGCAAATGTTTTGCCACCAATGGCGGCCTGGCCGATATCTATACCATCGGCGCCTCCACCGACCCCGCTGCCGGGAATCGAGGTATTTCCCTGTTTATCGTTGACCGCGATACTCCAGGGGTCAGCGTCGGTAAGGAAGAGGACAAGATGGGTATTCGGGCATCCAATACAACCGATGTCGTGTTTGAGGATGTGCGCATCCCAGTAAAAAACCGGATCGGCGAAGAAAACGCCGGCTTCAAAATGATGATGAAACTTTTGGCTCGCACCCGGCCTACCGGAATGGCTCCTGGACTGGGACTGGCGCAACGAGCGTTGGACCTGGCAGTCGATTACGCCCGTGTTCGTGTGGCTTTCGGCGGCCCTATCGGCAAGAAGCAGGCCATCCAATTTAAACTGGCCGATATGGAAATCGGCATCCAAACCGCGCGCCAGCAGCTCCTCTACAATGCGCATCTGATTGATCAGGGCATCTATGATTCCAGGCTCGGTTCTGTTACAAAGGCTTATGTGGCTGAAGTGGCCATGATGTGCGCCACCAACGCCATGCAGATTTTTGGCGGTTATGGATACTCCCGTGAATACCCCATCGAAAAACTCTTCCGGGATGCCCGCATTTTCTCTCTCTTTGAGGGCACCAATGAAATTCAGCGCATGAGCATCGGAGGAGCTTTAGTAGGCAAGGTTTGACTGGTTCATAAGACTAAAGGAGGTGTGCGGTATGCTGGATAAGACCTTTGAGTTTGTCCTTTTTGAGGAAAAGGAAAATGTAGGCTACATTACACTGAACAATCCCGCGCAGATGAACGCCGTTACCGCCGAGGTGACCCGAGATCTCATTACCTGCTTGGAGTACTGTGAGCAATCGGAGGATATCCGCTGCGTCGTATTGCGTGGAGCGGGCGGCAATTTTTCGGCGGGCGGTAACGTAAAAGCCATGAAAGAACGCCTGGACAAGGGGATCAACACAGCAAAGGCGGGCATCCGCATCGGCGGTGAATTTATCATGCGGCTCAAAACAATCTCGAAGCCGACAATTGCCTGGATCGAGGGCGCCGCTGCCGGTGTGGGGTGCAGTATGGCGATGGCCTGCGACTTTTCAATCGCCTGTGAAGACTCGAAGTTTATTATTGCCTTTGTGAATATAGGTTATGTGCCGGACGGAGGCATTACCTACATGCTCACCAAGGCCGCCGGCCCCGTCAAGGCCATGGAACTTATGATGTCAGGCAAAAAGTTCAGTGGAAAAGAGGCCGCCGAATGGGGAATCATTACCGAGGCCGTACCCGCCGAAGAACAGGAAGCCGTCGTGCAGAAGTATATCAAAAAATATTCTGCTGGCCCCAGTGTGGCCTATGCTCAAATCAAAAAGCTCATGCTGGATAGCTGTTATCACGACCTCAATGCCTGTATGCAGAATGAGGTGACCGCCCAGTATATCTGTAGCAGATCCTCCGACCATTACGAAGCAGTCAGCGCCTTCTGCGAAAAAAGGAAACCCAACTTCAGTGGAAAATAACCAGTTGAGGGACCGATTTCATCAGACGAGGAGATTGGATTTATGGAAAAAAACATCTTGAAGGTGGATGGGCGTTTCTATTACGGCTGGATCATGCTGTTCTGCGGATTCATGACGATGTTTATCTGCTATGTTATCAAGGCCAATTGTACATCTTTGTTCTACACCCCCATATGCGAAGAACTGGGGGTCACCCGTACCGCTTACACACAGACCAATACGATTCTGACTGTATGTATGCTTATCGGTTCTGCATTCATCGGAAAGGTTTATAAAAAATTTCAAGTCAAGTATGTCCTTTCAGCCTGCGTCGCGCTGACGTGCATTTGTTATCTCGGGATGTCCCGTGCCACAGCACTCTGGCAATTCTATATGCTCTCCGGCATTCAGGGCTTTGGCTGGGCCGGCGCCACCAATTTGCCGGTGAGTATTATGGTCAGCAACTGGTTTGGTCCCAAGATCAAGGGGACCGCAATGTCGATCGGTATGTTGGGCAGCGGAGCTGGAGCCTTGGTTTGGGTAAACGTTATCAGTTCGGTCATCACGAACAACGGCTGGCGTAGTGCCTACTTGGCTATGGCGGGCATCAATGCCATTATGATCCCGATCGCCTTGCTACTGGCCGTCAGTTATCCCAGCGATAAGGGCTTTGAGACCAGAGTGGGCGACCCCTCTCCCAAGGAAGCAGCCGAGGCCGGGGGTATCTCCACACAGAAGACCGGCATCACGGGGCAGCAGGCTTTGAAAACCAGCCGGTGGTGGTTCCAGTGGCTGGCCGCCTTAGTCACCATGATTGGCGCCTCTGCACTCTCCTCTCAGTGCGTGGCTTATTTCACCGACCTGACTGGTGATAAAGCTCAGGCGGCACTCATTTATTCGGGGGCACTTGGCACCCTCGTAGTAGGCAAGTTCATTCTGGGGGTCATCTCTGATGTCATCCATATTAAGCGCAGTGCGGTGGTTGCCCCTCTGTTCTATGCGGGCGTGTTTGTATGCCTGGCCCTCTGCAGTGCCAATATGAGCTTCTCCAAGGGAATGATTGCATTTTACATGATTGGCGGCGCAATTCCTTCCGTCATCCCCGCGCTGATTACCGTGCGAAACTTTGGCGATAAGGAGTTTGGCGTTATGAACGGCTGGATGAATATGGCCGGCAATGTAGGGCAAATTATCGGCCCCACCGTGGCAGCCTTCATTTTTGATGTGACCGGAACCTATCGCTTGGCCTGGGTCGCTTTTGCCTGCCTGATGGTCGTGGTCAGTCTGCTCTACCTGGCGTCCAACCTGAGTAGCCGCAAGCAGATTGCCGAAATGGGCTATACCCCCCAATAAAGCATGTATAAGATAAAAATTCAAAGATATGAGGTGAAAGGCAGTGAAAATGGAACGAAATCTTCCTCTGGAAGGCTTGCGGGTCGTTGAGTTGGGTACCCACTTTGCCGTGCCTTCTGTCGCTCGTATGCTGGCTGACTGGGGCGCCGAAGTTGTTAAAGTGGAGGGGATAAACGGGGAGCCCTGGCGGACAGTGGGGCGCAACCAGAAATGCACAATTACCGATGAAGAGAATCCATTTTTTACGGTTCCCAATGCAAATAAAAAATTTCTGGCCCTGAACCTCAAAAGTGCGGATGGAAAGACGGCGCTTATGAAGTTGATCAGTACAGCTGACATCTTCCTGAGCAATATGCGGATTCCCGCTCTTACCAAGCTCGGTTTTGATTATGACACACTCTCTGCCGCGTATCCGGAGTTGATTTATGTCCACTTCACCGGGTATGGCTATCAGGGCCCTGACGCTGCCAAGCCTGGCTTCGATTCTGTCGCCTTTTGGGCCAGATCCGGTGCTATGTTGGATTGGGGCACAGAGGGCAATTTCCCCTTCCTGGCCCCCACTGGAGCAGGAGATGCCATGGTGGGGGCGATTCTCTGCGCTGGCGTTCTGGCGGCTGTGATTGGACGGCAGCGTACCGGAAGAGGCACATTCGTCTCATCTTCCCTCATGGGGAGCTCCATCTGGTATAATAATGCTGCCGTGGTATCTACGCAGTATGGCAACCAGTTCCCGAAGGACAAGGATCACCCGGCCAACCCGTTCGGATGGCAGTATCAGTGTGCAGATGGAGAATGGCTGATGATTGGCGTGGTGGACTATGCAGACGCCTATCAGAAAATTATGCCGCTCTTTGGCCGCAAGGATCTGCTGGAGGACCAACGCTTCAATACCATAACCGCTGTGCAGCAGCATCTGGATGAGGCCATGCCCATTTTCCGGGCCGGCTTTATGATGGACACTCGAGACCACTGGGTAGAGCGTATTGGAGCACTGAACATTGTAATCGGAAAGATTGGACACCTAAGTGAATTGGCAACCGATCCCCAGGCCATTGCCAACAACTTTGTACAGCCAGTCACTTTCTCCAGCGGGAAAACCATTGCCATGCCTACGGTCCCTGTGGAATTTTCCGCCTATGATACTGGGAAAGCCTACGAGCCCACCGGGGCGGTTGGTCGGGACACGGACGAGGTCCTTACTGGTATGGGCTATACGGCAATACAAATTGCTGAGTTGAAAGCCAACGGTGCCGCCAAATAACTCTGCTTCTTATCTGGAACCTGTCCCGCCGGGAATGGAACCGGCGGGACAGGTCTATATTTTAGGTGCCATCACCAGACAGGGAGGCCTGCATAAAGTGAAGCGTTGCAGCCCGAATAGCAATCTGCTATACTATTATACATATTTCACGTCTATACCAGTTACCGGAGGGGGTCATATCATGTTTTTCCGAGATGACAGTTGTGTTTCTGAAAATACAATTAAGCGTTACTATAATGATTACCACATCCATGAACTCATGGGAAGCGATTGGTTCGGAATTATGTCCCTTTCTCCCAAAGGCTGTGTTCAAGTTGATAACTGCCATGATGTGAACGATATAGGGGACGCTTATGCGATGGACTTTGTTCATGCACATGCGGAAGAACTGCAGCAGCAGGACTACTCCTATAAGATTTTTGAGTATTCTGGTGGATATTACCTTGTCTACCCCATTCGGGTCAATGAGCATGGCTACCGTATTTTTTTCCTGCACTGCCGGCTTTCCTCACCGTTTGAAGAGAAGAATGTAGAGTGGTACTGTCTCTTTTCAGAGGTGTCCTATAAGCGCCTGTTGCTCGACAATGAACTGATTCAGCAACGCAACTATATGGCGATGGTCATGGAGAGCACCCAGGATATCATTACGGTGCTCGATCCAAACGGGAACACCATCTCGTCTAATGAAGCGGCGGACGACTTGCTCAGCGGCAAAAAGGGCAGTGTCCAGTGCAGCTACTTGGACGAACACTCCAAGGCGCGGCTGCTTCAAATGGTGGAAGAGTCAGTCGCCACCAATTCCAAACGATATCTCAGCAATGCCGTTGCAGAATATGAGGGTGTCAAACACATCCTAGACCTGACGATTTCTCCACTGAGCAACAGCAAGGGAGTGCCCCGCGGCGTAGTTGTGGTGGGTAGTGACATCACCAAGAAGCAGATGATGGAGTACGAGTTTGAGCAACTCAAACACTATGCCACCCTGGGAGAGATATCCCTGGGCCTTTCTCACGATGTCAAAAACCCACTTATGAATATCCGGAGCTGTGTTACGCTGCTCAAACGCAACGGGGCACTTCGGGAGAGCGACGAGGAGCTGCTCGATACCATTGTAGGAGAGACGAAGCGCATCGATGACACTGTCGGGCAGATGCTGTCGTTTGGTAAAGTAGCAAAGCAGAATAGCTATACTTTTGTAAATATCAATGATATTCTCAATAACTGTGTTCAGATTCTTCACCGGCAGAAGTCCTATCGACGGGTGGAGGTGCGCTTTCTTCCTGGAAAGCCTATGCCGCACATCAAGGCAAAGAACTCAGATATGCAACAGATTTTTATCAATGTTATGATCAATTCCCTTCAAGCCATCACAGATAATGGCCATATCGACATCTCCAGCTTTTACGATTCGGACCAGAAGCGTATCCACGTGATGATTTCAGACGATGGATGTGGTATCTCAGAGGAAAATATGTGCAAACTTTTTAATCCTTACTATTCTACGAAGCCGAATGGGACCGGGCTTGGCCTGTTTATGGTCAAGCGAATCGTAGAGCAATACCACGGTACGATCCATATTAAATCTATGAAATGGCAGGAGACAGTCTGTACCATCACGCTCCCTTGTGAATAAACAGAATTATCAGCGGAAGGGGAGTCTGTACGATGAAGAATGTTCTGATCGTAGATGACGAAAAGATTACGCTCCGTGCGCTTCGCACAGAGTTTACCGAGGCAGGCTACAATGTCACTACTGCTGTAGATGGTGAGGCAGGTGCTGAACTGATTCGGAAAAAATCGTTTGACCTTGTTCTCTTGGATATGCAGTTACCTCGCAAGAACGGGTTTGAAGTGCTCAAGGAGTGCCACAGCCTTTCACCGGACACCATTGTTATCATGATCACCGCCTTTTCCAGCGTAGAGAACGCAGTGGCCGCCATGCAGGCCGGTGCGTCCGATTACATTACCAAGCCCTATGATATCGATGATATGCTCACGAAAGCTAAAAAGTTACTCTTGGCAGGTAAGATGAACCATAGAACGAGCGCGGAGGGCCTTTCTGCAGAGGCAAATCCCATTGCATGCAAGGCGGTGCTTCTGGGAGACGATCCTCAAATTCTCTGTATCAAAGACACCATCAACAAGATCAAGGATATCTCCACATCCGTCATGCTGACCGGAGAGAGCGGAACCGGGAAAGGGATCGTGGCCAAGCACATCCACTATCTGGGCAATCGAGCCAGCCAGCCGTTTATTCACATCAATTGCGCGGCCATTCCGGAGAATCTGATAGAGAGTGAGCTCTTTGGACATGAGAAGGGGGCTTTTACCGGCGCTACGCAAACACAAAAAGGGAAATTTGAGCTGGCTGAAGAGGGTACGATCTTCCTGGACGAGATTGGACTACTCCCTCTTCATTTGCAGTCTAAACTGCTCAATGTACTTCAAGAGTATCATTTCGAGCGCGTCGGCGGCTCTGTGTCTATTCCTCTCAAGGCCCGTATCATCTCAGCGACCAATGCGGATCTGGAGCAGGCTGTGGAGCAGGGGCGGTTCCGCGGCGACCTCTATTTCAGGCTGAACGTTGTCCGTATCGACATTCCTCCGCTTCGTTACCGGAAGGGAGACATCCCGGGACTGACGCAGCTTTTCATCAATCGTTTTGAAAAAAAGCTTGGAAAACCCATCTGCGGTGTGGATCCGGAATTCTTTCATATCCTTATGCAGTATGACTGGCCTGGCAATGTGCGTGAGCTTGAGAACGCGATGGAGAGCGCCGTGGCGTTATGCAGCCAGGGACAGCTTACACCCGATACACTGCCTATGCGGATCACACAGCAGATTCCGGGGTACATCCGAGAGCAGGACCCGTCCGCCGCCAATTTTAAAGCCTACCTGGAGCAGCAGGAGGCAGCGGCCATCATCTCGGCACTGGAAAAGTTTCACGGGCACAGGGAGAAAACCGCCCGGTATCTGGGCATCTCCAAGCGAACCCTGCAATATAAGCTGAAAAATTTGAATATCCGGGTCTAAGTGAATGAAGCAGATACCACTACAAATCCGTAGTGGTATTTGTTTTATCCGACGGCAAAATCTTGCATCCTTCTGGCATGCGCGAGAGCGATTTGGTGCAAAATTCTGCATGGCAAACCACAGAAAAGCATCCCTCCATTTCCACCTTTTCTAACAGTGACAAGGCGTTGCCGTTTTTTCTGCGGGGAAAAAATTTTGGCATCATTTTTGCTTTTATTTTTGTATGAACGGGCGGCTTGCGGAAGAGGCCCGTGAGGAATGCGAAGTATGTAAGGAGGCAATCCGAATGTCGTCTGCCGTGCTCGGACTAGTCATTTTAGTAATCTGCGCAATTCTTTTTCTGACAGAATGGGTGCCCAGTTCTGTTACGGCCTGTTTGGGGTGCACGGCCATGGTAATCTGTGAAGTTTGCACTTTTGAAGAGGCTTTTTCTGGGTTTTCCAGTAGCATTGTGATTTTGATGGTTGGTGCAATGGTAGTGGGAATCGCCATGTTCGAGACAGGCGCCGCCCAAATCATTGGCCGTAAGGTCATACAATGGTCTGGGGGTAATGGTAAACGTTTTGTGCTGATTGGCAGCATCGTATCCAGCATATTGGCAATGTTTCTGGCTAATACGGCTGTTCTCGCAGCCTTTTTGCCCATCATCGACAGTGTCTGCCGCACTTCCCCCCAAATGCGCCGCAAAGATTTGTGCCTTCCCACCGCATGCGCGGTTATGTACGGCGGATGCTGTACTCTGATCGGCTGCACGCCCCAACTGACGGCCAATGGCATAATGGAAAAAATGAGCAACGTGCAGATGGACATGTGGGATCTGACTCGCCCCGGGTTATGCCTGCTGGTGCTTTTTTTGCTTTATGTTCAGTTTTGGGGATATCGAAGAGGAGAGAAGATCTGGGGAGACCGCCCTGAAACCAAGTTGGATTTGGACGAGGAAAAAATTCGCATGGTGCTGGACAAACAGTATGATGTTCCAAAACTGATAACTATGTTCGTAATTCTGGCGTTAATGCTCCTATTCTATATCACAAGTTGGATCTCTACGGCTATGACCGCCGTATGTGCGGCGCTGATGTGCATTATCCTCAGGTGTTGCAGTGCCCAAAAGGTAGTTCAGGAAATGAATTGGGAGTGTGTGATCTTTTTGGGCGGATGTCTGGGCCTGGCGAATGGGCTCACCGCATCAGGAGCAGGGGCCCTGATTGTAGACGCCGTTACTTCTCTGGTCGGCAATACGGCCTCACCCCGATTCCTGTTTGCGGTCATAGTGCTGCTTACCCTCATAATCAGTCAATTTATTACCAACTCCACCGCCATTATTATTACACTGCCCATAGGGCTTTCCCTGGCGTCCTCCTTTGGCCTGAATCCTATGACGTTCTGCCTCGGCATCACGTTCGGGGCCAGCGTGGCCTGCAGCTCCCCCTTGGCCGCTGCGCAGATTACCATGACGCAGGTGGCGGGATATCGGTTCTCAGATTATTTCCGCTACACATGGCCGATGTCGCTCATTTCCTATTTTGGAATCTTATTGTTTGTTCCCCTGTTTTATCCCTTGGCTTGAGGCATTACAAGAAAGAACGGAGTTTTTCCGGAGCGTGCCCACTGTGGTTAGGTCAAAACGTCAGCCCGACAGCAGCAAAGGATATCGTGTTTGGGGCGTAGCGAGCAGCAATATTACGCCATCGTTTTAGTAACAGAAAAACATTCTCGACCAGACGGCAAAGCTTGTAAAGGGACTCGTCCCGCTTTCAAGGCTCGTTACAATACTGAACCTTAAGGAAAAGCGACAGCGCCGCCGGCATGATTGCATGCCGGCGGCGCTGTCGTTGAGGGCGGGTGCCGTTGGGAAAGACGGCGGAGAGCACTATACGTCTCTGCGCGTCCCGTCGGTACCGATGATGACGACTTGCCAGGGGATCAGTTTGCCGCAGTTCTCCAGGGCCCGGCGGACAGCCTGTTCGATCCCGCCGCAACAGGGGACTTCCATGCGGACCACAGTTACGCTCCTGATCGTATTCTCCCGCAAAATGGCAGTAAGCTTTTCGGCGTAGTCGCCCTCATCCAGTTTGGGGCAGCCGATGAGGGTGATGCGGTCCCGAATAAAGTCCTGATGAAAGTTTCCATAGGCATAAGCGGTACAGTCGGCGGCGACGAGCAGCTTGGCGCCGTCAAAATAAGGGGCGTTTACCGGTACCAGTTTGATCTGTACAGGCCACTGAGAGAGCTCGCTGTCCACTGTGGCGGTATCCCGCGCGGCGGGAGCGGGGACGCGCGGGATACGCTTGGACTGGGTGCCGGGGCAGCCGCAGGGGAGCGGAGCGCCGATGGCCTTGGCCTGCTGGGCGGCACGGACCGCCTCGGCATCATAGGCGGGGGCCTCCCGCACCTCAAAGCTGATGGCACCCACCGGGCAGGCGGGGAGGCAATCGCCCAGGCCGTCGCAATAGTCCTCACGCAAAAGGCGGGCTCTCCCGTCCACCATGCCGATGGCGCCCTCATGACAGGCGGCGGCGCAGAGACCGCAGCCGTTACAGCGTTCAACGTCGATTTTGATGATTTTTCGCTCCATGTTCTATTCCATCCTTTCAGAAGTGGGTTCTGATACCCGTACAATCATTTCCTGGCCTGATTATCCCACATGGGAAGAGCGCTGTCTGTTGGTTTGCCAACAGAATAAGAAAAATGAAACAAAAATGGAGTGGAGAGACGGGGGCACCCTTTCGCTTATGATCCAAATCCGTGGCTGTCATACATAAGCTCGAAACGACTTTTATCCACCTTTAGCAGGCCTTCTTTTTGCATTTTGCTCAGCTCGTTGGACAGCGCGCTCCGGTCCACATTGAGGTAGTCGGCCAACTGCTGGCGGTTAAAGGGGATGGTGAAGCTGTGGCTTCCGCTGCGGATGGCCTGGTAGGACAGATAGGAAGACAGCCGCCCTCGGATGGATTTGGAGGCGGTGTGAAAAATTTTTCGGGATAGGTTTAAGTTTTTTTGAGCCGATATGGACAGCAGATTTCGGATCAGTCTGTTGTGGTGGGTGCAGGCGTGAGAGCAGACCTGGAGCACGCGGTCCATGTTCAGGAAAAGCACATCCACCGATTCAGCGGCCACCACGTTGACCATCAGGGGTTCGCCGGAAGTGCAGGCATAGGTCTCGGCGAAGATCTGCCCCGGCCCAACGCTGTCCAGAACGGTGGTATTGCCCCACAGGTCGTTGTTTTCGATCAGGACGCTGCCGGTCAGCACCATGCCCAAGGCCGTGACGATATCTCCAGTGCGGCAGATCATTTCGCCTTTGGAAAAATGCCGCTGCTCCGCACCAAGGCAGGACAGCATCTTCTCTGTCTCCTGGGGGGTGGTGCCGCGGAAAAGGGCTGTTTTCGATAAGCTGATAAAATCCATATACGTTACCTCTTGCGTTGTTATACAAACATACTTGTTGCTCTGACTATATTATACTGTGTCCAGAAAGTCAAGAAACACACAATTCTTTAGAAAACTGATACATGGATGAAACCGGGAGGAATTATTGTGGAAAATAAGATGTTTTGCTATCAATGTCAAGAAAGCGCCGGCTGCACGGGCTGTACGCAGTCGGGCGTCTGCGGTAAAAAACCGGATGTAGCTGCCATGCAGGATCTGCTGGTCTATGTGACAAAGGGGATCTCCGCTGTGGCGGTCCAGCTTCGGGCCGAGGGGAAGGAGGTGGCTCCGGCGGTAAACCATCTGGTCACGCTGAACCTGTTTACCACCATTACCAATGCCAATTTTGACAAGGAGGCCATCGTTACCCGCATTCACGCCACATTGGAGGTCAAACAGGAGCTGCTTTCCCAGGTGGAGCACGCCGATGGGCTGCCGGAGGCCGCTCGCTGGACCGCCTCCGAGCCCATGTTTGCGGCCAAAGCCGCCCAAGTGGGGGTGCTGTCCACCGGGGATGAGGACATCCGTTCCCTGCGGGAGCTCATCACCTATGGTCTCAAGGGCCTATCTGCCTACTCCAAACATGCCAACGCCCTGCTGCAGGAGGACACTGAAGTGGACGCCTTCCTCCAACGGGCCTTGGCCGCCACTTTGGATGACGCTCTGACGACAGAGGACCTGGTGGCGCTGGCCCTGGAGACGGGCAAATACGGCGTCAGCGGTATGGCTCTGCTGGACAAGGCCAACACGGGGGCCTACGGCAATCCCGAAATCACAAAAGTGAACATTGGCGTGGGCACACGACCCGGCATCCTGGTCTCCGGCCATGACCTGCGGGACCTGGAGATGCTGCTTGAGCAGACACAGGGAACCGGCGTGGACGTCTACACCCACTCCGAGATGCTTCCCGCCCACTACTATCCGGCATTTAAACAGTACCCCAACTTTGTGGGCAACTACGGCAACGCCTGGTGGAAACAGAAAGAGGAATTTGAGACCTTCAACGGGCCCATCCTGATGACCACCAACTGTATCGTACCGCCCAAGGACAGCTACAAAGAGCGGCTGTACACCACCGGCGCGGCCGGATATCCCGGCTGCAAGCATATCGCCGGCGGGGTCGGCACGGAGAAGGATTTTTCCGCCCTCATCGCCCATGCCAAACGCTGTGCGCCCCCGGCAGAGATCGAGCGGGGCGAGATCACCGGCGGTTTTGCCCACGCCCAGGTGCTGGCCTTGGCGGATCAGATCGTGAGCGCAGTCCAAAGCGGTGCGATCAAAAAATTTGTGGTGATGGCCGGCTGTGATGGCCGGGCCAAGAGCCGCGATTACTACACGGAATTTGCAAAAGCCCTGCCCAGGGACGCCGTGATTCTCACCGCCGGCTGTGCCAAATACAAGTATAACAAGCTGGACCTGGGCGATATCGGCGGCATTCCCCGGGTGCTGGACGCCGGCCAGTGCAACGACTCCTATTCCCTGGCGGTCATCGCCATGAAGCTCAAAGAGGTCTTTGGCCTGGCGGACATCAACGAGCTGCCCATCATCTACAACATTGCCTGGTATGAACAGAAGGCGGTGATCGTCCTGCTGGCCCTGCTGTATCTGGGGGTGAAGAATATTCACCTGGGCCCCACGCTTCCCGCTTTCCTCAGCCCCAACGTGGCCAAAGTCCTGGTGGAGAACTTCGGTATTGCCGGCATCGGCTCCGTGGAGGATGATCTGGAGCTCTTTTTCGGTAAGGCGTAAGGAGAGACGTCCACACAAAGGAGGCAGACAAGCGGGAAATTCACGGGCGGGCTCTGTTGTTCCATTGCCTGCACCTGGACAGCATCTGTGTTATAGCGCGCCCGGAAATCGGGTGCGAAATGAGAGAAACGGCGAGCGGATGAGTCCGCTCGCCGTTTCTCAATTATTCCAATGATTCGGATGGGAACTCGTACCACTTGATCTCGTTGGCGCCCAAGTCCAGCGTGAAGCTGGAGCCGTCGCCCCGGTAGACCGTGGTGGACTGCGGCTCGTAGGTATTGTTCACCACGCAGTATTTGCCGCTTTTCACATAGGCATGGACCTCCACATTACAGTTGGAGGAGAACCACCTGTGGAGGCGATCCTCGCTGTGGGAGGCCCAGAGGATGGAGCGGTAGAGGACGCGGCTGTTTTCAAAGGAATAGGGGAGACCGCTGAGATAGACGCACCGGCCCGCACCGAAGCTGTGGACGGCCATCTGGACCTCTTTTTCCCGCTGGACCAGGATCTCGGTGCCTTCCAGGGCGTAAATACTCTTTTTGCCCTCTCCAAAATCCACCGGATGGGTACAGTCGGCGAGGATAAAGTGATCGGGGTGCTCCTCCCAGTTGTACTTGTCGTACCCCAGGGTAAAGCCGGTCTCCTTCTCCACGCCCAGAGCGGTGGCAAGCTGGAAATAGTGGCCCTGGTACTGGTGGCCGGAGGGCTCGCCCACGCCGATGAAGCCGCCGCCGTTCCAAATGAAGCGCCGGACAGCCGCGGCGACGGCCGGGTCCTCCCAGACAGCGCCACCGGTGTGGGCGGTGTCCCCGTCCCCCACATTGAGGAGGACGCTGGCGCCCTCCAGCGCATGGGGATCGTTCCTGAGGTCGTCAAAGCTGAGGAATACCACATCAAATGGGGCGCCGGACAGCGCCTCGATGACGCCGGCATAGCTGTAGTTCTGCTTTTGATAGAGCGCGTGATGGACCATATGGCAGCCCCAGGAACGCATTTTTCCCCAGCAGTTGAGGACGGCCACTCTACCCACGCAGTAGGGCGTGGCACCGCGGATGTTGGCGTACAGCTCCCGGAATTCGTTGCATACGCGCTCCACATAGTCGATGAAGTCAGGGAACCGACAGGCCAGCTTCAGATAACCGCCATAGCCGATGCGGTCGATGGGACTGCGCAGGATGGCCCGCCGGGCGGTCACCCAGTTCTCCTTGGCCTCCCGCACGGGGTCGCCCCCCTCGTGAAAGGTATCGGGGAAAAAGTAGGGGAGAAAACGGCCCTCGGTATATGCTACGCCGGGGATATCGGAGATAAGCCGCAGGGTGGAGCCGTTGCCGACGCTGCCCACTACCGCGTCCAGGCCAATGGTCTGAAATTCAGGGAGGAACGGCTCGGTGCCGATCCAGTGATCGCCCAGGAACATCATAGCTTCCTTGCCCTTTTCATGGGTGATATCCACCATCTCGCGGGCCAGCTTAGCCACCTCCCGGCGCTGAAAGGCCTGAAAGTCCAGAAATTCCCTGGAGGGGACCCGGTACTGGTTGTTGTAGTACCCCTGATCGATGATGTACTCGGGGCGGAAGGGGTAGCCGACCTCGCGCTCGAACCGCTCTAAGATGTAAGGGGAAACGGAGGCGGAGTAGCCGTACCAGTCCACATATTTTTCCCGCCTGAGCTCATCGAAGACCAGTGTGAACTGGTGGAAGAAGGTGGTATAGCGGATCACATCCACATAGGGGTGGTCGTCGATGAATTTCCGGAGCCGCTCCATGGTATATGCGTGGGTCTTGGGCTGGCGGACGTCAAAGGTGATCTGGTGCTCGAAATCCGTCCAGCCATTGGTGACGGCGTTGTACATGTGGACGGGGTCCCAGATGAGGTAGGCCAGAAAGCTCACCGTATACTCATGGAACGCAGCCGGGCGGTCCAGTACCACCTGTGCCGCAGCCGCATCATAACGCCAGTCGGCGGGGGGCACCACCGTTCCGGAGGTGCGGTCCACCACCTCCCACCAGCGCTTGATATCGTCCCGGGTATTGGGTTCCATGAGCTCAGGGCTCACGCCCTGCATCAGGGGAATGGAGAGGGCGCCTTCCCCGGCGGTGTGAAAGCCGGTCATGATATAGCACTGCTGTACCTCGTCGGGGTTCTCCTCTGCCCATGCATTATCCTTCCTGGTGGTGTAGTAGGTGGAGTAGACCTTGGCGTCCACCCCCTTGAGAGCGTCGGGGTAATCGGTGCCGTCGCAGTCCCGGATGGCGTCGGCGCCCCAGCGCTTCAACAGCTCCAATGTTTCCGGGACCACATCCACATCCGTGGGGATTGTGACACGGCCCCTGCGGGCTTGCTCACTCATGGCTCTCTCTCCTAAGGCTCAGATTTTGGGTTCTTCGGCTCTTCAAAGGGTTTGTTGTAGAGGCACAGCGCGGCCAGCAGCAGGAGTATGCCCAGGAGCATCAGCCCCAACCCGGACAGTTTTCCAGTCATGCGCCACCCGTACAGCAGCAGTGCGAGACCCGCCCCAAAAAACAGGGCGATGAGGACCACGCGTAGTGTTTTATGTTCCTTCCAGTATTTCATGCACACACCTTACCCTTTCAGACCGCCCACGGTCATACCCTGGGTCAGTTTCTTCTGGACGCAGATATAAAGAATGAGGGTGGGCAGCATCACCAGCACCAGTCCAGCGTAGAGAATACCGTATTCGGCCTTGGACTGCTGGGCCTGCATCAGATTCAGCAGCCCCACCGGGAGAGTGCGGGGCCCTTTGGCGGAGCTCATAAGGGTCATGGAGATGATGTACTCATTCCAGAAAGAGAGAAAATTAAAGAGGATGATGGTGATGATGGAGGGCTGCGCCATGGGAAAGATGATTTTGATCATGGTTTTGCCGTAGCCCGCGCCGTCGATATACGCGGCCTCCTCAAAATCGTGGGGCAGAGTGGCAAAATAACCTGAGAGGAGGTAGATGGTAAAGGGAAGGGCTGTGGAGGCGTATACCACCGCCAGAACAAAGAGGTTGTTGAGCAGAAAGCCGCTGCCGAGAACGCCCTTCAGAAAGCTGTCGCCGTCCCGGAGCATCAGAAAGATGGGGACCACGATGTAGTTGACATTGATGAAGAGGCCGGCCATAAAGCAGGTGCTGAGGAAACGGCGTCCCTTAAAGTGGAAACGGGAGAGGCAGTAGGCTGCCGGGAGAGCCACCACCAGCAGCAGGAGAAGGGCCAGGGCGGTGACGATGACCGAATTGAGCATGTAATCGCCCATATTGGCCGCGTTCCAGGCATCTACGAAATTCTGCCAGTAGAAGCTGGCGGGCAGGGTCCACGGGTTGCCGTAAAACTCGCTGTTCTGTTTAATGGAGGCGAGAAAGACCCAGGCCACCGGGACGAGGATGCACACCGCCAGGGCGATGAGGACCACATAGATAAAGATTTGATAGAGCCGGTCGCCGGTCCCGTGTTTTTTCACTTCCTGATCCATATCCGCACCCCCTTAGAATTCCAGAGGCTCCCGCTTGGTGACCTTGTTCACCAGGGCGGAGAGCAGGAAGGAGAAGAGGAAGATGACTACGCCGATGGCCATGGAGTAGCCGTAGAGTCCGGCATCCTTCTGGCCGTACATATAGGAGAGGGCTACCTCGGAGGCGCCGTTGGGGCCGCCGCTGGTCATGGCCTTGACGAAGAGGAAGGCCATATTAATGGTGGAGATGATGAAGAAGGTGAGGGTGGTGCGGATGTTGGTCCAGATGAGGGGAATGGTGATTTGGAAAAACTGCGTCACCCGCCCGGCCCCGTCCAGGCCCGCGCTCTCATAGAGGCTCTGGGGCACACTGGACATAGAGGCCATATACATGACCATGTAATAGCCGACGGCCTGCCACACCATGGCGATGATAATACTCACCATGACCAGGGGCTCGTCCTTCCAGAGGACCATGACGGTCTTGCCGGAGAGCATGGACAGGATGCTGTTGAGCATGCCGTTTTCCGGCTTGTAGATGGCGGAGAAGATACCGGAGATGACCACCACAGAGAGGATGTTGGGGATGTAAAAGACCACGCGGAAGAAATTTTGCCCTCTGATCTTCTCCCGGGTCAGGATGCCGGCAAACACCAGCGCGAGAGCAAAGGTGATGACAGTGACGACCACGATGAGGAGGATGGTGTTCTGCATGGAGCGGATGAATTGACTGTCGCGGAAAAGCATCTGGAAATTTTTAAGGCCCACAAAGGTCTCGGTGGGCGAGTAAGCGCCGCGCTCAAAGAGGGACATGCGGAATACGTTCAGAGTGGGAAGAATCATAAAAATAAAGAACAGGATCGCCGCGGGGGCGACACACAGCGCGATGAACCGGCTGCGTCCCCTGTGTTTCTCCATATGCTCAGCTCCTTTCAAGCTCTGCTGCGGCACGTACGGGCGGAGCGCATAAACCGGCTCCCGACCGCAGAAATACGGCTGCGGGGGAGCAGATTTATCCGCTCCGTACGGTTTTGGGAAAAAGGGACGGTGAGTAGGTCGCGCTACTCACCGTCCCTCAAGCCTGCTCTGTGGAAGGAGGGGGCGACCTCGGAGGGGATCAGCTCTGCAGATTGACCCGCATCTGCTCGCTGGCCGACTTTACGGAGGCGATCCAGTCGTCCTCGGTCATGGAGCCGCTCACCAGGGAGTTCACGGGATCAAAGAACACGCCGCGCACCTCGATGCCGGGGATGGGGGTGAAGGTGGCGAAGTTGCCCATGGCGGCTTTGGCGCCGTTGTCATAGATGGAGTAGAAGAGCTGATTGTCGCCCTCCAGCTTGTCGGCGATGTTCAGCACGGGCTGGATGGCGCCGGCCTTGGCAAAGATTTCACAGGCGCTGTCGCTGTACAGGAAAGCGATGAACTCCTTGGCGGCGTCGGGATGCTCTGCGCCGGCGGGGATCCAGGCCTGCTCGAACCAGGTGTAGCTGTAACTGTCGCCGCCCTCTTCAACGGCGGGCAGGGCGGTCATGCCCCACTGGAAGCCGTCAGCCCTGGGAGCGTCGGCCATCTCGCCTACGATCCAGGTGCCGTTGGGCATGAACAGGGCCTTGTTGTCCAGCACCAGCTGCTGGTTCTGGGTGAAGTCCTGGTCATTGGCCTGGGCGGGGGTGACGGGGTTGGTGTAGGTCGCAAGCTTGGCCACGATATCAAAACAGGTCTTGGCCTCCGGGGTGTCCCAAATACCCTCGGTATAGTGGGTGGCCTGGTCAAAGAACTCGGGGCCGCCGGCGGAATACATCAAAGCGTAGAAGAAGGCGTCGAAATAGCCTGTGGTGGGATAGGTGAAGAGGGCGATATCCTCGGCGGCGGCCTTGTCGCCCAGCGCCCACATCTCCTCCCAGGTGGTGGGAACGGTCCAGCCCTTTTCTTCAAAGAGACCGGCGTTGTAGAACAGGCCGCAGGGAGAATAGAACATGGGGGCGAGATAGGTCTTGCCATCACCATAGGGGTTGGTGAGTGAGGTGTCGGTGAAGCCGCCGGCGATCTTGTCGGAGACCTTGGCCTCTTCGCCGGGTACGGTCATGGAGAGCACGTCGGTGATCTCCAGAATGTTGTGGTCCTTGATAAACTGTTCGGTGAGGCCGGCTTCGCGGCCGGTGGCCAGGTGGATCACGTCGGGGAACTCGCCGCCCTGCATGGAAGGCCCGATGACGTCTTCGAGCTTCTTGTCGGTGATGAGGTCCACGGCAATCCCGGTCTGTGCGGTGAAGGCGTCGGCCACCTCCTGCCACATGTCGGCGCCGTAGGCTGTTTCAATGGCGGCCACCTGGATGGTTTCAGCGGCGGGGGAGCCGGTGTCGGCGGGGGAGCCGGTATCCGCGGGTGCGGGTGTGGCGGACGAACCGCCGCCGCAGCCGGCCAGCAGGGAGAGGGCCATTGTGCCCGCCAGAGCGGCGCTGAACGCTTTCTTCATTTTCATTTCCTCTTACCTCCTAATATTGATGATGACACTGTGAACGGCGGCATTGGAGCGTGGGCCGACCGCTTAAAGTACTTTAAGTATATCGGATGGAGAGGCCAATTCAATTTTATTCTTGTCACCATTTTTATACAAATTGCTTTTTGATATTTGGGATAATAATTTTTGAGAATAAAAACAAATTTTGTGCATGATGTCCACAAAAAGAAAGAACCGTTTTTTAACGAAACGACGAAACACTGAATTTTACGACAGAGAACACCCCAAATATTTTTCTTTTTTATGGATTGCACAAGAAGGAAAGGTGTGCTATGATCAGAACGCTGCAAGTTTAAGTTTCAAACGCAAGAATCCTAAAGCCTGAACGGGAGTCCTGCCATGAGTAACGACCGTTATGAGTTCCCTGGAGGGATCGCCAGCCCCATTGACCGCTCCGCCACCAAGCTCCTGTACGTGAGCACGGCCAAATATGGAGGAGACTGGCACAGCCTGCTGCACACCCATACCTGTGCGGAACTTTTTTATGTAGTTGGCGGGGTGGGGCAGTTCAAGGTGGCCGGGCGGATGCTGCCTGTGGCTGCGGATGATCTGGTCATCGTCAACCCCAATGTGGAGCACACCGAGGTCAGCCTCAACTCCAGCCCATTGGAGTATATCGTCCTGGGGGTGGAGGGACTGGAGTTCGGTCCGGACGGGGCGGCAGACGCCCCCTATGAGGTCATCCATTTCCGGGGCGGCGGGGAGGAGATGCTCTTTTATCTCCGGGCCATGCTCCGGGAGATCGAGACCAAGGCGGCGGGGTACGAGGTGGTTTGCCAGGATCTGCTGGAGGTCCTTCTGATCCGTGTCCTGCGGCATACCGATTTTTCGCTCACTGTGGCGCCGGCCGGACGCAGGGCCAGCAAGGAGTGCGCCGCGGTGCGCCGGTACATTGACGGACATTTCAAAGAGAATATTAGTCTGGATATGCTTGCGGAGCTCACACATATCAATAAGTACTATATGGTGCATGCCTTCAGCAGGGAATACGGCGTGTCTCCGATCAACTATCTGATCTCGCGCCGCATTCAGGAGAGCCGATACCTCCTCAGCGACACCGACCATTCGCTGTCTCAAATTTCTCATATGCTGGGCTTTTCTTCTCCCAGCTACTTCTCCCAGAGCTTCCGCAAGCTGGAGGGGATGAGCCCCATGGAGTACCGCAAACGGCGGGCCGGGGAACATGGGCCCAGAGAGGGCGGGATGGCTTCAGATTCGCGCCTATCCACAGTGGACAGCAGGGGGAAATAGGAGTAAAATACCATAGATTAAATGGGCCGAACGGCCATTGAAAAAGGCAGAGGGAGTGACGTTATGTCTATTCTGGTCAGCGGCGGAGCCGGCTACATCGGCAGCCACACCTGCGTGGAACTCATCCAAGCGGGCTACGACATTGTGGTGGCGGATAATCTGGTTAATGCCAGCGAGGAGGCGGTCCGCCGGGTGGAACGGATCGTGGGAAGGGCCGTGCCCTTCTTCAAGGTGGACCTGTGCGACCCGGTGGGGGTGGAGGCCCTGTTCGCAGAGTATCCGGACATCGACGCCGTGATCCACTTCGCCGCCCTTAAGGCGGTGGGGGAGAGCGTGGCCAAGCCCCTGGAGTATTATACCAACAATCTGGTCAATACCCTGACGGTGCTCAACGCCATGCGCAGGCATGGGGTAAAGAATTTTGTCTTTTCCTCCTCCGCCACCGTCTACGGCGATCCCCACACCGTGCCGATCCGGGAGGACTTTCCGCTCTCCACCACCAACCCCTACGGCACCACCAAGCTGTTCATCGAGCGTATCCTTACCGATTGCTGTGCCGCCGATCCCACGCTGAATGTGGCGCTGCTGCGATACTTCAACCCCATCGGAGCGCACGCCTCCGGCCTCATCGGAGAGGACCCCAACGGTATCCCCAACAATCTGGTCCCCTATATCGCCAAGGTGGCGGTTGGGCAGCTCAAGGAGCTCCATGTGTTCGGCAGCGACTGGCCCACCCACGACGGCACCGGCGTGCGGGACTACATCCATGTGGTGGATCTGGCCCGCGGCCATGTGGCTGCTCTCAAAAAGCTGTCTCAGAACTGTGGACTCTTCCTCTGCAACCTGGGCACCGGCAAGGGCTACAGCGTGCTGGACGTGCTCCACGCCTACGAGAAAGCCTGCGGCAAGCCTCTGCCTTACGTCATCGATCCCCGCCGCCCAGGGGATATCGCCGCGTGCTGGGCCGATCCGTCCAAGGCCCGAGAAGAACTGGGCTGGGAGGCGCAGTACGGCATTGAGGAGATGTGCGCGTCCTCCTGGAAGTGGCAGAGCATGAACCCCAACGGATATGAAGGCTGAGGTGAGGCGGAGATGAAAAAACCGGTTCTGGTGGTCATGGCGGCAGGCATGGGGAGCCGCTACGGCGGACTCAAGCAGCTCGACCCCGTGGGAGGACACGGACAGCTTATTATCGATTATTCCATTTACGATGCCAAACGGGCTGGTTTTGAAACCGTGGTCTTTGTCATCAAGCATGCGATCGAGGAATCCTTCAAGGCCGGCATTGGAGACCGGCTGGCAAAAGTGATGGAGGTGAAGTACGCCTACCAGGAACTGGACGACCTGCCGGTGGGCTATGCCGTCCCGGAGGGGCGGGTTAAGCCCTGGGGCACATGCCATGCCGTCCTGGCGGCGCGGCACGTGGTGGAGGGTCCCTTTGCCGTCATCAACGCCGACGACTATTACGGCCCGGAGGCTTTTCAGGAGATCTACAGCTACCTGTGCAGCCATCCGGACAGCCGGGATACCTATGAGTACGCCATGGTGGGGTATCTCCTGGGCAATACCGTCACCGAGCACGGCCATGTTGCCCGCGGGATCTGCGAAGAGACAGAAGGACACTTCCTCCGGGCAGTCACGGAGCGCACCCACATCGAAAAGGCGGGGCATGACGCCCGCTATACCGAGGACGGTGGTGTCACATGGACCGCGCTTCCCGGGGGTACCATCGTGTCCATGAACCTGTGGGGCTTTACGGCCAGCTTCCTCTCGGAGGCCCAGCGCCGCTTTCCCTCCTTCCTGGACCGGGCACTGGCTGAGGACCCGATGAAAGGGGAGTACTTCCTGCCCAGCGTGGTGAGTGCGCTCATCGAGGAGGGACGGGCACGGGTAAGGGTGCTCAGGAGCCGGGACCGCTGGTACGGCGTGACCTATCAGGACGACAAGCCCGTGGTGGTACAGGCCGTGTCCGATATGACGGCGAAGGGGCTTTACCCGGAAAATCTTTGGGGAGGAGAGCGCTGAATGGGAAAGGCGGAGGATTATATCGAGGAGGCTCTGGCCGCCTATGAGCTGGGGGCCCCTGTGGTGGGGTCGGTCCGATTCGGGGAGGGCCATATCAACGATACCTTCTGCGTTCATACCCAGCCTCCGGATGGGGCGTGCAGACGTTTTATTCTCCAGCGCATCAGCGCCGCCGCCTTTGGGAACCCGGAGCAGCTCATGCGGAATGTGGTGGGCGTCACCGACTATCTGAAGAAGGTGATCGCCCGGGAGGGGGGAAATCCCGACCGGGAGACACTGACCATCCTGCGCACCCGGACCGGGACGTGCTACTTCACCGACCGTGCGGGCGGGGCCTGGCGGTGCACCCCCTTTATTGAACATACGGTCTGCCTCCAGGCGGCGGAGACGCCGGAGCTGTTTTATGCCTCTGCCAAGGCGTTCGGGCGATTTCAGCGCCTGTTGAAGGATTATCCCGCGGACACGCTTTTTGAGACCATTGAAAAGTTTCACGATACGGAAAACCGGCTGCGGAATTTCCGAAAGGCGCTGGAGGCGGACAAGCTGGGCCGGGCGGCCGGGGTGAGGGATGAGGTGGAATTTGTACTCCGGCGGTCGGCGGACTGTTCCGTGGCGCTGGAGGCGCAGAGGGCGGGGAAACTCCCCCTGCGCGTCACCCATAACGACACCAAGCTCAACAACGTGCTCATGGACGAGAAGACGGGAGAGGGGATCTGCGTCATCGATCTGGATACCGTGATGCCCGGCCTGGCCATCAATGATTTCGGGGACTCCATCCGCTTCGGTGCCAACCACTCCGCCGAGGACGAACGGGATCTCTCCAAGGTGAATTTTGACTTGGGCCTTTTTGAGGTCTATACCAAGGGCTTCCTAGAGGGCTGCGGAGGGATCCTCACGCCCGCGGAACTGGAGTATCTGCCATGGGGGGCCAAACTCATGACGCTGGAGTGCGGGATCCGCTTCCTCACCGACTATCTGGAGGGCGATCATTACTTTGCCGTCCACCGGGCAGGGCAGAATTTGGACCGCTGCCGCACCCAGTTCAAGCTGGTCTCCGATATGGAGCGATGCTGGGATGATATGGCGGCGGCCGTTCGGAAGTACGCATGATCCCATCCGCAAAAGGAAAACGCGCGGTGATCTGTCACCGCGCGTTTTCCCGCTCTTTTCCACAAAACGGCAGGAGGCTTTTTGTGGGAATATGAAAACTGCACAAAGTTTATCAAAATTAACTTGACAACAACTATCCACATTGCTATGATGGCACTAGAACAAAATGGCAATGGAGACACAGGGGAGGGATGCGGCGTGCTGATTACCAGAGAGACGGACTATGCCCTTCGGGTCCTTCGGGCGCTGTCGGAGGGGGAGCAGCTCACAGCGGGAGACATCTCTGAACAGCAGATGGTGCCCAAGCCGTTTGCCTATAAGATCATCAAGAAGCTGAGCAAGGCGGGATTCGTGCGCATTACCAGAGGTGCTGACGGCGGTTGCCGTCTGGCTGTGGGACTGGACAAGGTGACGCTTTATGATCTGATGGTGGCAATGGAAGAGGACAGTGCAGTCATCGCCTGCATGGAGCCGGGCTATTCCTGCCCTTGGCGGGAAGCCCACGGAGGCTGCATGGTTCACTGCCGGCTGGGGCTTGTACAGCAAAGGCTGCATGAGGAGCTGCGGGGGCATACGCTCCAGGAGCTGATTTTTGGCACGGCTGCGGAGTGAGTTTTTTACGCAAATTGTGGATAAAATTTATCCAATATAATCAATGACCAAAGGAGGCAGAGATATGAATTTCCAGACAACAAAGCAGCACGAGGAATTTCGGGCCAAGGTGAGAGCCTTTGCCGAATCCGAGGTGAAGCCGGTGGCGTTTCTTCTGGACAAAGAGAACCGCTTCCCGGACGAGATCGTAAGCAAGATGGGAGCACTGGGCCTGATGGGTGTGCCCTATCCCACGGAATACGGCGGGGCGGGATTGGACGTGCTCAGCTATGCCATTGCCGTGGAGGAGCTCTCGCGGGTAGACGGCGGCACCGGCGTGATCCTCTCTGCCCATGTATCCCTGGGCTCATGGCCCATCTTCGCCTACGGTACGGAGGAACAGAAGCGGAAATACCTGGCGCCTCTGGCCAGGGGGGAGAAGATCGGTGCGTTCGGACTCACGGAGCCCAACGCAGGCTCCGATGCCGGCGGTACGGAGACCACCGCCGTCCTCAAGGGCGACCACTATATCCTGAACGGGGGAAAGATCTTTATTACCAACGCCCCCAAGGCGGATACCTATGTGGTGTTTGCCGTCACCACGCCGGACATCGGCACCCGAGGCATCAGCGCTTTTATCGTGGAAAAGGATTTCCCCGGCTTTGATTTCGGCGACCACTATGACAAAATGGGCATCCGCTCCTCTTCCACCGCGGAACTGATTTTCAATAACGTGCCGGTGCCCAGAGAGAACCTGCTGGGCAAGGAGGGAGAGGGCTTCAAGATTGCCATGGCGACTCTGGATGGCGGGCGTATCGGCATTGCCTCCCAGGCTCTGGGGATCGCACAGGGGGCCTATGACTCGGCTGTGGAATATGCCAAGGAACGGGTCCAGTTTGGAAAGCCCATCGGGTTCCAGCAGTCCATCTCCTTCAAGCTGGCGGATATGGCCACCAAACTGCGCTGTGCCCGGATGCTGATTTATTCGGCGGCCGAGCTCAAAGAGCACCACGAGCCTTACGGCATGGAGTCCGCCATGGCCAAGATGTACGCCTCCGACATCGCGCTGGAAGTCACCAACGACGCGCTCCAGATCTATGGCGGCGCCGGCTTCATGAAGGGTATGGATGTGGAGCGGGCCTACCGGGACGCGAAGATCACCACGATTTATGAAGGCACCAACGAGATCCAGCGGGTGGTCATCGCCTCCCACATTCTGGGCAAGCCGCCCAGGGATGCGGGGTCCTCCAGCCAGCCGAAGAAGCCGGCGCCCGTCACCGGCGTGCGGAAAAAGCGCATTCTCAGGGACGGCTCCGCCGAAGAGCAGGTGCAGGAGCTGGTGGAGTGTCTCAAAAAGGATGGCCACGACTTCACTGTGGGGATCCCCATGGACACCCCCATCGCCCGGGCCGAGCGGGTGGTCTCCGCCGGACAGGGCATCGGAGACCAGAAGAATATGAAGCTCATTGAGCGGCTGGCCAAGGCCGCCGGAGCTGCGGTGGGCGCCTCCCGCCCCGTGGCGGAGACACTTAAATATGTGCCTCTGGACCGGTATGTGGGCATGTCTGGTCAGAAGTTCACCGGCAATCTGTACATCGCCTGCGGAATCTCCGGCGCGGTTCAGCACCTCAAGGGCATCAAAGACGCCTCCACCATCGTGGCCATCAACAAGAACGCCGGCGCTCCCATTTTCAAAAACTGCGACTACGGCATCGTGGGCGATGTAAATGAGATCCTGCCCCTGCTGGCCAAAGCCTTGGATACGGGCGACAAGCTGCCCGCCCCGCCCATGGTCAAAATGAAGCGTCCCACGCCTCCCAAGCCGGAGCCCATCGGAAAACGGTATGTCTGCGGCGGCTGCGGCTACGAGTATGTCCCTGAGCTGGGAGACGAGGACGCAGAGATCGCCCCGGGCACCCTTTTTGAGAAGCTGCCGGAGGATTGGGTCTGTCCCGAATGCGCCGAGGGTAAGCACATGTTCATTGAAGTATGACTGAGAGGGGGATTTTAAGATGTATTGCGTGAGAAACGTCACCGAGGACCTCTACTGGGTGGGGGCTAACGATCACCGGCTGGCCCTCTTTGAGAATATCCATCCCATCCCCAGAGGGGTGTCCTACAACGCCTACCTGCTGCTGGACGAGAAGTCCGTTCTCTTCGACACGGTGGACTGGTCGGCCTGCCGCCAGCTCCTGGAGAATGTGGAGCACCTCCTGGGCGGGAGAGGGCTGGATTACCTGGTCATCAATCATATGGAGCCCGACCACGGGGCCTCCATCGAGGAGATCCTGCTTCGCTATCCGAAGGTGAAGATCATCTCCACGGAGAAGGCATTTATGCTCATGCGCCAGTTCGGGTTTCAAGTGGACGGTCACGAGTTGATCGAGGTAAAAGAGGGGGACACACAGTCCTTTGGAAAGCACGTGGTCACCTTTGTAGCCGCCCCCATGGTCCACTGGCCGGAGGCCATGGTCACCTTCGATACCACCAACGGGGTCCTGTTCTCAGCCGACGCGTTCGGCGCCTTCGGAGCGCTGGACGGCAAGCTCTTTGCCGATGAGGTAGACTTTGACCGCGACTGGATCGATGACGCCCGGAGGTACTATACCAATATTGTGGGCAAGTATGGCCCTCACGTCATGCACTTGCTGAAAAAAGCGGGGACCATTGATATCAAGATGCTCTGCCCCCTCCATGGTCCCGTTTGGCGGGAGAATATCCCCTATCTTCTGGATAAGTATGTCCACTGGGCCACCTATGAGCCGGAAGAGAAAGGTGTGGTGGTGGCGTACGCCTCCATGTACGGAAACACTGAGGCGGCGGCCCAGGCGTTGGCGTCCAAACTGTGCGAAAAGGGCATGACCAATGTATGGCTGTATGACGTGAGCAATACCCACGTTTCCTATCTCATTTCCGAGACCTTCCGCCTGTCCCATGTGGTGCTGGCCTCAGTGACTTACAATTTGGGCATCTATCCTGTTATGTACGGTTTTCTCCAGGATATGAAGGCCCTCAACCTGCAAAAGCGCACTGTGGCCATCGTGGAGAATGGCTCCTGGGCCTGTAAATCAGGCGATCTCATGCAGAAGTTCCTGGACGATGAGATGAAGGGCATGACCGTACTGAATGAGAGGCTCAGTCTGGCCTCCTCCCTGGGGGAGGGCAAAGAGGCGGAGCTGGACGCCTTGGCCAACGCCATTCTGGCATCTATGCAGTGATACGGCCCCCTCCGCCCGCCCAGGGCGCCGCCGCGTATTCCCACTCAGGGACCAGTCGTTTTGGGGGTCCCGTAAAGAGACGTCCTCCGTGCTGTTCAGCACGGAGGACGTCTCTTTTGTGCGTTGTGATCGCCGTGACGGCGGCGGGAATTCAGACCATGTGTTCCCAGCCATACTGCGGATTCTGCGTACAGAATTTTCCGCCCGAGATGTAGACCTCGGTGCCGTTCATATATTCTGCGATGTCGCTGCTCAAAAAGACCAGCACTTTGGCCAGATCCTCAGGGCGGCCAAACCGACGGCAGGGGATGGCGGAGAGCAGGGCGTCCCGATTTCTGGCAATGTGATCCCTGGTGATCTCGGTGGCGATCAGGCCGGGGACATAGGCCAGCACCCGGATCTGGTCGGGGGCCAGCTCGGCGGCAAAGGAGCGCGTGAGAGAACTCACCGCGGATTTACACGCACTGTAGGGCGCACGTCCGGCATTCGGGATGACGGCGGAATAAGATGAGGCGTTCAGAATGACGCCGCCTCCGGTCTTGCGCATGTGCGCCGCCGCGATCTTGCATCCGGCAAAGACCGAGACGAGCAGGGCCTCTGTACTGCTGCGGAATTCGTCGTAGCTGTAATCCATCAGGGACTTTGTCTGGTTGGAGGCGGCATTGTTGTACCAGACGTCAATTTTGCCGTAGGCCTCCGCCACTTCGTCGGCGAAGCGCTCCACGGCGGGGTAGTCGGTCACATCCAGGCTGCGGGCAAAAACGGAGTAGCCCGCGGCCTGAAACTCCCGGACCGCATCCTCCAGGCGGGCCTGTCCGCGGGAGCAGATGGCCACATGGCAGCCCTCCTTCAGATACTCCCACGCAACGGCCTTCCCAATGCCGCTGGAACCGCCGGTGATGACGACGGTCCGGCCGGTTAAACCAAGTTCCATATATGATGACCTCCCATGTCGATTCGTTTTTGGAACGCAAGATCTTATGACTTGAAGGCGCTTTGCTGTTCCAACGCATCCAACTGTGCCAGAAAACTGTCGGCCATTTCGGCCCAAAGGGCGGGGTCACACTGCGGATAGTCCCGGTCTCCATACTGCTTCAGCCGTTCCAACATGGATGTGTTTTCCGGATGAGAGCCCAGGGCGATGTCCACGGGCAGAGCGCGGAGCCGCTCCATGGAACGGCGGTATTCCCCGCGCAGAGATACGGGCAGGCCGGTGTGGCGCAGAAAGCCGTCACTGAGCGTGTTGAGTCCCAAACCGCCGTGCATGGCACAGCGGTAGACCCTCCCTGTCGCCTCGTCTGTGTCCTCAAAATAGAAGGAAGTGCAGCCGGGCGTGTGCCCCGGGGTAGAGAACGTGTGGATCGAAAAGCGCCCTTGTACAATGGGCGTGTCCTCCCGATACACCTCATCTACGGCAAAGGGCGTAAAGGGGTAGCGGTCCGGGTAGATAAGGCTTTGGTGGGACTCCTCCAGGAAAAACAAATCTCGCTCTCCGAGGTAGATCCGGGCCTGGGGGGCGAGTCCCTGCAGAAAGCGGGCGCCGCCACAGTGATCATAATGGGCGTGGCTCAGGAGAATGGCACGGATATCCTTGGGATCGAAACCCAGCGTGCAGATGGAGTAGACCAACAGGTGGAGGGTGGGCTGCATCGCGGTATCCAGCAGCAGCAGCCCGTCACCGGTATCGAAGAGATAGGCGCCTACCCAGCGATTCCCGCTGACATAATAGACATGGGGCGCGACGTGGAAGGGGGGCTGCCACCAGTCCCAGGGGCTGTCGCAGCAGGCGCGCATATATTCGGTGGGCCGCATAAGAACATTCCTCCCGGCGGGAAAGGTCCGGCACATCAGGGGATGGACCTCCGATTTTTGACTAGTATAAATCGGGTGTGGCCAGAAGGCAAGCAAAAAAATAAAAAATTTTTCTCGGTGTGTTTTTTGACCCGGCGCATATTTCTTGAGCGGGCAAACGTTTGCGGGGAAACATTAGATCAAAAAATAACAAATGATAATTTGATTAGTAAAGAGATGGAAGAAATACAATCCAAATAAACAAAGTGCCGAAAAATAAGGCTTGTTTCAAAAAAGAGAGAAAATTTTAGAGGGGGATCAAACGATGAAAAAAGACTTGGAGCAGCAGATATATTTTGAGGATATGGAGATCGGGGACAAGGTGGTAAGCGTGGGGCGGACGATCACCGAGGCGGATATCGTGAGCTTTGCGGGGCTGACTGGGGACTACAATACGCTGCACACGGACGCGGAGTTTGCCAAGGGGTCCATTGCCGGGCAGCGACTGGCCCACGGTATGCTGCCCCTTACATACTCCTCGGGGCTTTTCACACGGACGAGCTACAACCAGGCCATGATGGCGCAAATGGCGGCGCTGACGGAGATCAACTGGAAGTTCAAAAAGCCGGTTCTCATTGGGGATACGATCCACGTGGAGCAGGAGGTCATCGAAAAGGCGGACCCCCGGCCGGAGAGCGATATGGGAAAGGTCACCTTCCTGCGCACCATCTTCAACCAGCGGGGCGAGATCGTCCAGCAGGGTGAGTTCAAGCAGTTGATCCGTAAATATCCGAAATAAAGACAAATAAGAGGATTCAAAAACAAAATTGGAAGGGAAGGGTATTCATGCAGGCTCTGGAAGGATTGAAGGTAGTTGAAGTAGGCAATATTCTGGCAGGCCCGTGGTGTGGGACGATGATGGCGGATTTCGGCGCCGACGTCATCAAGGTGGAACCCCCCAAGGGCGGCGACCTCATGCGGAATATGGGGCGCATCAAAGACATGTGGTACGCGGTGGAGGGACGGAATAAACGCTGCGTCACGCTGAACCTGAAGTCGGAGAAGGGCAAGGAGATGCTCACCGACCTGATCAAAGATGCGGATATCCTGATCGAGAACTTCCGCCCGGGCGTATTCAAGCGGCTGGGCTTTACATGGGAGTCCCTGCATGCCCTCAACCCCCGGCTGGTGTATGTAACGTCATCCGGATACGGACAGACCGGACCCAACAGCCACAAGCCCGGGTTTGACCGCATTGGCCTGGCGCTGGGCGGGTTCCTGGAGATCACCGGCTTCCCCGGCGAGCCCCCTGTGAAGCCCGGCATCTCGGTGGCCGACTTCTACACGGCCATGTTTGCGTGTATGGGCGCCATGTTCGCCATCTATAACCGGGATGTGGTCGGGACCGGAGAAGGGCAGATGATCGACTGCTGCCTGACGGAATCGATGCTCCGCCTCCAGGAGAGCATTATCGCGGAGTACAGCTATGACGGCACGATCCGGACCCGTATCGGCAACGGTACGCTGGTGACGGTCCCCTCCGGACACTTCCTCACCAAGGACGGAAAGTACTTGGTGCTCTCCGTCTCGGGCGACAAACTGTTCAAGCAGTGGTGCGAATCCATCGGCAGGCCGGAGTTGGCGGAGGTCGAAGACTATAAGACCGGCGCGGGGAGGACGGCCAACCGGGAGGAGATCAATGCCATCTGCGCCGAATGGGCCAGGGAGCACACCATTGAGGAGTGCCTGGAGGTCTTGGGCGACGACATTCCCAACTGTCCTGTCTACAATGTGGCGGACATCATGCAGGACGAGCATTTCAAGGCACGCAACGCCATCGTGGATGTGGATACGGAACAGTTCGGCACACTGAAAATGCAGAACTGCGTGCCGAAGATGTATGGTACGCCCGGCGAGATCAAGTGGGCGGGCGCCCCTCTGGGCAAATTCAACGAGGAGGTTTACGGCGAAAAGCTGGGACTTACGCCGGAAGACTTGGCAAAACTCAAAGAGGAAGGCGTCATCTGAACCTATGACCCTCCGGATGAGAAAAGTTCGAAAGGCGGAGAGAAGAATGTTGACGATGGGAGTAGATATCGGGTCAACGGCGTGCAAGTGCATCATCATGGAGGATGGTCAGGAGATCAAAGCACGCGCGGTGGTACCGTTAGGGACGGGGACGCAGGGGTCCAGGACGGTGTTCGAGGCGGCGCTGACAAAAGCGGGGAAAACGCGGGAGGAGATCGAACGGATCCTGGTGACGGGATATGGACGGTTCACGTTCGAGGCGGCGGACAGCCAGAAGAGCGAGATCACGTGCCATGCCACGGGGGTCCATTACCTGCTGCCCACAGCCCGTACCGTGGTCGACATTGGCGGGCAGGATGTAAAGGCACTCCGCCTGAGTGAGGATGGCCTTCTGGATAACTTCGTGATGAACGACAAATGCGCAGCAGGGACCGGTCGCTTTCTGGACGTGATGGCCGGTGTGCTGGATGTGAAGACGGAGGAGCTGGGGGAGCTGTCATCGCAAGCCCGGTCGGAAGTGAGCATCAGCAACACATGCACGGTATTTGCCGAGTCGGAGGTCATCTCACAGCTTTCGAACAATGTACCGCTGCCGGATCTGGTGGCGGGGATTCACGCGTCGGTGGCAAAGCGAGTGGCGGCGCTGGTATTCCGGAACGGGCTGGTGAAGGATGTGGCGATGAGCGGCGGGGTGGCGCTGAACAGCGGAGTTGTTCGGGCGCTGAGCCGGGAGCTCAAGAGCGAGATTCTGGTCCACGAGGACTGCCAGCTGGCCGGGGCCATCGGGGCCGCGATTCTGGCATACCGGGAGGCAAAACGAGTCTCCTGAGCAAGTGAGAAGCAAGCAAGAAGAAAAAGAAGAGGAGTGATCGAAATGGCAGAACACACCGCGCCGGCGGCGAAGCCGAAGAAGCCGCTGCCCAAGTCCCGCCAGATGATGAACGAGCAGACGGCGAAGTGCTATGCCGACGCCTGGGCGGCGAAGAAGCGTGGAGAGCCGGTGGGCTGGTCCACCGCCATCTTCCCCCAGGAGATCTGCGAGACATTTGGCGTACCGGTCCTGTACCCGGAGAACAACTGCGCCTCCGTATCCGCCAAGCACATGGGGGACCAGTTCATCTCCCACTCGGAGGGAGAGCTGGGCTATCCCATCAATATCTGCTCCTATGCCCGTCTGAACCTGGGGATCGCGGATACCTTCGACGATCCCAACTATGACTATGAGCCCAAGCTGCCCCGGCCGGACTTCCTGCTGCTGGCCAACAACAGCTGCACCCAGCTGATGAAGTGGTATGAGAACCTGGCTCGGAAGCTGAACATCCCCATCTTCTTTGTGGACTGTCTCTTCAACTACTATGAGGAGGACCCGGCCCCCCACAAGATCAAGTACGTACGCAGCCAGATCGAAAACTATATCAAGGATATGGAGAAGTTCCTGGGGCGGAAGTTCGACTGGGATAAGTTCCTGGAGGTGCAGAAGCGCTCCCAGATCAACTGCCACCTCTTTGACGAGATCGTGGCGCTGAACCAGCGCAAGCCCGCGCCCATGAGCGGCTTCGACCTCTTCAACTACATGGCGGCCCTGGTACTGTGCCGGGGCAAGGAGTCCACCACGGCCATCTTCGAGCAGCTCAAGGCGGAGGTCCTGGAGCACATCGCCAACGATACCAGCACCTTCCCCGCGGAGGAGAAGTACCGCGTCCACTGGGAGGGCATCGCCTGCTGGCCGAACCTGGGCTATAACCTGAAGACGCTGAAAAACTACAATGTCAACGCGGTGATGAACGGGTATGTCACTGCGTGGGATGTGCTGTATGAGCCCGGGGATCTGGACGGCATGGCCCGGGCATACCAGATCTCCTCCACCAACAGCCTGTCCACCCCCTCCATCATGGGCAAGCGTGCCCAGAGCATCAAGGACTTCGGCTGTGACGGGATGCTCTGCCACGTGAACCGGAGCTGCAAGCTGATGACCTTCCACATCTTCACAGGCCGGGATATGATCGAGGAGCAGGCGGGTGTGCCGGTGGCGAACTTCGACGGGGACCAGTCGGATACGCGGGTGTTCTCCGAGGCGCAGTTCGAGACCCGCCTCCAGGGCCTGGTGGAGATCATGGATGAGAGAAAGAAGAAGGGGGCGGCGGAATAATGTCGGAGATCAAGGCGATACTGGAAGAGCTGGCGGAGGTATCCGGGAATCCCCGGAAGCAGATGGAGAAATATCTGTCGGCGGGGAAGAAGGTCGTGGGCTGCTTCCCTGTGTACACGCCGGAGGAGTTGGTGCACGCCGGGGGTATGATCCCCATGGGCCTGTGGGGCGGACAGATCACGCCGTCTGTGGCGGGAAAGTATAACCCGATCTTCACCTGCTCCATCATGCGCTCCTGTATGGAATACGGGATGACGGGGGTGTACGAGGGCCTGACGTGCGCGGTGATGCCGATGCTGTGCGACACGTTCCGCGGCATGAGCGCGGCGTGGCGGTCCGGCGTGAAGGACATCCCGCTGGTGTCGTTCATCCACCCGCAGAACCGGACGGACTCCGATGCATTTTCGTTCCTGGTGGAGGAGTACCGGGCGGCGGCGAAGAAGCTGGAGGAAGTGACGGGATGCACCATTACGGAGGAGTCTCTGGCGCAGAGCATCGAGGTGTATAACGAGCACTCGGCGACGATGATGGCGTTTGCGAAGGCGGCCAACGACCACCTGGACGTGATCACGCCGGTGGCGCGGCACGCGGTGTTCAAGAGCGCGCTGTTCATGGAGAAGGGGGAGCACACGGAGAAGGTAAAGGAGCTCCTCTCGGCTCTGGAGGGGCTGCCGAAGTATGAGCACAAGGGGAAGAAAGTGATCCTGACGGGGA
>ERZ857503.130-NODE-130-length-74371-cov-6.323457_pt1 | contig 74371 bp, 65 predicted proteins | sample MGYA00519766_ERZ857503 | MGnify/ENA primary metagenome ERZ857503 (study PRJEB31778, sample SAMEA3449345) | human gut metagenome | biome: human gut; feature: human-associated habitat; material: faeces | place: United Kingdom | collected 2010/2012 ...
CTACAAGGCGGTGATGAAGCCCGCCGAGGGCACCATCCTCACCGTCTCCCGCCTGGCCGCCCGGCGGGCCGCGGAGGCCGCCCGTGAGGACCGCTCCGTGGAGTTCGTGCTGGACGAGGCCATCAAGGAGGGCCACATCGCCCTGGCCGACACCGTCAACCAGAACCCGGTTCTCAAGAAGGCCGGCGTGGTGGACGCCGGCGGCAAGGGCTTCCTGGTCATTCTCCAGGGCATGCTGGACGAGCTGCGGGGCGAGCCCATGCCCGCGGGCACGGAGGACGAGGCGCCCTCCAAGGTCCAGGAGCACGCCGATTTCGGCACCTTCAAGACGGAGGACATCAAATTCGGTTACTGCACCGAGTTCATCTGCTCCCGTGACAGCAAGAAGGACCCGGAGGCCCTGCGGGGCTTCCTCTCCGCACTGGGCGACTCCCTGGTGCTGGTGGACGACGACGAGATCATCAAGGTCCACGTCCACACCAACCACCCCGGCAAGGTGCTGGAGGAGGCCATCACCTACGGCTCGCTCCAGACCGTGAAGATCGAAAACATGCGCAATCAGCACACCGAGATCCTGGAGGAGGCCGCCGGCCATCCCGCAGAACAGGAGGCGGTGCGCAAGGTGGCCCCCCCGGAGAAGAAATACGGCTTCGTCTCCGTCTGCGCCGGCGACGGCATCAGCGCCGTGTTCCGGGACCTGGGGGTGGACGGCATCATCTCCGGCGGACAGACCATGAACCCCTCCACCGAGGATATCATGAAGGAGATCGACAAGACGCCTGCCGAGGTGGTCTATGTCCTGCCCAACAACAAAAACATCATCATGGCCGCCGAGCAGTGCGTCCCTCTGGCTGAAGGCAAAACCGTGGTGGTCCTGCCCAGCAAGACCATTCCCCAGGGCGTCTCCGCGCTGCTGTGCTTTGACCCCGACGCCTCTCAGGAGGACAACACCCAGGCCATGACCCAGGCACTGGGGAACGTCCATACCTCCCAGATCACTTATGCCGCCCGCAACTCCGACTTCGACGGCTTCGACATCAAGGAGGGGGACTATCTGGCCCTCAGCGAGAGCCAGCTCTTCGGCACCGACCGGGATATCCTGGCCCTGCTCCGGCGGCTGGCCCAGGATGCGCCGCAGAAGGAGGCCGAGTTCATCACCGTCTATTACGGCGAAGATGTGACCGAAAGCCAGGCCCAGACCGCCCTGGAGATCTTCACCGCCGAGTGTCCCAACGCCGAGATCACCCTGCTCTCCGGCGGACAGCCCGTCTACTATTATCTCATTTCGGCGGAATAAGCCCCGCCGCTCTGCCAGGAAGGCGGCCGCGAGGCCGCCTTCCTGTTATGTTCATTGACCCGAAAGAGAGAAAGGAGCTGGTCCCCCTATGTATGATTTCACCACCCTTCGCCCCCGGAGAGGCATCGGCGCCTCCAAGTGGCAGCCTCTGGAGCGGGCAGGCGTCGCCGACCCCGACGTCATCCCCTTTTCCATCGCGGACATGGACCTGATAACCGCGCCGGAGATCATCTCCGCCCTGCGGGAGGCCGCCGAGTTCGGCGTCTACGGCTACACCTCCATGGATGAGGCGTATCGCTCCGCTGTGGCGGGATGGATGCGCCGCCGCCACGGCTGGGAGATCCAGCCGGGCTGGATCATCAACGCCTTCGGCGTGGTCCACGCCGTGGGACAGGCTGTGCAGGCCTTTACCCAGCCGGGAGAGGGCGTCATCTTCCAGACCCCCGCCTATCCCCCCTTCCTCCGCATCCTCCAGGCCACGGGCCGGACGCCCCTTTCCAATCCCCTGCTGCGTGGGGAACAGGGCTATACCCTGGATTTCGAGGCGCTGGAGGCCCTGTGTGCCCGCCCCGACGCCAAGCTGCTCCTCTTCTGCTCCCCCCACAACCCCACGGGACGGGTATGGTCGGAGGAGGAGCTCCGCCGGGTGGCGGATATCTGCGCCCGCAACGGCGTTCTGCTCTTCTCCGACGAGATCCATTTTGACTTTATCGCCCCCGGCCACCGCCATACCGTTCTGGCCACACTGGACGAGCAGACCCGGGACAACTGCATCGTGGGCACCTCCGCCAGCAAGACCTTCAACCTGGCGGGGCTGTCCACCGCCAACATCATCATCCCCAACGATACGCTGCGCCGCCGCTTCCGCGCCAAGACCGACGGCTATACGGGAGGCTACACCGGCTATTTCGGCCTGACGGCCACCCGGACCGCCTATGAAAAGGGCGAGGCCTGGCTGGATGCGCTGCTGGTCCATCTGGAGGGCAACTTCCGCCTTTGCCGGGAGTTTCTGGCCCAGCGGTTCCCCTCGGTATGGATGGCCCCGTGGGAGGGCACTTATCTCCTCTGGGCCGACTTCTCCTGCCTGGGTCTGACGCCGGAGGAGCAGGAGCGCTTCATGCGGGACGAGGCCGGGCTGTATCTGGATGAAGGGTACATATTTGGCCGGGAGGGCGCCGGATTTGAACGCATGGTGCTGGCCTGCCCCCGCCTCCAATTGGAGCGGGCCCTGGAGCGGTTGGACCAGGCGGCCGCCCGGCGGGGCCTGCCCCGGTGAGGCCCCTGTCCCCCCGGGAGGGCGCATTCAACCCGAAATACGGGCTCTTCCTCGGCGTTCTGGGCGCCTCCTTTTCCTCTATTTTTGTCCGCTGGTCCGCCGCCCCCTCTCTGGTGACCGCCACCTGGCGGCTGGGCTGGGCGGTGCTGCTGCTCCTCCCCTCCGTGCTGTTCCGGCACCGGGAGGAGCTCAGGGCCGCCACAGGCCGGGACTTCCTCTTCTGCGCCCTCAGCGGCCTGCTGCTGGCGTTCCACTTCACGGCCTGGTTTGAATCCCTCAAGTGGACCTCCATCGCCTCCTCCACCGTACTGGTGTCCACAGAGGTCATCTTTTCCGCCCTGGGCTTTGCCCTTTTTCTCCGGGGAACGATCCCCAGACCAGGAGTCCTGGCCATTGTTCTGGCCTTCGGCGGCAGCGTGGCGCTGGCCCTGTCGGATTCCGGCGGTGCCGGCGCCCTGAAGGGGGATCTTCTGGCCGTGGCGGCGGCGGTCTTTGTGGCCGCCTATACCCTCATCGGGCAGGTACAGCGCGGACACCAGTCCACCACCGTCTATACCTTTCTCACCTATGCCTCCTGTCTTGCCGCCCTGCTGTGTATGGACCTTTTCACCGGCACGCCCATTCTGGGCTGGGGTCTCCGGGAAGCGGCTGTGGGTCTGCTTCTGGCGGTCTTCTGTACCCTGCTGGGCCACTCTCTTTTCTCCTGGAGCCTCAAATGGCTCTCCTCCGCCTATGTCTCCGCCGCCAAGCTGTGTGAGCCGGTATTCGCCTCGATACTCGGCTTTTTCCTCTTTCGGGAGGCCATCCGTCCTCTCCAGGCTCTGGGCGCCCTGATCGTATTGGCCGGCGTATTTCTCTACACCCGCGCGGAGACTTCCTATGCCTCCGCCTGAAAAGCGAAGAGCCGCCGGGCTTGCAGCCCGGCGGCTCCGTTCCTGGCTCCGACTCCCCGGCCCTCTGGTTTCTACAAAGGGAGACTGGCGCTCCGTCAGTCCCTCTACCGCCGCTTCACAGGCTCCCGGGGAGACCGTCCGTGCTCTGTCACAGCAATGTGAAAAATTAGGGGTTGCTTTTTCCTGTTTTCAGGTGTAAAATAACTCCAACCATTTTGAGTGAGGTATTTTTATGCAAAAGATCCGCCTCACAACCGAATCCCGTTCCTTTACCTATTTTGGCTGGGCTCGATTTACGGGCGCCGGCTTTTTTGGCATGGGTAAAAACAGCGGGATAAAGTGAATGGGCGGGCCCTCCCAAGGGCTCCTTGCATCGTCTTACCGTGCGCTCATTGATTTTATCGTCAATGGGCGCATTTTTTGTCATCTGCATCCGCGCCCATGGCGGAAAAGGAGAGAAAAATCTATGGTAGTCATTATGAAACCCGGCACGAAAAAAGAGGACATCGACATTTTGGTCCGCAAGTTCCGCGACCAGGGCCTGGACGTGGGCATCACCAATGGCGTGGGCTGTACCATCCTGGGCCTTGTGGGTGACACCATCAGCCTGGATATCGACAAAATCTCCATGGAGCCCAATGTGGAGCGGGTCATGCGGGTCCAGGAGCCCTATAAAAAGGCCAACCGGAAGTTTCACCCTGAGGATTCGGTGGTCACTGTAGGGAAGGCCCGGATCGGCGGCGGCAGCTTTTCCGTCATCGCCGGCCCCTGCTCGGTGGAGTCGGAGGAGCAGATCTGCGCGGTGGCGGAGGACGTAAAGTCCTCCGGCGCGGCGCTGCTGCGCGGCGGCGCCTTCAAGCCCCGCACCTCCCCCTACTCCTTCCAGGGCATGGGAACGCCCGGTCTGGACCTCCTTATGGAGGCCCGGGAAAAGACCGGCCTGCCCATCGTCACCGAGATCATGGACCCCCGCATGGCGGAGCTCTTCGAGCGGGAGGTAGACGTGGTCCAGGTAGGCGCCCGGAACATGCAGAATTTTGAGCTTTTGAAAGAGGTGGGCAAGATGTCCAAGCCCATCCTCCTCAAGCGCGGCCTCTCCAACACCTATGAGGAGTGGATCATGTCCGCCGAATATATCATGGCCGCAGGCAACGAAAACGTCATTCTCTGCGAGCGGGGCATCCGCACCTTTGAGACCTTCACCCGCAACACCCTGGATGTCTCCGCCATCCCGGCCATCAAGCAGATGAGCCATCTGCCCGTGATCGTGGACCCCTCTCATGCCGCCGGCATGTACTGGATGGTGGAGCCGCTGGCCATGGCGGCCATCGCCGCCGGGTGCGACGGCCTCATCATTGAAGTCCACAACGATCCCCCCCACGCTAAGTGCGACGGCCAGCAGTCCCTCACCCCCAAAAAGTTTGACGAGCTGATGAAAAAGGTGGAGGCCCTGGTGCCCATGATGGGCAAGAAGCTGATTCGCTGATGCGCCTCCATCCGGAAGGAGAACCCCCTATGAAAACCCTTCATGTCGGTCTTGATGACCGCTCCTACGACATCCATATCGCGCCCGGCCTCCTGTCCCAGGCGGGCGCGCTCTGCCGCGCCGCCCTCCCCCGCGCCGGGCGGCTGGCCGTGGTCACGGATTCCCATGTGGGTCCTCTTTACGGAGAAACGATCATGTCCAGCCTGGCCGGGGCCGGCTTTCAGGCGGAACTGGTCACTATCCCCGCCGGTGAGTCCTCCAAATGCCTGAGCATGCTCGGGCGTCTATACGACTCCTTCACGGCTCAGGGGCTCACCCGCTCCGACGGCGTGGTGGCCCTGGGGGGCGGCGTGGTGGGCGATCTGGCGGGCTTCGCCGCGGCCACCATCCTGCGTGGCGTGGACTTCGTACAGATTCCCACCACACTTCTGGCCCAGGTGGACTCCTCCGTGGGGGGCAAGGTGGCCATCGACCTCCCGGCAGGCAAGAACCTGGCCGGCGCCTTCTGGCAGCCCCGGCTGGTTCTCATGGACCCCGCGTGCCTCCGTACACTGGATGACAAGACCTTTTCCGACGGCATGGCCGAGGTCATCAAGTACGGCTGCATCCGGGACCGGGCCTTCTTCGATTTTCTCTGCGCCCACTCCTCCCGGGCGGCGGTCATGGAGCACATTGAGTCCGTGCTCTATACCTGCTGCGATATCAAGCGGCAGGTGGTGGAGGAGGATGAACGGGACACCGGCGTCCGGATGATCCTGAACTTCGGCCACACCGTGGGCCATGCCTTTGAAAAGGCGGGCGGCTATGAGACTTGGACCCACGGACAGGCGGTCGCCGCCGGGATGGTCGCCGCCGAACGGCTGGGCGCCGCCCTGGGTGTCTCCGACGGCGACGGCTTCTCCGAGCTGCTGGAGGTGCTGTCCGCTTTCGGCCTGCCCACCCACATTGACTGCGACTGGAGCGCCATCGTGGAGGCCGTCGGCCTGGACAAGAAGGGCGACGGAGAGGCCATTACCATGATCTTTCTGTCCCACATGGGCAGGGCCTTGCCCATGAAGATGAAGAAGGAGGACGTGCTGCAAAACCTGGCGCACGTCTGCGGGAGGTAAGCGGATATGGACATCACCATCGCCCCCCGGCTGCTGAAGGGCCGCATCACCCCCCCGCCCTCCAAATCCCAGGCGCACCGCGCCCTCATCGCCGCTGCGCTGGCGGGAGGCGGGAGCCGCATCGAAAATCTGGCCGACTCCCAGGACATCCAGGCCACCTCCCGCTGTCTGGCGGCCCTGTGCGCGCCCGGCAGCGGCCTGCCTCTGCTGGACTGCGGGGAATCCGGCTCCACCCTGCGCTTTCTCATCCCCCTTTCCCTGGTCCTCCGGGGAGGCGGCCGTTTTACCGGCCGCGGGAGGCTGATGGAGCGCCCGCAGGAGCCCTATTTCCGCCTTTTTGAAGAAAAGCATGTCTGCTATTCCCTGGAGGCCGGTGTGCTCACCGTCCGGGGCGCGCTACCGTCGGGGTGTTATGCCCTCCCAGGCAATGTGTCCAGCCAGTTTATCACCGGCCTTCTCTATGCCCTCCCCCTGCTGGAGGGCGACTCGGACATCCTCCTCACCACGCCTCTGGAATCCGGGGGCTATGTGGACATGACCCTGGATGTGCTGGAGCGGTTCGGCGTCAGGGCCGTCCCCAACGGTTCCTGCGCCTTCCATGTACCCGGCGGACAGACCTACCGCCCCCACGATATGGCCATCGAGAGCGACTATTCCCAGGCGGCCTTCTGGTACGCCGCCAGGGGCTTGGGCAGTCAGGTGGAGCTACAGGGGCTCAACCCTTTCTCCGTTCAGGGGGATCGGTGCATCGTGGAGGATTCCGCCAGCCTGTGCGGCCCGGGAGAGGTGGAGCTGGACGTATCCCAGTGCCCCGACCTTGTCCCCCCGCTGGCGGTCCAGGCCGCCCTGCGTCCGGGACAGACCACCCGCATCGTAGGCGCCGCCCGGCTGCGCATGAAGGAGAGCGACCGGCTCTCCGCGGTGACCCAGGTCCTCAACGCCCTGGGGAGCCGTGTGGAGGAGCACCCGGACAGCCTGACCATCCTGGGTGTGGACACTCTGGCCGGCGGCGTGGCGGTGGATAGTCATAACGACCACCGCATCGCCATGATGGCCGCCGTGGCGACCACCCGTGCCGCCGCCCCCGTCACCATCCGGGGAGCGGAGAGCGTACGCAAATCCTACCCGAACTTCTGGGAGGACTATCAGCGTCTGGGAGGGATGTTCCTATGAAATATATCATTTTCGGCGAGTCCCACGGTCCCGCCATTGGGGTGGCCCTGGAGGGTCTCCCCTCCGGCATCGCGCTGGACATGGACTTCATCGCCTCTGAAATGGCCCGCCGGGCGCCCGGACAGAACGCCATGACCACCGCCCGCAGAGAAAAGGATGCGCCGGAAATCCTCTCCGGCTTCTTTGAGGGCAGGACCACAGGCACTCCCCTGTGCGCCGTGATCCGGAACACCGATACCCACAGCCAGGACTACGCCAAGCTCAGGACGCTGCCCCGCCCCGGCCACGCCGATTATACCGGCTTTGTCCGCTACGCCGGATGGGGCGACTACCGCGGCGGCGGCCACTTCTCCGGGCGGCTTACCGCCCCGCTGGTCTTTGCCGGCGCAGTGGCCAAGCTGGTCCTGCGGGAGCGGGGCGTGGCCGTGACGGGACGGATCTCAAACGTGGCGGGGATTCCGGACCCCACGCCGGAGCAGATGGAGGCGGCCATTCTGGCCGCCAAGGCTGAGCTGGATTCCGTGGGCGGCCGCATCCGCTGCTCCGTCACCGGTCTTCCCGTGGGCCTGGGCAGTCCCGACTTCGAATGCAACGTGGAGGGAATCTTCTCCCAATACCTCTTCGCCGTCCCTGCGGTCAAGGCGGTGGGCTTCGGCCTGGGCGAGGGCTTTGCCGCCCTGCGGGGCAGCCAGGCCAACGACCCCTTTTACCTGGACGGCGGCACGGTCAGGACCCGCACCAACCACTCCGGCGGCATCAACGGCGGCATCACCAACGGAATGCCGGTGGAGTTCGAGGTGACCCTGCGCCCCACGCCCTCCATTGCCCGCCGGCAGCAGACGGTGGACCTCTCCGCCGGCAGGGAGGCCGAGCTGGAGATCACCGGCCGTCATGACCCCTGCATCGTCCCCCGCGCCCTGCCCGTCATTGAGGCCGCCGCTGCACTGGCCGCCTGCGAGCTACTTGGGATGTGAGGTGAAAGCATGAGCGAACTGGACACCCTCCGCTCCGAGATCGACGAGATAGACACCCAGCTCACCGCCCTCTTTCTCCGCCGCATGGATGTGACGGCACGGGTGGGCGCCTACAAGCAGGAAAACGGTCTCCCTGTCCTGGATGAGGCCCGTGAACAGGAGGTCCTGGCCAGGAAGTCGGCCGCAGTCTCCGATCCGGCCCGCAGGGCCGACGTCACCGCCCTCTACGAGACCATCATGGGGCTCAGCCGTCGCCAGCAGCGCAATCTGGTGAATGAGGCCGGAAACGAGGGTTATCGGCAGATCCGGGAGGCCATCTCCCACAGCCGGGCCCCCTTGACGGCCCCCAGGGTCCTCTATCAGGGGGAGCCGGGGGCTTATGCCGACGAGGCCGCCGCGCTCTTTTTTGGCGAGGATGTCCCCCGGGCCCATGTGGAGACCTGGGAGGACATCTTCCTGGCCCTGCGGGAGGGCCGGGCGGATTACGGCGTACTGCCCATTGAGAACAGCTCCACCGGCTCCATCAGCCAGGTCTATGATCTGCTGGCCCAGTACGGCGCCTATATCGTAGGGGAGCAGACGGTGCGGGTGGAGCACTGTCTGGTGGCCCTTCCCGGGGCCTGTCTGGACGGCATCCGCGAAGTCTGTTCCCACGAGCAGGGGCTCGGACAGTGTGCCGAGTTCCTCAAGGCCCATCCCGACTGGCGGGCTGTGCCGCGTCTCAACACCGCGGAGAGCGCAAAATACGTCGCAGAGCGGGGAGATCTCACTCTGGCCGCCATTTGCTCCCGCCGGGCCGCCCGGCTCTATGGTCTGGATATCCTGGCCGAGCGCATCCACTTCAACGCTCAAAACGACACCCGCTTCGTGGTGGTCTCTCCGGTGATGGAGCGCCGGGCGGGCTGCGACAAGGTGAGCGCCCTTTTCGTCCTGCCCCACCGCAGCGGCTCTCTCCATGAGATCATGACCATCTTTGCCGTCAACGGCCTCAACATGATGAAGCTGGAGTCCCGTCCCATCGTGGGCCGGAGCTGGGAATATCTCTTCTTTGTGGATTTTACCGGCGACCTGGCCGCCCCGGGCATGGACGGGGTGCTGCTGGAGCTCTCCCAGACGGCCGAGGGTTTCCGGGTGCTGGGCAATTACAAGGAGGCCTGCGGCGCAGCGTGTTCCGACGGGCAGGGCGGTGGCTTAAAATGAAAAACATTATCCTTATCGGTATGATGGGCTGCGGCAAGACCACCTGCGGCGGCCTGCTCTCCCGGCGGCTGGACCGGGAGCTGGTGGATACCGACGCCCTGATCGCCGCCCGTGAGGGACGGAGCATTCCCGAAATCTTCGCCGCCCAGGGTGAGGACCGCTTCCGGGAACTGGAACGAGGCGTAGCCGAGGAGCTGGCCCGGCGGGAAGGGCTGGTGGTGGCCTGCGGCGGCGGCCTGCCCCTGCGGGACGACGCCATGGCTCCCCTCAAGTCCAGCGGCACCGTGGTCTTTCTGTGCCGTGACCCGGGTGAGACCTTCGACACCGTGCCCATGGACGCCCGTCCGCTGGCCCAGGAGGGGCGCGAGGCCTTTCTCGCCCGATTCCGGGACCGGGAGCCGGTCTACCGCTTCTGGGCCGATCAGATCGTCACGGATTTCTCGTCGCCGGAGGCGACGGTCAATGCCATTCTGGAGGGATTGTCATGAAATTTCTCATCATCAACGGCCCCAATCTGAACCTGCTGGGCCAGCGCGAGCCCGGCATCTATGGCGAGGAGAACTACACCGCCCTCTGCGGCCGCCTGCGCGCCTTTGCCTCCGCCCATCAGAGTACTGCCGAGTGCTTCCAGTCCAACCACGAGGGAGCCATCATTGACGCCATTCATGCCGCGCAGGGCAACTATGACGCTATCATCATGAATCCCGGCGCCTTTACCCACTATAGCTATGCCATCCTGGACGCGCTCAAGGCGGTCAGGATCCCCTGCATCGAGGTCCACATCTCCAACGTCCATCAGCGGGAAGAGTTTCGGCACAGGTCCGTGACCGCGCCCGCCTGCGTGGGTCAGATCTGCGGACTGGGGCTGTACGGCTACGAGGCCGCCATGAGGTACTTCCTGTGCATGTCGAACTGAAAAACACTACTCGAAAGCTCTGCGTCATCGGAGATCCGGTGCTCCACTCCAAATCCCCCCTCATCCAGAACACCATGCTCTCGGCACTCGGTTTGGATTATATTTACTTATGTCAACCAGTTTCAGCTGGTCGGGCGGCAGAGTGGCTCTCCGCGGCAAAGGTGGCCGGATATGCGGGCTTCAACGCCACCATGCCCCACAAGCTGGACCTGGTCCCCCTGATGGACGAGCTGGACGAGGACGCCCGCCTATACCAGTCTGTCAATACTGTATGTATAAAAGAGGGGAAGGTATACGGATACAACACCGATGGGCGGGGCTTTTTGCAGGCACTTCTGGACGCAGGAGTGGACCCCGCCGGAAAGCGGGTGCTCCTGCTGGGCGCCGGGGGCGCGGCCAAAGCAGTCGCTCTGAAGCTGGTTCAACAGGGGTGCGTCTCCCTGACCGTATGCAACCGCACCCTGGAAAGGGCCGAGATGTTATGTCAATTCAATGCAGCCGTCATGCGCGCCGTCGGCTTTGACGCTGCAACGCTGCGGCTGGAGGCCTCTAGGGCCGATCTGCTGGTGAACTGCACCTCCCTGGGCATGGGGGGAGTGGCGGGCCAATTCGAGGATTTTCACTTTTTGGACGCCCTTCCGCATGCGGCGGCGGTGTGCGACCTCATTTACCACCCGGCTGAAACGGAGCTCCTGGCCCAGGCCCGGCTGCGGGGCCACCGGACGCTGAATGGCTTGGGCATGCTCATCCACCAGGCCGTCTTTGCTCTGGAACACTTTACGGACACCCAACTAGACGGTGCCGCCATGCGCGCCCTGGTAGAGGGCGTGCTGTGATCCGCCGCGCGGATTCTGGCGGTGCCTCATCTGTCAGAACATATCCGCCCCATGGGAAACGGGACCGCCGGATTGGCGGTCCCGTTCTTTCTCCTCTCTTCCGCGCATATACATCCAGCAGTGGAATCCAAGATGCGGGGGAGTGTTGTGAGTGTGAAAGGGAACATCGAGGAGCGGGCCTGTCAGTTGGCTCTTTACATAATCGAGAACAAAGCGACGGTGCGCGCCGCGGCTCAGAAGTTCGGTATCAGCAAGTCCACGGTTCACAAGGACCTCCAGGACCGCCTGCCTGCGTTCAATAAGCCCCTCTATTTTCAAGTGAAGGCAGTCCTGGACGAAAACAAGGCTGAGCGCCACATCCGCGGCGGTATCGCCACCCGCAAAAAATACAAGGGGGATTAGGGTTTGTCCGCATTTGCACTCGGCCAAACAGGGGGCCGCGGTCCGTATGGACCGCGGCCCCCTGTTTTACATCGTTCCATATCTGACAGGCGATCCGCCGGGGTAAGGCCCTCATACGTTGAAGCGGAACAGCACTACGTCCCCGTCCTGCATCACGTATTCTTTTCCTTCTGACCGCACCAGGCCCTTTTCTTTTGCATGCACCAAATCTCCGCACTTCACCAGGTCCTCAAATGCCACTACCTCCGCGCGGATAAAGCCCCGCTCGAAATCGGAGTGTATTTTTCCGGCCGCCTGAGGCGCCTTGGTCCCCTGCTTGATGGTCCAGGCCCGGCACTCATCCTCACCCGAAGTGAGAAAAGAGATGAGCCCCAGCAATGCATAGGATGCCTTGATCAGCCGATCCAAGCCGGACTCGGCGATCCCCAGATCATCCAAAAACATCTTCTTTTCATCGCTCTCCAGTTCAGCGATCTCCGCCTCCAGCTGCGCACACACGGGGATCACCTGGGCACCTTCCTTGGCGGCCACTTCAGATACCTGTTTGTAGTAGGCATTGTTTTCGTAGTCGGAGAATCCGGCCTCATCCAGGTTTGCCGCGTAGATGACAGGTTTGAGGGAGAGCAACTCAGATGTGGCGATGAGCGCCGCATCCTCCTCACTACACTCATAGGAACGAGCGGAGCGGCCTTCGTTGAGCCAGGTGAGCAGCTCCTGAAAGACTTCCGCTTCCCGTGCGGCCTTCTTATCACCCGACTTTACCAGCTTGGCGGCCTTCTCCACCCGGCGCTGGACCATCTCCATATCCGCCATGATGAGTTCGATGTCAATAATCTCGATGTCTCGCAGTGGATCGGTGGAGCCCTCCACGTGGATGACATTGGGGTCGTCAAAGCAGCGCACCACATGAACGACGGCGTCCGTGGCCCGAATATTGGAGAGAAATTTGTTCCCCAGCCCCTCTCCCTTGGAGGCTCCCTTCACCAGCCCGGCAATGTCCACGAACTCAATGACGGCGGGGGTGGTCTTCTTGGGCTTATAGAAGTCGGAGAGCCAGTCCAGGCGGTGATCCGGCACCGCCACCATCCCCACGTTGGGATCGATAGTACAGAAGGGATAGTTGGCCGACTCCGCGCCGGCATTGGTAATGGCGTTGAACAAGGTCGATTTGCCCACGTTGGGCAACCCCACGATGCCAAGCTTCATAGCAAAGACGTCCTTTCGGTGTAAGAATACGAAATAAGCTTCATTATTATACCGGATACCAGGGCAAAACACAAGCCCGCCCCAGCGGCTGGAAACGATATTCCTCTCTCCAATAAAGATTCCATCAATTCTCTCGTTAAGTTTCCGCCAAGCTTTCCCCAACCGTGTTGACAGCGGACCTCTTTTCCATATGATTGTAACTGTAACTGGCGCCTAGGTTGGGGGGCACCAGTTTCAATTGGGAAGATTAGGAGGAATTGTATGTTCAAGAAATTCACAAACGGCTGCGTGCGCGTAGTCAATCGATGGCTGCCGGATGCCTTCCTGTTCGCCGTCATCCTGACCATTGTGACTTTTGTGGGGTCCATGATCGGGACAAAGCAGACCCCCCTTGAGCTGGTCGACGCCTGGGGCAATTCGAAGGGCTTCTGGGGCCTGCTGTCTTTCTCCATGCAGATGGCCCTGGTGCTGGTCTTCGGCTCCGCCATGGCCTCCGCCAAGATCTGCAAGCGTTTTCTGGGGGCCATTGCCTCTGTCGCCAAGGACAAAAAGAGCGCCATCCTGGTCACTACCTTCGTCTCCACCGTCTGCTGCTGGCTCAACTGGGGCTTCGGCCTCATCGCCGGCGCCCTCCTGGCCAAAGAAGTGGCCCGCCGGGTTCGTGACGTGGACTATCCACTTCTGATCGCCTCCGCCTACTCCGGCTTCGTGATCTGGCACGCGGGTCTCTCCGGCTCCATCCCCCTGCAAATGGCCGCAGAGGGCGGTACCGAGATCCTGGGCATCTTCTACTCCGCCCCCATCACCGATACCGTTCTGCATCCTGCCAACCTGATCATGGTGGCCGTCATCCTCTTCCTGATGCCCTTTGTCAACTATGCCATGCACCCTGATGCCGAGCACACCATCATCGTGGACCCCGCCCGGCTGGTGGACGAGGAAGAGCGTACTTATACAGTGGGCACCCCCGCCGAAAAGATGGAGCACAGCAAGATCCTGTGGGCCATCACTCTTCTGCTGGGCTTTGCCTACATCATCTATTACTTTGCCACCAAGGGCTTTAACCTGGACCTGAACATCGTCAACATGATTTTCCTCTTCCTGGGCATTTTGCTCCACGGCGACCTGCGGAAATATGTGGACGCCATTGGAGACGCCGCTTCCGGCGCCGCCGGTATCCTGCTTCAGTTCCCCTTCTATGCCGGCATCATGGGGCTGATGGTGGCTCAAAATCCCGAAACCGGCGTGTCCCTGGCCGGCATCATCGCCGACTTCTTTGTCAGCATCTCCAACGACGTCACCTTCCCCATGCTGACGTTCCTGTCCGCCGGCCTTATCAACTTCTTCGTCCCCTCCGGCGGCGGCCAATGGGCCGTGCAGGCGCCTATCGTCATGCCTGCCGCCACCACGATGGGAATCGAATACGGCCGGGCCGCCATGGCCATCGCCTGGGGCGATCAGTGGACCAACATGGTACAGCCCTTCTGGGCGCTGCCTATCTTGGGTATGGCCGGTCTGTCCGCCCGCAATATCATGGGATACCTGGTCATTGTGACCATCTTCACTGGCGTGGTTGCCTGCCTGGGCTTCCTGGGCTGGGCCATGTTCTTCTAAAACTTGCCTTTTCTCTCTCTCCTTACAATAGGAGCCCAACACACACAAAACCCGCAGGCCAAAAGCCTGCGGGTTTTGTGTGTGTTTTACTCAATTGCGATCCGGTTCGGAGCCGACGCCGCCTTGGCCTCCCGCTTGGGGATTTCCAGACGGAGGATGCCATCCTCGTACCCGGCTTTGATTTCATCGGGTTTTACATCGCCCACGTAAAAACTCCGGCTGCATGCCCCGCTATAGCGCTCCTGGCGGATGTAACGGCCCTTCTTATCCCTCTCATCCCTGTCCAGACCCTTGGCCGCGCTGATGGTGAGGTATCCGTCGTTGAGCTCTACATTCACCTCGTCCTTCTTGAAGCCGGGCAGGTCTACCGCGACCTCATAGCCGCTTTCGGTTTCCTTCACATCCGTCTTCATCAGGTTCTTGGCCCGCTTGCCATAAAGGGGATTGTGCTCCCCAAAGAAATTCTTTTCAAAAGAGTCTCCAAAGAAATCGTCAAACAAATTCTCGCTGAAAATGCTGGGCAACATAAGTCATTCCTCCATTCGTTGTCTTACCTTTTTGCCCTGCAGAGAAGACCTTTTCTGGTCCCCTTCCCTTGGTACGGCTCTACTATAGTCCTCTGTTTTAGCACTGTCAATATAGGAGTGCTAAAATTCATAAAAGAAACACATTTGATACAAAGAAATGTCACATTTAAAAATTAACCAAAAACGAAAAATCCCCAAAGCCTTGCGGCTCCGGGGATTTTTCTGGTGGAGACAGCAGAACTCGAAGGGGGCATGGTATGTTCCTACGGGTGTTTGGCTGTCTCTGGTAATACCCCATAAAACCGCTGTGGCACAAGGAGTTCCGGGTTTCATGCGGAATAAAATCTCAGAAACCATTGGGCCTGTTGGATATTCATTTTTTATCGTTCTGTTAGAAATTTGTTAGAAGTAGGATAGGATGCTGTTACGAAAGATTCATTGGATTTTTTAGCGGTCTTATCCATATGTGAGCGACCGTATAAAGTGGAGATTCACGCCCCCGTGTGGGGGGGCGACCCAGCCACCCGGCACCGGACCCGCTGGAGGCCGCATTTCAATCCACGCCCCCCGTGTGGGGGGCGACATAGTTCACCTTGCGTCCACCGTCGCCCATGATATTTCAATCCACGCCCCCCGTGTGGGGGGCGACGGATTCCTGCACGGTAATTTTTGTGGCGAGGACATTTCAATCCACGCCCCCCGTGTGGGGGGCGACCCTGTCCAATTATTATAGCTCCAACAACTACGGAAAATTTCAATCCACGCCCCCCGTGTGGGGGGCGACCTCTCCCCCCCTGGTTAGAAATAGATGTACGTGCATTTCAATCCACGCCCCCCGTGTGGGGGGCGACGAGCAAACGATCTGACCTGCGCGCGGCACAGAGCGAATTTCAATCCACGCCCCCCGTGTGGGGGGCGACCGTCCGCACGAAGTCGTCCTTCAGCGTATACTTATTTCAATCCACGCCCCCCGTGTGGGGGGCGACCTCCAGGCGGTCGATATACTGCACACTGGTCTCCTATTTCAATCCACGCCCCCCGTGTGGGGGGCGACCAGTCTGGCTCTCAGAACTGGAGGACTCCTTCAATTTCAATCCACGCCCCCCGTGTGGGGGGCGACCTCAGGGTGGCCTTAATGGTCTGGATGGGATGCCGATTTCAATCCACGCCCCCCGTGTGGGGGGCGACCTGCCGGCTCATGGTGGGAGCCCTGATATCTACATTTCAATCCACGCCCCCCGTGTGGGGGGCGACGAGGATTATACCATGAAAAAGATCAACTGGAACATTTCAATCCACGCCCCCCGTGTGGGGGGCGACTGCTGCGGGGCCAGGTCCCCGTGGATGCGTTTCTATTTCAATCCACGCCCCCCGTGTGGGGGGCGACAGCAAAAACAGCTAAAAATTCAAGCTGTTCTCGTGAAAAATAGACAATTCTTACAAATATCCTCTTCTAACTCTTATCCGATTTTGAAAAATAAGGTTGCCTCCTTACAGATAATACTGCAAAATCTGGTGCGAGACCTCGGCGATTTTCTGCGCGCTTACGTTTCGCACCTAAAGCATCAATACATCTTCTGGGTTGTAGGATGCCTTTACTCCAAAATGCTCGATCTTGTTTTCATAGCGGTTTCCCAAGTAATAAAAACGAAGACTGTCCTTTTCCGGGTCCATGATCTTACACAGCTTTGCCTGTAACATGCGGCACTGGGCCGCATCCAGCAGACATTCAAAGACAGAGTTCTGCACCCGCTGTCCGTAGTTGACGCACTGCTTCGCGATTTGCCGCAGACGTTTGCGGCCAGCGGCGTCCTCGGTGTTCACATCATAGGTGATTAAAACCAGCATACTATCACTTCCACAAAAAAGGTGGGTAAGCGTCCAAGTCTCCCCGGAGATAACGGGCCAGCAGAAGTGCCTGCGTATAGGGGATCATCCCCCATGGGAGCTTTTCCTCCAGATAGGGGTGGGTCAGTGTCTCTTTTTTCTTTTCCTGCCAATGTTTCAGAAATGTTTTCCTGCCGCCGTCGGCCAGCAGCACCGCGCCGCTCTCCATATATTGAAAGTCTCCCGCCTTGACCTGGCGGTTGTTGATGAGCGTGAGCACAAAGCGGTCCGCCATGCAGGGACGCAGTTCCTCCATCAGGTCCAGGGCCAAGGAAGTCCGACCCGGGCGGTCCCGGTGCAGGAATCCCACATAGGAATCCAGCCCCACACTCTCCAAGGCGGAGGCGCAGTCGTGGGCCAGCAGGCTGTAGGCGAAGGAGAGCATGGCGTTGACGGCGTCCAGAGGAGGGCGACGGCTGCGCCCCTGGAAGGAAAACGTCTCTTTATCCCCCAGGATCATCTCGTCAAAAACGCTGAAATAGGCGGAGGCCCCCACCCCCTCCAGGCCCCGCAATTCCTCCGGAGCGCTTACCTCCTTGACCTGAGACAGCAGTCCGTAGATTTGCTTGGAGGCGGAGACCAGTTTTTCGCCGTCCACCCGCAAACCGTGGTCCCGGCGGGTGCGCTCGATGCTCCAGCGGGCGTTGAACAGCTTGCCGAAGATCATAGTGCGGCTGATCTGACAGCATTGAGTGGGATCATCCCCGGTCCGATATTGTGTCCGGCGGAGCAGGACGTTTCCGTTCCCCTCGCCGCACACCCGGGCCAGAAATTTTCCTCTGGGGGTACAGAAAGATAAGCCGATCTGACGCTGGGCGCAGACGCCCATCAGCGCGGGGGACGCCCCGGCATAGGAAAAGGTAATGATATTCTGCAAGGTATGTAGAGGATAGCGGGCGACAACCTGCTTGTCCCGATTGGCCACCACATTCTCCCCGTCCAGGGACAGGTAAATATCCTCTGAGAGGATGTAGAGGGTATTGAGCAGATGTTTCATTTCAGCTCCTCCATGGCAGCGGCCAAATAGTCCGCAACTCTTTTGCGGCCCATCAGCTTTGGAAGGCACAGGACTTTCAAAGAGCAGGCGTTACAGGCCTTGGATGGCTTGACCTTGGGTGTGTGGCGCCTTTTATACAGCTCATGCATCTCCTTCAGGTTATCTTGAACCTGCCCGCGCAGTTCAGGCGTAAAGGGGACCACCGTCCGGCGGCGGGGCTCTCCGTAATAGAGTGCCCCCTCCGGGACGGCACAGCAGAGCATCTCCTCCAGGCACATAGCCTGGGCGCACAGCTGAAGCTCGTCCGCACTGTGTTTCTTGGGCTTGCCCCGTTTGTACTCCACCGGATAAGGCAGCCACAAACCTTCACGATTTTGCAAAGCAATTCCGGCAGGGGCTCTGCGGAACTCTACCGCGTCGCACTGGCCGGAAACACCCAACTCCGTCGAGTGGATGGCCAGCCCCCTGACGGTCAGACAGTCCCCCCGGCTCTCCCGAAACTCCTGGTCGTGGACGCGCTCGTGCATGAGATGGCCGTCCACCGTGCGGTAATTCTCCGCCCACTGACCTTCAATGTGGATCAGCGCCCACTGGCGGCGGCAAAAGACAAAGTGCTGCAAACCCGAAAGCTGGAGATAATCCTCTTCCTTAAATCCCATTCAGAATCTCCGGCTCCAGTCCGGCCAAAGGCTCCAATGTAATCTTGTAATCCTCCGCGCAGGCGGGGATGGCGTCAGAAGCAATCAACTCAGCCTGGACCGAACGGTGGACCTTGGCGGAGGAATACTGCCCATCCTTGCAGTTGTGGTGGAACCAGTAGAGTCTGACCACCTCCATGGAGCCCTCCGGCCGGGCGGAAGAGGCGTCATTGACGAAGAGGGTGCGCAGACACTCCTTCAAAATATCGGCGTCCTTCTCAGTGAAGCCGGTTTTTTCCGCAAGCTGAACATTGATAGAGCCCTTGATCTTATAGAGACCGAAGCGGACAAAGTGCTTCATGCCCATGGTGTCGGAGGAACGGCCTTTGTCGTTGCTCTCACCGTTTACACTCTTGGTGATCTGCATATCCTCTATCTGCACGGGGGAGACGCTGACACCCTGATGTACAGAGACCGGGCCCCTCACACCGATGGACATGCCTTTTGTGTCCTTAAACGCAAATACCTGGCCGAAAGAACGCACGTCCAGCCATGTTTCACAGGCCTTTTGTGCATAGTCTTCTGAATCCTTGAACTCCTTCGCTTTTCCCAGAACGGCGGAGGCCCGGTCGCTGAGACTTCCGCATCCGTCGTCACACCGGTCAGCGGACTGGACAAACACGGCCTGTCCCAGATCCTGCATCCGGTTGCGCAGCTTGCGCTTGATGCACACGTCGCTCATTTCCCCTAAACCGTTGTAGTCGGTGCGGGGGCTGTTGCCGTTGAGAGGGTCGCCGTTGGGGTTTGCCATGGTGGCGGATACAAAGGCCACAAAGTCGATTTTGTTCTGTAAGGTACCCATTTAAGACTCCTCCTCTGTCTCTTGTTGATCCGTTTTTTCGTTGCGGTAGGCCCGCTGATGGGAATATCCCAACAGATAGATATCATCCAACTGCTGGTTCAGTGTGCTGTCGGAAGGAGAAAAGCTGTCCAGAATATCATCAATCATATTCTGGTAATATCGGTAAAGTTTTGGTTTGGACTGTGCCAGACGCTTGTTGTAGGGAGCTAACTTGTCCCATAGGGCGGACCATGTTGCCATTGGGCGCAGCGTAAAGACTTTCTGCATTCTTATGGCGTTGGTCTCCCGCCGGTCCTCGTCGGTATAGGTGCTGTTTTCTATTGCGTCCGCGATGGCTAGCAGGCGACCGAACAGATAGCTCCGGTCGGAACAATTTTTGTCTAAAGCCATATCCCACTTCTCCTTTGAATGGTATTTTCGAATGGCCGCGCAGGCTGTGAACAGCAGTTTTTGGCGGTTCTCTCCTTCATAGAGCAGGAGATGGGAGGCTTTTTCTACCAGGGCCCGCTCGATATCCAGTGGGAATGGCGCTTTGTCCACCCTGCAGGCCACCAGCCGCTGCATCTGCTGCTTCAAGATGCGGTCATCAATTTCTGCTTTTCCGTTTCGGGGTGTCCCGAAGGCCCAGCTGACAATTTGGAACAACGAGGGTGATTGGATCCCATAGGGACCGTTTTCCCAACAGCAGGAGACCTCCCAGTCGTGCAGCCGGTCCAGAAAATCGGAGGCCAGCAGTTCGTTGTAGTAGGTGACGGCCAGACGGCCTGTGGTGGCCGCGTCGAAAGCGGCGATCACTACGCCCGCAGGCGGGCGCAGGTCCTCTTTCCAACCGGAGAGAGCCTCCCACAGTTGCTTTTGATACTGGCTGGGAGTGGCCGCCCGCTGAACGTTTCCTCCACCTTTGCGGCCCATGGGGCCTGTCACCTTGGGAATTTGGATGCCCTGGGGACTCCAGCAAACAAAGGTCCGCCCGCCAAAAGAGACGCTCTGGTTGGCCACCAGCCACCGCAAGGCGTTGTGGGCCTTCTGGGATGCGGTATAGCCTACCGTCGCGGCCTGCGCCGCATCGTCGAACCGTCCCCGGTATGTGAAGCCGCTGGAGTCATTGGCGGAGATCAGCTTGGCGTTTCCGTTGATGGGGATAATCCCTTTTGGATGCTGTCCGGCGGGAGCTTCCATTTCGCCGGAAACCATGCACAGTGCGGGCGGCGTGTCCGCCCGTTTCGCGGCGGTGTAGTCGATAAATGCTTTCATAAGCGTCTGGTCTGTCCAGCAAGGTCCGTTGAGTTTTTCCCCTAAGCCGTTGACCTCCCAGCAGACCATCGCTTTCTCTTCGGCAGTAATACTCGCCTGACTCAAATCTGCCAAAATGGTTCTATCCTGCACATAATTTAAGATGGCGTGCAGTTTTGGATGGGAAAAGGGTGAATTGACCCATGCGGACAGCTGTGACACATAGTGGCTGTACTCCACTTGGTTTTGGGGCAGCAGATACCGCAGGTAATCGCATAAGGGGTGGGGAAGTTCAGCAGCCTTGACCGTTCGTCCTGCTGATTCTTCCGTTGCGGGAATGATAATTTTGGGGACGTCCTTCTCTAACGCCTGAGCGGTGATAAAGTTTCCGTTCTGATCCAAAGTGATTTTGATTTGCGGCCGCGCCATCATGTGGGAGATTGGTGCCAGCGGCTCCTTTTCTTTCTCATACATGATTCCAACCCGGCCGGCCATCGCATCGTAGGTCTCACAGGCCTTTTGCAAAAGCCCCATCACTCCACCTCCCCAAATTCCCGCAGACCGGAGAAGTTTTCCATATCAATCCCAAAGGGCTTCATTTCCATCTTGCGCAGAGGCTTGGTGAGCGGACAGTCCTCCGGACGGGGGAAGGTGATAACTCCCTGCTTCATCACCGGATACCAAAACCGTGCAGTCATTTTTCCCTGGGTCTCGGTGGAGTAGGCCTCGTCAGCATAGGTGATACCGTGATACATCAGACCGAAACTCAACTCCGGCAGCTTGTCATAGGCGCTTGGCTCTTCTCCAAATACACAGGGCTCCACATATCCCTGGCACTCCCTGGCCCCCAGGAAGATATCCCGACGGCCGCCTTTTTCGATCATCCGTTTGGCGATATTGTGGTGCTTGTTCTCACTGCGGTCCTGAGCAAGCTCCGGGCGGTTCTCGTTCCACTCAAAATGGGCCCGTATCTGATAACGGCAGTTTTTCAAATAGGTGTAGTAGGACAGGTCGTTTTTGCCGTCCTGGTAGTGGATGGGCCGGATACCCTTTACCTCGGTTTGAATCTGGTTCATGACCCGGACCGCGTCAATGTACCAGATCAGTGTTGGTTTCCAGTACACAGAGGACAAAATGCCTTTCAATGCTTCATAGGTAGGCACCTGATAGCTGCATTTCTCCCCGCCCACCCGCATGATCGGGTCGGAGAAGAGGCCGTAATCCCCTGTGACCTGAAACTCCACAATATTTGGGTGCCGCATCGTATCACCTCCACAAGAATTCAAGATTTGATTCACCCATAGAAAAGCCGGTCTCCGCACTGTAATGTCCGCTGAGTCCCAGCGCACCGCCCTGGAGGGGAATCAGGCTGTGCTCCTCGTTCAGACGGTCAATTTGATATTGGTACAGTGAGACGGTATAGGGCTTTGCATCCTCCAGCAAGGAACGCAGATAGATCTGGTCCCGCTGGGCTTTTTCGCTGCATAAATCGGAAATAAGTGCCTTGCCTTTTCCATAGGGGACTACCACGTCCGTAGTGTTTTCCTCAAAGACCTCGAAAAGGGCTCCGGCCAGCCGGAACGCCTGATTGAAATAGTAGGAGCGCTCCTGGGCGTACTGGCTGTTCAGCGACAGGAGGGAGAACAGCGGCGGATGATCCTTGACGGAGTAGTCATGGTGTCCCTCTGGCTCCCGGCGGTACAGCGCCCGGTAATAGTACCCGATTGCCTTGCCAGAGTCCAGGCGGCCGCCATACTGCACCGGATGAAGTTCAAATTCCTTCAGAAGTTCTTGGGTGGCGTCTTTGCCCAGCTGAATGTCCGGCAGATGGGAAAGGTTCTCCTGCCGACACTCCACCAGATAGGCCGGGGCCAGGACACCGAGCCCGGCCTCGCCGCTGCGGTTGCAGCGGCCCGCCGCCTGAACTACACTGTCCATCCCGGCGGACAGGCGGATGACACAGCCAAAGGAGATATCCACTCCAGCCTCGATGACCTGGGTAGAGACGCAAACCACTTTTTGACCGCTCTGCCCCAGAGTGCTTTTCAGCTTGTCCAACGTGTCTCTCCGGTGTGCCATACACATATCGGCAGAGAGGGAAAACAGTGTGAAGTCTCCGTCCTTCAGCAGGTCATGCAGGGATTTTGCTTCCGCTTTTGTGTTGCAGACGATCAGCAGGCTGTCCGCAGAACGAAGTTTTTCCAACGTAAATCCGGCGATCTGTTCCAGGGACATCGACCCGACGCTTTGAATATCCGTTCGCTGGAATACTTGCCAAAGAGCGGGATTGTATGGGACAATATCACGGATCGGGCCATGGATCGGATGCTCAATCTGTTCCGTACAGGGTTGGGTGGCGGAACAGAGGGCCACCGTAGTTCCGCAAACCTCTGACAAGAAGTTGACCGCCAGAGAAAACAGAGACAGCATCTTGCTGGGCACCGTCTGGACTTCGTCGATTACGATGATACTGCCGCATAGGGAATGAAACCGCCGGATGGCCGAGGTTTTCCCGGAGAACAGGGTGTTCAGCAGCTGGACCAGGGTGGTAATGATGACAGGGGCATCCCAAGTCTCAGTGAAAAGTTCTCGCTCGTCCAGTTGCTGATCGGTTTCCTCTGTGCACACCAGATTGGAGTGATGCTCCAGGATCAGGCTGTCGTTTTGAATGTACTTTTTGATCTCTTTTGCGTTCTGGTCCAAGATGCTTAGCAGGGGAGAAGTAAAGATGATACGCTGTTTTCGATGCCGGCGGGCGTGGGCGAGAGCAAATCGGAGGCTGGACAAGGTCTTGCCGCCGCCGGTTGGTACATTTAGACGGAATACGCCGCCGGGCTGTTCCGCCGCCTGTCTGCATTGGTTCGAGATTGTGCGTCGGGCCTGGTCAATGGGAGTTTTTGAGGGCAGCGTGTTCAGCTTTTCCTCTGTCTGTGTCAAAAGAGTGAACCACATCTGTTCCAGCTCCTCGCCGCTTCGGGCAGGAGGGAACGCGGCACCATTCATGGAGATTGCCGTATCCCGTCGGTCTCCCTCAATCACTGCGGAGAGCAGCAGGCGGGCGAGGAGCCCGGAGTAAAACGCTGTTTCCTGGTCATAACGTTCATCGCTGGCTTCCTCGCCAGTCATGGCGCAGATGTGTTCCAGGACCGGTGTTAACTCTTTCAGGGCGGTTTGAAACCGTTGGTCAAGCTCCTCTTGGTTGATGCAGAAACGGAAAAAGTTATCCCTTGCCTCTTCATAGCCGATCTCTTTCTTAGTCAGTCGGTGCCGAAAACCGTTTTTTTGTTGGTCATCCACACAATCAAACAGACCGCCATGATGCCCGCCGACGGCTAAGGCCAACAGTTCAGCGGCGATGTCTGCCAGATCCTCTGGCGGCTCATGGTGATATCGCTCTAGAAGAAGACGTACTCCAGCAAAGGTGTGATTCACCGAGCCGCGTGTGCCAGCTCCATCCTTTATGTAGTCCTGAAACTGCTCTGAGTATTTTCCGAGATCATGCAGCAGCCCCACCGCCTCCCCAGCGGCGGAGAGGCCAACGGGCTCCAGCGCCGCTGCCGCATATCTTGCGGTATTATGGCAGTGTTCACTGACCGATTGGACGGCGATTATTTTGTCAGATGGATCCCTCTGAATGTGTGCCAGGTAGCTTTCCATTGGTCCCACTTCCAAATACGTGATTTTAGAGATAAAATACAACACCTGCTGTCCAATAAACTGGACAATCTTTTGCCTCGGAAGCAAATTTTAGATAATTGGAGATTGCCTTGATAGCAAAACTTTACCATAGGGCCTCGTTTTTGTCAACGTTTTAACACATCTTTTTCATTGAATATAAAATGGTATTTGCAAAAAAAAAATTTACGTGATATACTAAATTGGTCTCTGACAGATACAGCAGTTAGAGTGGATTGAAAAAATGAAAAAGAGGGGTTTCCCTAGCAAGGCAAGGCGGCGATAGATTTTCTATCGCCGCTATTTTATAACAAACTTGACTTAGGTGAAGAAACTTCAACTATAAAAGCCAGGTGTAAAGGGGTAAAATGGGCTTGTATTTCAGGGCGGAGTAAGTTAGGGAGGAATGGAGAGGACCAGGGGCGTAGTATGCCCTCTGCACGGCTCTTGGCGGCTTTGCCGCTTAGAGCCGTGGCGTACCCCTTGTGGGTGCCGCCGGACCGGTTTGACCTGGAAGTAAATAGAGGTAGAATATATTTTTTAGAAAAGATGTACTTCAATGTTAAAACAAGAGAAGATTTGTCAAGGGGGAATTCACTCAAATGAAATTTCCCTTGATTCCCCATCCCAACCAGACGCGACAAACTTCTCCATAATAGATTTTAATTCTTCCAGGATGTTACTTCTTTCAAATTGATTACATGGGTTTGAGATTTTTATTGAGTCTGTCCACCATCCAGGCAATTCTCTTTTTCCGTCCAACTTCTGTCTTTGCATCAAGATATGCCCGTGTATAAGTTTCCTTTACGGACATGGACATTGCTTGAAAATTTGTATAGGCAGGTTCGTACCCTTTCAACAATGCAGATAGGCGGGCAATCTGTTCTTCTGTAATGATTGCCAGAGGATTTAGGGCGTCCCACTGGCCGTTTCTCTTGGCCTCAGCTATCTTCTCTCTGCCGAAATCAGTCATAAGACCTCGTTCTTCCAGTTTTTTTACCAATGCTTTATTCTTCTCTGACCATTTGCTATTCTTTCTACGCAGAGAAAAATACTTCTTATAAGTCTTATCGTCAATCCTTTCCATCTGTCCGTCAATCCAGCCAAAACAGAGAGCTTCTTCAAGAGCTTCTCCTGCTTTTATAGTTTTTGGCCCGCCAGCCTTACCGAACAAAAGCCAAATACCACCGACATTTGATAAACAATGCTCATGGAGCCATCTGCGAAATTCTTCTCTGTTGGCAAATTTTATTGTTTCGTTCATTATATGTCCCTCCTTACCGCTTGTCTTGCCCGCCGAGAGCGCACAGGTCCCCATTTGTCGAGATGACACGAAAAAATATACCATCAGTCCGAACGATGTTCAACTCCTTTTTATAGGCCCTGACAGTAGTAGCAAGCAATGTCTGGGTATATACCCAGACGCTTGTTGAGGGCTGACCGCCCCCAAACCCCTGTGCGCCCCAGCCGCATCGCGCTGGACCTTTTCGGCGTCTGCTGTGCTGTCCTTACACGCAGAGGAATTGAAGCTATCCCGCACAGCCGATCAGTGTATGACCCGGTATAGCCACCTCCTGCCGACGGCCTCTCTGAACCCCGTATATTGCAGGGGATACAAGCTTCTAATTGTCCACGTAGCGGCACCGGCCTGAAAAGAAAAAGGGAGCGCCCCAGTTATCTGGAACGCTCCGGCCTGCCCGTCAGTTTTGTTCTTATAGGACCATAGACAGGGCAGGTATATACCCTCGAATTTTCACCGCCCTTCCAACTTGTGCCATTCACCACAAATGAGCCGCCAGTCATGTGTATTAGGTGGGTGAACCCACCCTTTACATAGTAGCTCTCAATATGAAAACCTTTTGCTCCATCTGGACAAACTCCACCGCCACAACCGGCAGGGCAGCTTCAAACCCAGGGAGCGATATATGAGGCGATGAAACGCTTTTGCTGCTTTCTGGCGGAGCGGTACCGCTCTTCTGGACCGGCTCAGATTCCATTTGTGTAATACAGCCCGCGGGCATAAGCTGTTCGTTCCCGACAACCGTTTGACCCACGAGGCGATCAAGGACTTTCAGTGATTCCTGGCAGACAACCGGCCATTGGCCCAGGACCCGGACTCCGACCGGCCTATGACCTTTCACGGGCTGTGGCACACCCGGGCGTCGGAGCGGAGTGGTATCAGGAACGCATCCAAAAGGGGAGGAGCCCCTATCAGGCCAGGAAAGAGGTTGCTAAGCTGCTGGGACATGGCCGGGATGATGTGACCCATATCTACCTCGCTTCGCTGAAGAAGAAGGGAGGCGATGGGGATGGATAGACGTCCTACCTCCTATGATGACCTTCCCCTGACGCTGTCGGTGAGAGAACTGATGCCAATACTCTCCGTCGGCAGGAATACGGCCTATGAGCTGATACATTCCGGACAGATCAGAAGTGTTAGAATCGGCAGAAGAATCTGTATCCACAAAGCGGAGGTTCTAAGGTTTTTGAAAAATAACTGAGTAACCCTAGAAATCAAGTGCCATTATATCGCATCCGAACGCCGGATGTGATATAATGGGTTTGTAACAGCGGGTACTCTATCCTGTTGGAAAAGAGTTTTTATGACAGGAAGCCTGCAAATCAAAAAGAATAAATATTGTGCCGTCCTATCTTGGCATGAAGGAGAAAAAGGACAATAAGCGCAGAGCGGAAGCCTTTTTGAAGCAGGAGATGGACAAGCCGGAGAAGATCCAGGACCACCACTTGACCGGGACAGATCAGCCCTTCCTGCCCTTTATGGAGCAGTGGCTGAACGAGGTGGAGAGGTATTCCATCCGCGTTACGACCTTGGAGCAATATAAGGCGGTGTTCCGCAACGTGATTTCAATATTCCCGGCATTTCAGAACGTCGCGCTGCGGGGATTGGCCCGAAGTCTGCGGCCTGAGATGGGAGTCGGTAGATTTTGAGAAAGGCACGATCTCCATCTGTCATACTGCGGTGAGCAGCAAGAATGGCGTGATCTATGCCGATGCGACAAAGACACGGAGCAGCTGCCGTACCCTACCGCTGACAGCCTCCATGGCGGAGTATCTGAAATGCGTGCAAAAGAGAAGGCGTTTCTTGGGGCTGCCTATGTGGACAGTAGATATGTGTGCGTGGGTCCGGACGGAGCTCCGCTGACGCCCAATGCGGTCTCTATGCACTTTCGGCGGATGATCCGGAAAAGCGGCCTGCCTTACATTCTCTTCCACGGGCTGCGTCACAGCGTAGCCACACTGCTCCATAGCGCTGGACGGGACATCCAGGATATTCAGGGATGGCTGGGCCACAGTGACATCTCCACCACCGCCAACATCTATTCGCACTTTCTCTACTCAGCAAAGCGGGATATGGCGGATTCCATTGATGCAGCTTTAAAGTAAGAGTTACTGCCACGTTACTGACAGAAAAATCCCGCCTGTTAGAAATCAGTTAGAAATTTTAAGAAAGCCGCCCAAAAAGTTGGACAAAAAAGAAAACACCGTCAAAACCAGCGGTTTTTGACGGTGTTTTCTGGTGGAGACAACAGAACTCGAATCTGTGACCTCTCGCGTGTGAGGCGAGCGCTCTACCAGCTGAGCTATGCCTCCATATGGGGAACGTGTTGGTGACGCGTATGGGAATCGAACCCATGTTACCGCCGTGAAAGGGCGGTGTCTTAGCCGCTTGACCAACGCGCCATGGGGTGCGGTGCAGCTAGTGCTGCATGGTAGCGGCACCTGGATTTGAACCGGGGACACTGCGGGTATGAACCGCATGCTCTAGCCAACTGAGCTATGCCGCCAAATAGGCCCCGACGAACAGGGCAAGAGTTAGTATACCCGATTTGTCCACGGTTGTCAACAAGAAATATCTGATTTTTTAAAATTTTTCCGTCGCCGGGGAGGCCAAATTTTTAGGCCCGCCAGACAGCTCCTTTATTCAGCGGAAACGGCACTCCTGGGACCGCTTTCCACTATCGGGGCAGGCCCTAATCGATCTTGTAGCCCACGCCCCACACTGTTTTGATAAAGCGTGGGTCCCGGGAGGGCTCCCCCATTTTTTCCCTCAGGCGGCGGATATGCACCATTACAGTATTGTTCCGGTCCAGATACTTCTCGCCCCACACCGTCTCGAAAAGACGCTCGGCGGAGATGACCTGCCCCCGATTTTCGCAGAGCATCCACAGGATATCAAACTCGATGGGGGTAAGATTCAGCTCCTGGTCATAGAGCGTACACTCATGGGTGCTGCGGTTGATGACCAGACCGTTAAAGTCGATCACATCCCCTGTGGGCGGTTTCTCCGTCCCATTATAGCGGGTGTATCTCCGAAGCTGCGCCTTGACCCGCGCCACCAGCTCCAGCGGATTGAAGGGCTTGGTGATATAGTCGTCGGCCCCGATGGTGAGCCCGGTGATCTTGTCCATATCCGATCCTTTGGCCGTGAGCATGATCACAGGAAAATGGTACTCCTTGCGGATCTCCCCACAGAGGACAAAACCGGACATGTCCGGGAGCATCACATCCAGCACGGCCAGATCCAGGCTCTGCGCCCGGACGCAGGCCAGCGCCTCCGCGGCTGTGCCGCAGGTAAAGACGGTGAATCCCTCGCTTTTGAGATAGACCCCTACCAGGTCCGCGATCTCCGGCTCGTCGTCCACCACCAGGATATTGGCCTCCATATCTCTCACCTCTTCCCGGATATTATATCCACCGGGGCGCAGGCAAGTCAACGCCTCCTGAGAAAAGATAAGAAAATCATAAGGTTTTAGAAGAGCCATTTGAGAAGGCCGGCGCACAGCAGGGCCGCCCCCGCCGGAATGAGGTTCTCCCACCGGAAGGGCCGGTCCAGGAGCCCCTTGACCAGCAGCACCACGGCGGCCAGATTCAAAAACCAGGGCAGCAGGCCGAAGAGAATGGCAAACGGCAGCCCGATCAGCAGCAGCGCCACGCTGACGAGCGCCACCCCCACCACACACAGAATACTCAACGTAAGCAGCGTGATCATCGTAAGTTCCCTCCTTTGTGTTGGTCCTATCCTACCATCCTTCTCTGAAACCACCATAAAGGAAAGATTAAAAATAGGTAAAATCGTTATCGCTCTCTCAGCCCCGGCTCAGTCTGGAACTCGGTCATGGTGTTCCAGTAGCGTTTGGGCATATGGGTCATACGGCACTTGGGATGATAGCGTCCCTCGATGGAGATGGTATCGTAGAACCGCCGCCATAGCCTGCGGTAATCCAGCTCCGTCTCCCCCGGCACGTCGGCACAAAACGCCTCCAGCGGTACAATGGCCCACCGCCCTGGCTGGTAAAACAGCGCCTCCCGGTGTGTGCGGTCGTAGATGACGAACCGCTCTCCGGAGTACCGGGCGCAGAAGTGGGGCCGCAGCAGGGGGAGGACCCGGTTTTTAGGCTCAATCTCCGCCGTCAGCACGCCGCCCTGTTCGGAGAAGCGGAGGAAGCCCTGTAGCTGGTGGGCCTCGCCCTTCAGATGGGTCAGAGCAGTCACCAGCGGCGCCACCCGCGGGTCCGTCAGGTCCCGCACCACAGCGGGGCCGATCCGGTACCCCAGCCGGACAAACGCATAGATCCGCTCCTCCTTTTCGGGCATACAGGTGAGGAAGCCACGGGTCACCATGCGCTGTGCGTCCAGCGAGATCCTCTGGCTGAGAGAGCGGTACACCCGCCCGGCATGGGCTTCCTCGGTCTCCACCGCCCGTTCGGGATAGAGGGAGATGCGGGGATCCTCCGGCGTGGAGAAGCTCACAGGCAGTTCTTTTCGGACGTAGCTCTCATAGATACAGGTGAGGAAACCCGCATAAGAGCCGTCATAGAGATAGGCAAAGGGCGTTCCGTGGTCCATAAGGGCCTCCTTATCCGGCATTTTGCGCAAAGAGTGAGAGTTGTTCCGGAACGTCTCCGGCCAGCAGCGGCCGTTCTAGCGTCACCATCTGCCGCAGCACACTGTCCGGCTTCACGCGGCTCAGCCCCGGGAGCATCCGCCCGGAGCAGGTGAGGAAGTACTGCGCCCGCTTGAGCACCACGCCCAGCTTTTTGAGCCCCTCAAAGGTGAGGGGACCCACCCGCCGGGCGGTGAGGATCCGCCGCGCCGAACGCACCCCTATGCCGGGGACCCGTAGCAGCCGCTCATAGTCCGCCCGGTTTACCTCTACCGGAAATTCCTCCAGATGCCGCAGCGCCCAGCAGCATTTGGGGTCCAGGCGGGGGTCGAGATCCGGGTGGGCCTCATCCAGCAGTTCCGTCGCTTCAAAGTGATAAAACCGCAGCAGCCAGTCGGCCTGATACAGCCGGTGCTCCCGGAGAAGGGGCGGCTGGAAGCCCTGCGGGGCGGGCAGGAGCTTGCTGTCGGACACGGGCAGATAGGCCGAATAAAAGACCCGCTTGAGCTGATACTTCTGATAGAGCCCCTCGGTAAGGCGGAGGATATGGAGATCAGACTCCGGCGTGGCGCCGATGATCATCTGGGTGGACTGTCCGGCCGGAGCGAACCGGGGAGCGCCCCGGTACAGCCTGAGGGCCTGCCCGGACTCCAGAATGCCCTCCCGAATCTGGGCCATGGGGGTCAGGATGGAGGCCCTGGTCTTGTCCGGGGCCAACGCTTTCAGGGATGCCTCGGAGGGCAGCTCGATGTTCACGCTCATCCGGTCCGCCAGCAGTCCCAGCCGATAGGTGAGCAGCGGATCCGCGCCGGGGATGGCCTTTGCGTGGATGTATCCGGCAAAGCCGTACTCCTCCCGGATGAGGCGCAGGGTCTCGATCATCCGCTCTGTGGTGTAGTCCGGGTCTCTCAGCACAGCAGAGGAGAGGAAAAGCCCCTCGATATAATTGCGCCGGTAGAAGCCGATGGTGAGCTCGGCCAGCTCCCGGGGCGTAAAGGCCGTGCGTGGCACGTCGTTGGAGCGGCGGTTCACGCAGTACTGACAGTCGTAACAGCACGCGTTGGTCATCAGCACCTTCAGCAGCGTCACACACCGCCCGTCGGCGGAGAAGGAATGGCAGCATCCCCCCAACACCGTGGAGCCCAGTTTTCCCGACCGCCCCGCCCGGTCCAGACCGCTGGAGGTACAGGCCGCATCGTATTTGGCCGCATCGGTCAGAATGGTCAGCTTGTCCAGCAGCTCCACAGTTCTTTTTCCTCCCGTTATGAAACATTTGTACTAGTATTATAGTTCTCGAACAAATGTATGTCAACAGGAAAATTTCTCCCTCTATGCAACCGCGCCGCCCAGGCCCTGGAGGGCCGGAGCGGCGCGGAACATTGTCTTTTTTATGCGACGTACCTTTTCTTCCTCCACAGCACCCCCGCCGCCAGTGCCAGCAGCAAGCCCAGCGCCGCACCCCCCAGGTCCACCCAGATGTCGGACACCTTTCCCGCCCTCCCTTCCACAAAGAGCTGGATGGTCTCATCGATCAGGGCGCAGAAGAGCGACGCGGAGAGTACCCCGGCACACAGGCCCCGCCCGGTCCGGTCCCGGTTTCGCAGGCTCCCAGTGAGCAGCGCCGCGAGCACCAGATACTCCGCCATATGGGCGCCCTTGCGCACCAGCGTCTCGGTGAGAAAGGGGGGAAGGCACAGCGCCTCCAGCAGCGCCGACAGGCCCGAGAGCACCGCACCGCTCTCCTGTGAGGAGACGGCGGCGGGCTGGAGGGAGTGCCCCCAGATGACGCCCAGCCACAGCAGGGTCAGCACGGGGTAACATCCGATCCTTGACTTGGAGACGTTTTGCATGCCGGGATCCTCCTTTTTTGAGATGCCTGGGGCCTGTTTGAACTATGGAAACACGCCCTAGCACGGACCCTCCTCCACCCTGCCCTCCCGGATCTGGTAGACCCGGTCGGCCATGGCAAAGACCGTGGGCCGGTGGCTGGTGACAATGCAGGTGCGTCCCCCCTGCCCTGTGAGCAGGTTCCGGAGCACCCGGGCCTCGGTCTCCGCGTCCAGCGCCGAGGTGGCCTCATCCAGCAGCAGGACCGGAGCGTCCCGCAGCAGCGCGCGGGCGATGGAGAGGCGTTGGTTCTGCCCCTCGGAGAGCCCCGCCCCCTGTTCCCCCAAAGGGGTGTGTATCCCCTGAGGAAGCCGGCTGACGAATTCGTAGGCGCAGGCGGTCCTGAGGGCCTCCTCCAGCATCTGGTCGTCGGCATCCGGCCGCAGCAGGCGCAGGCTCTCGGCGATGGTGCCGGAAAAGGCGGCCTTTTCCTGGGGCACATAGGCAAAGAGGGGACGGGTACAGGCCGACACAGGCAGGTCCTCCTCCCCCGGCGCCTGGAGGATCGCCGTCCCGCCCTGGGGTCGGATCAGGCCCAGCAACACCCGCAGCAGGGTGGTCTTACCCTCGCCGGAGGCGCCGGCCAGGGCCACCAGCTCCCCCGGACGCGCCAGGAGGGAGACCTCCTCCAGCACCGGACGGTCCGGCGCATAGCGGAAGCTCACCCGGTCCAGCCGCAGCGTAAGCCCCTTTCCCCGTCCCGCGGCGGCCATTCGCTCCACCCGCCGCGCCAGCGTAGGGGCGACCTCCGGTTCACGGGGGAGGTCCAGCACAGCCAAGATGCGCCGGGCGGCCACGGTCGCGGAGATGGCGCCGGGCACCAGCCCCACCAGGGCGGAAAACCCGGCGGAGAGCTGCCCGGCGAGCTGCAGGAACATGACCATCAGGGCAAGGTCGATGTATCCTGTCCACAGCCGGTAAACGCCCCAGGCCAGACAGGTATAGGAGACCGCCTGCCCCATCAGGGACATCAGAGAGGAGGTCAGGATGGAAAAGCGGTTGAAGTCCAGGCTGGCCTCCCGCCAGCGGGCCTGTTCCTCCCCCTCCCGCGCGGTAAACCGCCCCGTCAGGTCGAAGGCTTTGATGGCCTGCATATTCTGGAGGGCCTCCTCGTGAAAGGCCATCAACTGGGCGTTGGCTCCCCGCACCCGTTTCTGATGCTCCCGCATCCGTCCCATCAGGGCACGGGAAAACAGCAGAGTCACCGGGGCGCTGAGCAGGGCCAGCAGGGCCATCACCGGGTCATACCACAGGATCAGGATCAGGCAGGCCGAAAACTGGAACAGACGGATTACCAGGCTGGGCAGCAGTCCAAACACGCTCCCCGCCACGGTGCCGACGTCCCCGGTCACCCGGCTGAGGAGATCGCCGGAGTGGAATGCCTGGAGGGCGCTCCAATCCGCCTGGAGAAAGCGGCGGAACACGTCGGCCTGCATCTCATTCTGGATCTTCAGATTCACCTTGGTGGAAATGCGGCTGTTGAGGGCGGAGAGGCCCAGGGCCACCAGCCCCAGCAGCACATAGCCTGCCGCAAGGGCCGCCACCTCTCCCCAGGCCCGATGCGCACCCACCACGGCGGTGGTGAGGGTGCGGGAGAGAAGACTGCCACCCAGGCCCAGCCCCGCCGCCAGGAGCCCCAGAGCGATATACAGCGAGATTTCTCCCCGGTAGCGCCTGGCATAGCGGTAAATCCAGCCCAGCTCCTGGCACATTTCCTGCAGATAGCCCTCCCGCAGCTTGTCCCATATTTTTTTCATCCCTGCCAGGATACTCACCCCCTATCCGCATAGAAACGGGCCGCCGTCCCGGTCGGGACGGCGGCCCCCGTTTTTCAGCGCCGCGCGCAGAGGGGACCGCCTTCACGCCCCCTATTTTTCCTGCCGGTAGGCGTGATATTTCCCGTAGTGGTCACCGCCGTACCCGTACCCATAGCCATACCCGTAGCGTCCCCCACCGCCGGAGGCTCCATTGAGCACACAGCCCATCAGAGGAGTCCCGCTGCCGGCGAGAAACTGGAGGCTGTCCAGGATGTGGGAGACCTGGGCGGTCCCGGAGCGGACCACATACAGGGAGGCGTCGGCCAGTCCGGCCAGCGCCGCCCCATCGCCCAGCAGACCGCAGGGGGGCGTGTCCAGGATCACGTAGTCGGCCTCCTCCCGCAGGGTGGTGAGAAGGGCTTCCAGGCGCCTGGACTCCATCTGTCTGCGCGGATTGGACGACGGCTCATCCCCGGCCAGCAGGCGGACCTGCGTCCCCTCCAGCGTCAGCAGGTGCTCCCTGGGATCTGCGCCCCGGAGGTTCAGCAGCTCCGGCGCCCCCCTGGAGGGGACGCTCACCCCCAGGCAGCGCTTGACGGAGGGCTTGCGCAGATCCAGGTCCACCAGAATGACCCGCGCGCCGTTCTGGCTGAGGGTCAGGGCCAGGTTGACAGCCACGGTGGTCTTTCCCTCGCCGGGGAGAGTGCTGGAGACCATGATCACCTTGCGCCCCTCGGCCTCCCGGAGGAACTTGATGCGCAGGCTGCGTACATTCTCCAGGAAAGCGCCGGATATCCTGGGGTTTTGGATGGAGATGGTGCGGTCAAATTGCCCGGAGCGCCGTTTGAACCGCACGGCGGGCAGGGAGGCAAGGCATGTCTGGTTGAGTCGGCGCTTGACCTCCTCCGGCGTGCGGACGGTGCGCCGGGTCGCGGCGAAGAGCAGCACGACCGCCAGCCCCAGGGCAAGGCCCAGCAGCGCGCCCTTGCAGATGCTGCGTACCGGATCAAAAGGGGCGTCGGGCTGGGCGGCCACCGCAGGCTGAGTCAGAATGTGCATCTCAGTGCTGCCCACCACGTAATCGGCCACCCGAGGATAGATGCGGATGACCGTCTCCAGGATGTCGTAGGCGTCCTGGGCGCTGGTGCTGGTGACCCGGAGGGAGAAAAGGCTTGTGTTGTCCACCGCCCGGGCCGAGATGCTGCCGTTGAGCCAGCTCACTCCCAGCTCCTGCCGGAGCAGGGACTGAAGAAGGTCGGACTGCAGCAGATAGGGGAAGGTCTTGGCCAGTTGTTCGGCCGTGGCTTTGTCATAATAACTGCCGCTCCCGGCCATGTCGCTGAGGGCGGACGCGCTGGTCTCGATGGTGAAGGTGGCTTCGGAGTGGTAGCGCGGCACATAACTCCTCCAGGCACGCACCCCCATCGCGGCGGCGCCCAGCAGCGCCAGCAGCAGCGGCACCCAGAACAGGCGGCGCAGGGCCCGTCCCAGCTCCGGCAGAAGGCGGTACAGATCAATCCGGCCCTCTTCCTGATCCAGCTTATGTTCTTCCATGGTGACTCCCCGCCTGGTCGGACGGCGCGGCTCCAGGGCCCTCCCCACCGTCTCGGTCTTTTCGGCCCGCGCTTTGGCCATAGCCGTATCCGTATTTATAGCCGTATCCATACCCATATCCGTAGCCATAGCCCCTGTGGTCGGTGGAGAAGGGCATGCTGCGCACATCGTTGAAGACACAGCCCAGCAGCCTGGCCCGGCTCTGGCGGAGCATATCCGCCGCATCGTTGATCCGCCCGGTCGGGACCCCGTCCTGCCGGACCACCAGCAGCGAGGCATCCGCCTGGTCGGCCAGGGCTTCCACGTCAGAGAAAAGGGCGATGGGGGGCGAATCGATGATGATATAATCCATCTCTGCCCGCGCCTGGCGCAGCAGAGCCGCCATGTTCTCCGAGGGGATGAGCTCCGCCGCCCGGCTGTTGGAGCGGGTGGAAAAGAGGGCGTAGAGCGGATACTGCTCCAGATATTCCGGCTCATAGGGGATCTTGCCCTCCAGCAGATCGGCCAGCTCCCGCTCCGGCTTCCGTCCGAAGAGCTTGTACTGCGCCGCCTTGTGGAGGTCGGCGTCGATGAGGAGCACCTTCTTGTTCCGCTGGGCCAGCGTCAGGGCAATGTTGGCGCAGACGGTGGATTTTCCCTCGTTCTCCGCCACACTGGTGACCAGGAGCACCTGGGCCGACTCTTTCTGGAGGGCATAGGTCAGCTTCACTCCCAGCTTATACACCGACTCGGTGAAGTGGAAGCTGGCCACCGGCATGGTGATGAGCAGCCCCTTGTTGGCCCGGCGCAGCTTTGCCCGCAGGGTCTTGTTCTTCACCTCATGGTGGAGGGTGGAGAAGAGTTTCACATCCAGCTTGCGCCGGAGGGCGGCGGTGGTCTGCACGGTGTCGGAGCAGAGGGCCGCCGCCAACAGCAGCGCCGTCATAGCCGCCGCGCCGACCAGAAAGGCCTGCCTGCGCACCCGGCTCATATCCACCGGATTGGAGGGGGCTGTCGGCACGGTGGGACTGTCCAGCTCCTTGAGGATCACGTTTTGGAACACATGCTCGGAAACGGTATCATAGTTCTCCAGCATCAGCTTCAGGGTCTGAAAGGCGTCCTCAGGCGAGTCCGCCGTGACCCGCAGGCTGAGCAGATTGGTCTCGGGCAGCACGGTGGCTTTCAGCGTGCCCGGCAGGCTCTCTACGCCCAACTGACCGGCGGCCACTGAACCGAACATATTGCTCTCAAAAAGCTGGGTAAAGGTGTCCGCGATTTCGGCGGACATGCTCAGGTTGGAGAGCACGGTGGAGTAACTGCTCCGTTTGACACTGACGGCCAGCACGGCACCTGCGGTGTACTCTGGGGCATACAGGTTCTGGACGGCGATCTCCGTCCCCATAAGGGCGATGAGCCCTGCCGCCAGGATCAGCAGCCAGTTTTTCCACAGCCGCCGCCACAGACACAGGGGATTGAGCTCCGACATGGAAAACATCTGCTTTTCTTCCATCCCGCGCCCCCTCATTCCACAACGACGTAGAGCACGGCGGTCCCCTCGGTCCCCGTCGGCCCGGCGCAGGTATAGCGCACCCGATAGGTCCCCGGCATGGAGGTGTTCACCTGTGCGTCCACCGTCACCGTCTCCTCGGCACCGTAGGTCACCGACTCCAGATACTCCATGGGCTGAAAAACCGCGCCCCTGGCCAGATAGACCAAATATTCCGTCAGGTAGATGCGCGGTTCCCCCTGGGCCTGGTTCCTGATGACGATGTCCGCCGTGAAGGAGGCGGTATCTCCCAGGCTGTTGGTGACCTCAAAGGTGACGGGGTAGGTCCCCTCGGCGTAAGCGGAGAGGCCACTGCTGGTCACCTTGATGCGCTCGGACACATCCCCGTCGATGAGATCCGTGGCGGTCAGCCGGTCCCGGATCTGGACCGCCGTCCCCACGGAATAGCGCAGCTCCCGGGAGAGGGCAAATTTGGGGGGCGCGTAATCGGTATAGCGCACGGTCCGGGTGCGGTGGGCGACGTGGGCGTCGCTGTCCACCACGGCATATGTAATGGTGGTTTCACTGCCCTCGATGGTTTTGGCGATCCCCTGGATGAGTACCCTCTCGGTGAGGTCTCCATCCTTGTCGTCCCAGGCGGTGACTCCCTCCAGCAGCTTTTCCCGGCTGTTTTCTCCTACAGAGATGACCAGGGGCTCATCGGGACACTGGAGCACGGGCAGGGTGCGGTCCTCCGCCCGGTAGTGATAGTACTCGGACGCGGCAAGGGCGCTCCCGGTGAGCATGAAGAGCACCAGAGTGAAAATTTTCAGCTTTTTCATGGCATTCCTCGGTCGTTAGAATTGGGCCAGCACCGGCCTGATGGGCGCATTCTCCAACATGCGCCGGGGATTTTCCTCCAGCAGGAAATCCGCGATTTCCGGCGCGGTGTACTCCGCCACATAGCTCCGGGCGTCCTCCAGCCATGGGGTGCGCCGGTAAGGGCTGTGGGCATCGCTGCCGATGAGGTGCATGCACCCCTCCCCCAGGCACCAGTGAGCCGTCCGGGCCGCCCGGCGGCCAAACCGGCCAAAGAGGCTCCCTTTATTGATCTGGAGCGCCCACCCCGCCTCTATCCACCGGAGAAGGCACCCCCGGTCCTCCTGCGCAAAGCGGTAGCGTTCCGGGTGGGCCACCACAGGGACCGCCCCGGCGGCGCTGATCTCCTCCAGCATCCGCTGGGCAAAGGAGAAGGGCGCTTCAAATCCGAACTCCACCAGGAGATACCGGCTGCCGCCCAGAGTGAGGAGCTTCCCCTCCCGGAGATGCCGTGGGGTTTCCGGGGTGACATAGACCTCCATCCCCGCATACAGCCGCAGAGGGATGTCCCGCTCCCCCAGCAGGCGGGCCAGGCGCAGGAACCGCTCCTCCAACGCCTCTGTGCGGTAATTGTCAAAACAGCCCGGCACATTGCAGTGCGGGGTGGCGCACACGGCGGTAACGCCGCTCTCCACCGCCAGGCGGGCCATCCGACAGCTCTCCTCCTCAGAGGAGGATCCGTCGTCCACGCCGGGCAGGATGTGACAGTGCAGGTCGATCATCGCCTAACCGCCTTGGAATTCCTTGAGGTAGTAGGCCTTTTTCAGGCTCTTCTCCTCCTCGTAGGTCGCCTCCACCTCCTTGGCAAGCGAGTCGTCCTGTCCGGTGGCCTTGAGGAGCTCCCGCAGCCGGGCCACTACAGCGGCCACCTTCTGGTCGCACTCCTTCTCCAGCGCCGTGAGCTCCTCCAGCTTGCCATACACTACCTGGGTGCGCCGCTCGGAGGTGTGCTCCCCCGCCGTATACTCGTCAATGGCGGACTGGACGATGGCCTCCAGCTTGCCCACATAAGTGGAGCGGAGCACATACATAGTGGCAATCTCTTCTCGGATCTCCTCCTCCGCCGCTTCCACAGCCGCCGTATCCCCGCCGGTGGACAGAGTGGGCGTAGGCGTCGGGGAGGCGTCTGGCGCCGGAGTGCCGGAGTGCTCCGCCCCGCCGCCGTCTAGGAGCCTGCGGGCAGCCTCCTCAGGCGCAAGACTCCCATCCGCAAGCTGCTCGATCTCCTCCTGCGAGAAATTATACTGGGTGACGTTGTATTTGACCATGGCATCGTTGAGGGCCCGCTGGTTTTCCTCCAGCCGCTGGCTGATAGAGTCCTTGTCCATGGTGAGTCCGTAGCGGGCGGCGTTGATATTGTTCCACTGCCACGCCGCCGCTGCCCCGCCGGCAGCCACCGTCACCACCAGAACACACAGCGCGATCTTCGCCCCTTTTTTCATAGCACAACTCCTTTCAGCGGCGGACTGCCGCCAGCTCTTCCAACTGGACCGCCGCCCCCTGTTCCACCGCCCGGATGGCGGCCTCGTTCACCTCGTCCGGCTCCCGGAAAGTGGGGACCAGACGGTGCAGCTCCTGAAAAATATGCTCCCGGCTGCCGCTGTCCACCGCATCGGACAGCGACTCCAGCCATCGGTCCAGCTCCGTGGGAGCCAGAGGCGCCCGTTCCTCCACAAAGATCTTTTCGTGCTCGGTACGGCGCAGGTCGGCGCTCTGGGTGAGGAGCTCCTCATAGAGCTTCTCGCCGGGACGCAGCCCGACCTCCTCGATCCTGATATCCACATAAGGGGTGTAGCCCGACAGACGGATGAGATTTTCCGCCAGCTCCAATATATGGACGGGCCGCCCCATGTCCAGCACATAGACCTCACCGCTGCGGGCAAAGGACCCTGCCTCCAGCACCAGCTGTACCGCCTCGGGTATGGTCATGAAATAGCGGATGATCCGCCGGTCCGTGATGGTAACCGGCCCGCCGTAGGCAATCTGCTTTTTAAAAAGTGGGATCACCGAGCCGCTGGACCCCAGGACATTCCCGAAGCGCACGGCGGCGAATTCAGTCCGACTCCCCTCCCGCAGGCCCTGGAGCACCTGCTCACAGAGGTACTTGGTCGTGCCCATGATGTTGGTGGGGTTCACGGCCTTATCCGTGGAAATGAGCACGAATTTTTCCGCCCCATATCGCTTGGCGGAGAGCGCGGTGTTGTAGGTGCCGAACACGTTGTTTTTCACGGCCTCCTCGGGACACTGCTCCATCAGGGGCACGTGCTTGTGGGCCGCCGCGTGAAAGACCAGCTCCGGCCGATATTTTCGGAACAACTGGTCCATTTTCTCCAGCTCACGCACCGAGGCGATCTCCACAGCCAGCTTCAGCCCGTCTCCATGGCGGTGGAGCAGATCGTTCTGCAGATCGTAGACAGCGTTCTCCGCGATATCCACCACCACCAGGCGTCGGGGCTGACAACCGGCGATTTGACGGCAGAGCTCCGCGCCGATGGACCCTGCGCCGCCGGTGACCATCACGGTCTTGCCCTGGACAAAGCTGCGGACCCGGCTGTCGTCCAGCTTGACCGCCTCCCGGCCCAGCAGGTCCTCGATCTGCACCTCCCGCACATTGGCGGCCAGGGAGCCTCTCCCCTTCTCCAACTGCATCAGAGGGTCGGAGAGGATGTGGAGGCGGCAGTTGGTATGGGCGCACAGGTTCAGGATCTCCGACCGCCGCTGGGGCGTCAGGGTGGGAATGGCCAAAATGATCTCTGTGATCGGCGTGTTCGGAAGAATCGTCAGCAGGTCGTCGATGGGCCCTTTGATGGGCACGCCGTGGATCATCTTCCCTATCTTGTCGGGGGCGTCGTCCACCAGGCAGCAGGGCGCATAGCGCCCCAGAGGGTTGCTCTGGAGCTCGGACAACAGGGCCACCGCTGCCGTACCCGCGCCGATGATGGCCGCCTGGCTGCGGCCCTCGCCGCTGCGGCCCGTGACGCGGAAGCGGTACATGCGGTAGAGAAAGCGAATAAACAGCATAGCCAGCAGCGCCAGCGCCGTGCCCGTCAGCGCCTGGACGATCCAGATAAGGCTGGCTCTCAGGGCAAGGTTGGCCACCGCGTAGAGGCCATATCCGCAGGACATCCCCATCAGCAGCACCAGGTATTCCCGGCTCTCCGCATAGCGCCACAGGCTCTCATAGGTCTTGAAGGAGAGTTGGAACACCAGTACGCAGAGGGTGAGAAAACCGATATGGAGCACCAGGTTCAAAAGCTGAATGTCGCTGCGCAGCAGCGCGGGAAGAAAGAGGAAAAAATTGCAGGTAAAGATCAGCAGCACGTCGGCTGCCAGGACGATCCACCCGCGGAAACGGGATAGATGCACGATTCTCCCCTCCTTCCCCGATTTTAACCTGAATTTTAAAAATTTTACCTTTTATTATACCTCTTCCGTGCGAAAAAGTCAAACAACTCCCTTTGTTCTCGGCTCCCCCGCGCTTCCAGGGCACCCGTCCCACTTCCCCGTGGGGAGGGCGGCGCAGAAGCAGCATCCTCCCCCGGGTCTCTCCTCCAGCCAAATGGTTCCTCCGTGGCGCTCCAGAATGGCGCGTGTCATAGGGAGTCCAAGTCCCGCTCCGCCCATGGCCCGGGAACGGGACTTGTCCACCCGGTAAAAGGGTTCAAAGATCTTCTCCCTGTGTTCTTCCGGGATTCCGGGCCCGTCGTCCTCCACCCGGATCAGCACATTTCGCTCCTGGAAGCTGGCAGCCAGTACAACATGTCCTCCGTCCGCGCCGTATTTGACCGCATTTTCCGCCAGATTATAAAGGGCCCTTGCAATGAGCCTGTCGCTGCCCAGCACGGTGCCTCCCCCTTCCGTCCGGAAGCTCATACCCTTTTTCTCCGCCAAGGGCTCCAGCTCGTGGGCAATCTCGTCCATGAGAGGGGCCACGTCAATGGCATCCTGCATGGGGACCTCCTCCATACAGGACATATCCAGCAGGTCCTTGACCAGCAGGCTCAGCCGCTCCGTCTGTCGGCGCAGCGACCCGATGAGGGCCTGATACTCCTCTTCCGTGTGGTCCTCATGCTTGGAAAACACGTCCAGCCGGGTCTGGATGGCCGCCAGCGGGGTGCGCAGCTCGTGGGCGGCGTTTGCAGCAAAACGCTTCTGTGTCTCAAAGGCGCTGTCCAGCCGCAGCCGCATTCCCTGAAAGGCGTTGGACAGGCTCTCGATCTCGTCTCCGGTCTGGGGCGCGCCGCCCTCCGGGGAGTCGGAGAGGTTCTGCGCGCTGAGATTGGCGACCTGATTTTTCAAATTCACCAGAGGACTGAGACAATTCTCTGTGATCATATAGGTGGCCACGCCGGCCACTGCGATGGTACAGATGACATAGACGATGCTCTCAATCCGGTATTTGAATTTCGCCCCCAGGCCCCGATCCTCCGCGTATAAAGGCCCTTTCTCCCCGGTAGGAAGGAGGATCGTGCCGCTGGCGGCGGCTCCCTTGGAGACGGTGGGTAAACCGTACCGGTCGTCCCCACGGGTGACGGTGGTCTGGGAGGCATAGATGGTATAGAGCATCTGATCCCCCGCTACGGTCATGGCGGCCGCCAGTACGATGCAGGAGAGGGCCATGGCGATCATCACCAGCAGGGTAAGGCGTTTGCCAAGGGAGAGCCTTTGAAACGGATGAGCGCCCCTCATACCTCCGCCCCCTCGTCCAGATAGTACCCCACCCCCACCTTGGTTCGGATGAGGTCACATCCCAGAGCAGCACGGAGTTTTTTCCGCAGGGAGGCCATATGTACCCGCAGTGCATTGCTCAGGCTGTCCACGCCGCCGTCCCAGACATGCTCCATGAACTCCTCGGCGCTGACAACCTTGCCCCGATGGAGGAGCAGATACTCCAGGAGGGCATATTCCTTCCTGGTAAGCGACAGGGGCTGTCCGGCCGCCTCCACCGCGTGGGCGGCGGTATCCAGCATAACGCCCCGGAAAGTGAGAAGTCGATCCTGCTGGGTAAACCGGCGGCGCAGGAGGCCCCGGACCCTCGCCTCCAGCTCTGCGAAGTGGAAGGGCTTAGTGAGATAGTCGTTGGCTCCGGCGTCCAGCCCCCGCACTTTATCCTCCAGGCCATCCCGCGCCGAGAGGATGAGGACCTTCACCTCCGCATTCACGGCCCGTATCTCCCGCAGAAGCTGAAATCCATCCATTCCCGGCAGGTTCAGGTCCAGAACAACGAGATCGTACTCCACCACGCTGACCAGCTCATGGGCCCTGCAGCCGTCGTCACAGCCGTCCACCGCGTAAGAATTGAGCCGCAGCCCCTCTACCAGAGATTCCAACAGGTCCTGCTCATCCTCCACCACCAAAATCCGCATATCCTACCCTCTCTTTCCATTGCAGGCAACATTATATCAGCAGCGCCCGCCCCTTTTCAATCCCCGCCGGGCATCCTGTTTCCTAGGGGGCGCCGTTCCTCCCATCCCGCTCAGCCGCCGCATTCCGTATACCCGCCAAAGCTTTTTGATCGTCCCGCAAACTGTTTGTTCATAACAGAGATTTTTCATGTTAATTTTTGTAAAATGTTATGTCTTTCTTTTTTCTCCATAATTCGGTATGATACATATTGTGCCAAATGCCAGCGCATCCGCCTCTCTAACACGCAGGAAAGGAAGCGATCCATTCTATGTCTCTTGCAGGCCGCAGCCATTCGAGCATTTACACAGCCACTTCCTTCGCGCAGCCCCACGGGCTCTCCTACGGTATCGCATACCATAGCGCGGACGGAAAGCAGATCGTTCTGGAGGATATCTCCTGTAATCAGGAATTTGTGATCAAGATGGCTGAGCTCTTTACACTGTGCCAGCTCCCTCCGGACAGGTTTAAGCGGGCCGTAATCGAACTTCTCCCCTAAGAGGGCGAATATCCTCCCTCCGGCTGCTTTCCCGGGGGGAGGACATCTCTTTGGCAATATTTTTGCCTTGCGTCTGGCGGCGGGCCGATGTTACCCTCATAGGCAGGAGGTACATCACCATGAAGCATTTCTATTCCAAGCTGGCCGCAGTTTCACTGTCGGCCCTCGTCCTTACCACCAGCGCGTCCGCCCTGTCCCACACCGTGGTGCGCGGGGACACCATGTGGAAACTGGCCGTGCAGTATCAGGTCGGCACCAGCGAGATCATCGCTTCCAATCCGCAGGTCTCCAATCCCGACCTCATCTATCCCGGCCAGATCCTCACCATCCCCGAAGAGGACGCGGCGGTCACCCAGTACGAACAGGAAGTGATCCGTCTGGTCAACGAAATTCGGGTGCAGAACGGGCTGAGCGCCCTGACCTACAACTGGGAGCTCTCCCGGGTGGCCCGCTATAAGTCCCAGGACATGGTGGACAACCGCTATTTCTCCCACACCAGTCCCACCTACGGCACCCCCTTCCAGATGATCCGCTCCTTCGGGCTCTCCTATCGGAGCGCCGGTGAGAACATCGCCTATGGCCAGCGCACCCCCCAAGCTGTGGTCAATGCCTGGATGAACTCCAGCGGCCACCGGGCCAATATTCTGAGCAGCTCTTATACACAGATCGGCGTGGGTTATGTGGCCAACGGTCACTACTGGACCCAGATGTTCATTGGCTGAGAGGCCGGGATATTCTTACTCGCCTGACGGCCATGGCCTCGCCGGCGCAATTCCTGCGCCGGCGAGGCTTTTCTCTTAACGAAAATTTAACACCCGGTATGTTATGCTTTCCTCACGCCTGGGGCGCCCCCGACGCCCTGCGAGAATTTGAGGAAAGAGGGTCCCGTTATGTCAACTGCTTCCCCCGAAGCCAAGATCAAAGTGCGAAAACAGCCTCCCCTTCTCCTTGCGCTGGTCCCCTTTATTTGTCTCATCGCCATCATGCTGCCCAGTGTGATCATTCTGGGCGCCGACCCCCAGATCCCCCTCATCATCTGTACCGCCGTTACTTCCGTCATTGCCATCTGCTTCCTGGGACGCGGCTGGCAGGAGATCGAAGACTCCATGATCGAGACCAATACAATGGCCATGCAGGCCAATTTCATCATTATGATCGTGGGCTGCCTGGTGGCCACCTGGATCGCCGGCGGTATTGTCCCCGGCATGATCTATTACGGTCTCAAGTTTTTCTCGCCCAGCGTGTTCCTGGCCCTGCTCCCTGTCATCTGCGCCATCATCGCGGTATCCACCGGCAGCGCCTGGACCACAGCGGGCACCATGGGCGCCGCCGCCATGGGCATCGCCGCTGGTTTGGGTATCCCGCCCGCCATCGCCGCCGGAGCAGTGGTCACCGGCGCCTCCTTCGGCGACAAGCTCTCCCCCCTCTCCGACAGCACCAATCTGGCCGCCGGGGTGGCGGGCACCAAGCTGTTTGACCATGTCCGCCACATGCTCTACAGCACCATTCCAAGCTTTCTTATCGCAGTGTCCATCTTTGCCGTTATCGGCAGCCGCTACAGCGCCGATTCCGTGGATACCTCTCAGATCGACGTCATCCTCTCCACGCTAGAGGCCAGCTTCAATATTACACCCCTCATCTTTATCGCTCCCCTGTCCGTCATCCTCATGATCGTCTTTAAGGTGCCCGCCATTCCCGGTATGCTGGGCGGCACGGTCATCGGCTTCTGCTTCGCTCTGGCCCAGGGAAATCCACTGGGTGGCATTCTCAGCCAGATGATATACGGCGTACAGCTCTCCAGTGGAAACGAAATGGTGGATGCCCTCCTGAACCGCGGCGGCATGCAGTCCATGATGTTCACCATCTCCCTTGTCATCTGCGCACTGGCCTTCGGCGGTGCGGTCAAGGCGGCCGGCTGTCTGGACACCATCATCGCCGCCATTCTCAAGCGCTGCCATTCCCGCGGCAGCATCATGACCGCCAACGTGTTCACCTGCATCGCCATGAATTTCATGGCCGCCGACCAGTATATGTCCATCGTTATCCCTGGCCAGATGTATAAAAAGGTATATGAAAAGCTGAACCTGGCACCCAAAAACCTCTCCCGCGTCCTGGAGGATTCCGGCACTCTCACCTCCGGCATCGTCCCCTGGTCCACCTGCGGCGCGGTCTATCTGGCTACCCTGGGCATCAGTGCTTTCCAGTATGCCCCGTACTGTTTTCTGGCCATCATCAACCCCCTGATCTCCATTCTCTACGCCTTCACGGGCTGGACACTGGCCCCCCTGGACCCCTCCAAGCCCATCAAGAAGTCCATCACCGTAGAGGAGATGAACCAGTCCTGACCTCCCGGCACAGTGCCCCGGCGTACGCCGCGGGCCGTCCCCGTCAAAACAGAACGGTCCGTGCCCTCGGGCGCGGACCGTTCTCTGTTTCAGTTGGGGTGTGCTGACCGTGCCCAGATATGCCTCAGGTTTCGGTCTCGATCTGTCCGCCGTCCGCGGCGGTCCCCTCGCCGGCCTCCGGCTCCGTCACCACGTCGGACACCACATCGCCGGGGTTGGAAGAGGAATTGCTCTCAGACCACTCCCGCTCCAGGGCCGCCCAGTCGCGGACCTGCAGCAGACCGGTCCAGACCTCATAGAGCCCGTCTGCGTCGCTCTCCACCTCAAAGTCGTGGGAGTTGGTGGCCTCCTGCACATCGGCGTAATACCACTTGCTCTCGTCCAGATTGTCCTCCCAAGTGATCATATTGGGCAGCATGTGGTCGGCGTCGGGCTTGCGGCCCAGGGTGCGGTTGACGATGGCCATTGCCTCCGCCCGGGTGATATCGGCGTTGGGATCGAAGGTTCCGTCCCCCTTGCCGTTGATGAGCCCCAGCACGGCGGCGCGGTTGATGTACTTGTTGGCCCAGTGTCCGGCGATATCGGTGAACTGGTCCTCGCCCTCGTAATTGCCGCCGAAGAAGCGCACGGCGATGGTGGCGAATTCAGCGCGGGTGATGGGCGCGTCGGGATCAAAGACGTTCCCCGGCTTGCCCGTGATGACCCCCGAGGTGGTCAGCGTGGAGACGGCGTTGTTGTACCAGGCCTCCGCCGCCACGTCGGAGTAGGGGTTTGTGGTGGTCCAAAGCTGAGCTCTGGAGTCCTCGGTGAGCATACGGAAGAAAATGGTGGCCACCTCGGCCCGGGTGATGCTGGCCTCCGGGTGGACCAGACCGTCGTCCCGCCCAATGATATAGGCAAAGTGATCGGCCATGTTCAGCTCCGGGAGGGGCCCCAAAGGCGTATCGTTCTCATCGATGACGGTATCCCCACCGCCATCGCTGCTGCCGCCACCGCTGATGGTGTAGCCCAGGCGGGGACGTGGGAAGAGATAGCTCTCGTCCGTGTCAGACAGGGTCAGATAGGCCTCCACATTAGGATAGACGTAGTGCTCGCCTCTGGAGGTATCCCGCTCCGCCAGCCGGGCGGTATAGGTCAGGGACACCCGCTCGCTGCGATGGATATCCTGTCCCAGGGTCAGCACAAAGCGCTCATCCTGACCTTCCGCCTCGGGGTAATAGGTCAATGTGGAACCGTCGGCAAAGGTGATCTGGTTGTTCTCGTCCAACTGCCCCTCCATGGGGGCGTCGCCGCCGATCTTCAGCGCAAAGTCCGCCAGTGCGGGGATCTCCTTGCTCTTGATGGACAGGTCGAAATCGTAATCCTCATCCTTGCCGATGACGTCCGTGATGGTGCTCCCGGCGGGGACCACCACGTTGACTCCGCCGCCATAGATCTGGTCCATTACGCCCTCCAGCTCGGCGGCGGTCTCCTCCAGGGAGGCGGGGCTGGCGGTAAAGACGCTCTTGCGTTCGGCGTAATCCATCAACTGCCCTGCCAGCGCGGTCAGGGCCGACAGGCCCTCCTCGTCTGCATAGTAGGGATAGCGCACGGTGATCAGCCTGACCCCCGCCTCCGTGACCTTGTCCAGCTCCTTGGCCGCGAAGTAGACACCCTTTTCAAAATTGGTGAGGGCGCCGGAGGTCTTGATCTGGCCCACCACATCGGCCAGGGCCTCGTCGCCCGCAGCGGTGTACGCGGCGGGCTGGGCGCTGACCGTCTGCCCCAGCAGAGCGGTCAGGTCCGTCAGGCTCTCATAGCCGCCCTCGGCGGCGTCGTTGTTCTGGAGCCGGGTCCCGTCATTATAGGTGTCATTGGCCGGGTTCCCGGCGTCGTCCAGCCACCAGAAGCTGCCGCCGTCGGTGATGAGCACCAGATAGCGGTTGGCCTGGGGGATCGTGTCGGGGGCCTTTTCCAGGTCGGCCAGTCCTGCCCGGATACCGGCCTGCAGGTTGGTGCCGGTGTGGCCGGCCAGCCAGAGCATCTCCTCGCCCAGACTGTAGTCGAACGTGCTCTCCGCGGTCAGTTGGGACATCTCATAGACCGTCTTGGCGTCGTTTGCAAAGACGGTGAGGCCCGCGTAGACATTCTTATCCGCCATGGCGCCGCGGATCTCCTCGGCCCAGGACTGGATCATGATCTCGTCTCCGGAGCTGAAAAGACTGCTGGTGGCGTCCATGACGAACTCGACGGCCACCGGCGTCTCGTTGACCGGCGCGGAGATCTCCAGGGAGATCTTCGTCTCGCGGACGCTGTTGAGGGCGCCCGCCGTTTTCAGCAGCGTGATCCCCAGCTCGTCCGCCGCCTCCGTGGGCTGCGGCTCCGCCGCCAGCGCGGCCGGCAGCATGCCAAGCAGCATCACCGCGGTCAGCGCGGCGGCCAAAATCCTGCGCTTATCCATTACCCTGATCCCTCCATTTGAAACATTCACAGAATCGGCTGTGAAAGAAATTGGGAACTGCCAATCCGCGGAAGAACGCCCAATTTCTCTTCAAGTTTATGTCATTATAGCATGGCAAATCTGGAACAGCAACTAAAAAACCGCCCGTTTTGGGAAGTTCCTCTCTAAAAACTTTTTTCGGTCACAAATTTTTCGTGTAAATTTATTAAAAATATAAATTTATAACTTTTTCTTACCATGCGCTCTCCTTTCCATGTGAAATTTAGTAAATTTCCTAACTTTATCTTTAGGAATCCTTGAATTTGTCCTCCCCCCGTGCTATACTGGCACAAAGTGGTTCAATAGACACTTTTCTGTTATTCACGCTTGTCTCCCCCGCGCCAGGGTCGTTCGGCGCCGCGCTCCGGCATTTCTTCGCCGTGGCCGCGGTTGTCTGCGGAGGGGGCAGGTTCGCAAGGGAGGATGTTTGTGATGAGGACTGGAATGCGAAAGGGCTCGTCCCGGCTCGTCGCCATGCTGTTGTGCCTGGTGATGCTGTTTGGTATGCTGCCCATGAGCGCACTGGCGGACGAGGGGACCGGCACGCCCCCCGTCCAGACGGAGGCCCCTGTCTCCACACCGGAGGCTGCCCCAGAGGGTTCTCCCGCGCCTACAGCGGAGGCGAGCCCCGAGGTCTCCTCCACGCCTGCGCCGGAGACGAGCCCCGAGGTCTCCCCCACGCCTGCACCGGAGGCGAGCCCCGAGGTCTCCCCCACCCCCACGCCCAGCACGGAAGTTCCGATGGATGAGGTGCTTGACGAGTTGGAGACCGTAGAGACACCGCCCGCTGCGGTCAGCAGTGTGGAGAACGGCTTCGGCCATAAGATCCTGCACCTGGACTGCGGTCGCAAATACTTTACCAAGGAGTGGATCATCGCCCTGATCCATGAGATGGCCGCCGCCGGGTACAATGAACTGGAGCTGGACTTCTCCAATAACGAGGGCTTCCGCTTCGCGCTGGACGATATGGATGTCACCTTTATGACTGCGTCCGGAGTGGAGAGGAGCATCGATCTGACCCCCGCCCTGGGTGGCAATGCAGATGGTTCCGCTACAGATACCCCCTGGCTGACCCAGGCCGACATGGACGAGATTCTGTCCGTGGCGAGAGGCGAGGACGTCGCCATCGTGCCCCTGCTCAATTCCCCCGGCCATCTGGGACGGATCCTGGACACCGTCGCCCCAGAGTACCGCTACCAGAACTCCAATTCCCTGGACATCACCAGCGACGACGCCAAAGCCTTCGGTATCGCCCTGGTACAAAAGTACGCCGCATACTTCGCCGACGAGGGCTGCGAGTACTTCAACATGGGCTGCGACGAGTTTGCCAATGATCTCTACTCCTCTGGCGGCATGGGCTTTGGCCATTTGGTCAGCGCCGGGCGGTACGGCGACTTTGCAGACTATGTTAATTCCCTGGCCGGCGTCCTCAAGAGCCTGGACCTGACCCCCCGGGCCTTCAATGACGGCATCTACTATAATAATGATACCTCCGTGTCCTTTGACCAGGACATCCAGGTCTGCTACTGGTCCTCCGGGTGGAACGGATATGCCGTGGGCTCCGCGGCGACCATTGTGGAGGAGGGCCACGCCGTTATCAACACCAACGGCGACTACTACTACGTGTTGGGCAAGAGAGACAAATTTGACGGCGACAAAACCGGCAGCGGTGCGGACACCTTCCGCAATTATACGTTTATGGGCACCACGTTTGACGAGGACGAATCACTGGTCATTGGCTCCATGTTCTGCATCTGGTGCGATTACCCCGCCGCTGAGAGCGAGACGGAGATTGCCACCAACGTCCGCCAGGCCCTGCGGGTCATGGGCGGGCGAATGGATAAGAAGAACGGCGCTTCCGTCACCTCCGCCACCGTCAGCAACGAGGCGGTGCCCGGCGGCTTCAACGCCGACGGGACCATTTATGCAGTCCTGGCATATACCTACGAACTGGGCGAGCTGACCATGGGCGCCCCTACCGTGAACGCCGGCGGCAGACTGACCCTCACCTGGAGCGAACCGCTCATCACAGCCACGGGCGACGTCGCCGCCCTGGCCCTTCCCGCCGTGACCTATACGGTCTCCAGAGACGGGACGGTCCTGGGCACCACCACCGCCACCACCTATACCGTGGAGAACGCCCAAGCGGGGGCGTACACCGTATCCGCCGCGCTGGACGGCGACGCTGCCGCCCCTGTGTCCTCCGCCGTCACCGTCACGCAGGAACAGCTCGACGCGGCGGCAATCCAGAACGGCACCATCACCGGCGGCGGGACCGCAGACGCCTATGAGCTGAGCAACGTGTCCAGCGGCGGACAGTACCTCATCGTGTACCAGTCCGGCTCCAATTCCTCCTCCGGCTATGCGCTGAAGAACGACGGCAGCGCCGTGGAGGTCAGCATTGAAGACGGCAAAATCGTCTCCGATGTCACGGAGGATATGCTGTGGACGTATACGGAGGAGCGTACAGAAGGATGGTTTGGTAGCGTTTCCTACAGTTACTACCTCAGCAGCGGGAACGACTATTTGTATCCCCGCCGTAGTGGTTACGGTTCGAACCGTAGGTATACATTGAATATCGACAACTCTAAAACCGAAATTTCCCTCAGCTCGCAGTCCGGTACGGGCGCTTATCAGATTGCCAATACCAGTTCGAATTCTTACGTAAGCTACAGCAATGGTTCCTTTGGCGCCGCCAGCAGCGGCACCACCCTCTATTTTTATGAGTACACGGCGGGCACCGAGGCCTGGCATGTGGACACTGAGGCGCTGGACGCCAAGCTGGCCGCGCTGGCTGCGGAGGGCCTTCAGGCAGACGACTACACCTCCGCGAGCTGGAGTGCTTACACTGCCGCGCTGGACGCCGCCCAGAATCTGACCCCCAACACTACCGCTTACCCCAGCGCGGAGACCGCTCAGGCGGCGCAGGACGCCATCGACGCCGCCCTCTCTGCCCTGAACACCGCCTATGCCGGGCTGGTGAAGGCTCCCTACACGGTGACCATTCTCTGTGTCGCCGACGGTGAAACCATTCATACGGAGACCCTCCGGGCCGCAGCCGGTCAACTGACCGTCACATCCCCCACTGTCTCCGGCTATGCGGCGGACACCGCTTCCCAAACCGTTACCGTTCAGGGCGATATGACAGTTACCTTCTCCTATACATCCGTCCCTGCCGAGACGCTGACGCTTATGTACTTCGTGGCCAATGCCCATAACCTCAGCGGTGCTAGCTCCAATCAAAATGTGGAGGGCAAGAACGCTTCCACCGCCATCCCTGTCGGCGGCGACGGCATGGCGATCGCGGATATGGTGGCTGACAGTGTGACAACTGCGCAAGGCAATGACGGCCGCTTCTGGAAAGCCTATGTCCAGACCAGCCCAAAACAAGAGCAAGACCAGCAAGACCTGACCGATGTGGGACAGGATATCGGTTCCGAGGCCACCCATCTCCGCGTCAAGGGCGGTCAATGGCAGTACCGGAACGACACTCTTGACTGGACCGATCTGCCTGAAGACGCCCAGCTCACTGCGTACTATGTGGAACATTGGAACGTGGCGCCTCAGATAGACGTCTACATCTCCGACTGGGGCTCCAATCCCTGGGACGCCAATAATGATCAAATTTGGTCCTGGGCAGACATGATGTCCCTCTCCCTTCAGGTCGTATACGAGGACGGTACCGAATACCCCGCCGACCTGGACCATGCGGGCACAACGATGTTTACCGGTACAGGCACCCAGTTTTCTGTTATTTTGGCCGAGGAGACTACCAATTATGAAATCTATGACGTCACCTTGACCGATATGGGCAACGATAATTGTAAATTCACTGGTAAATCTGCTTCTGCGTTCACATTGCCCGACTTCGACCAGTTTGAGGAGACCTCTATTTATGACGTTGCCACGGGGACCATTCAGCCCATACCCAAAACCAGCGTTGACCGTAAGGCTTGGCTACTCCGTATTTATGTCAAAGCGAAACCCAATCAGGACTCCCTCACTGTCCGCTATGTGAATGAGGGGACCGGCACTCAGTTCTATGCGTATAATATCAACGTCCATGAAGGCACTACTTTTGCGGGTTATGTTTCCAATGGAAACTTTACCGCCGTGCATACGCCTCCCACGGTCGTCAACATCGACAACGAGACCCAGACCATCAAGTATCTTGGAACAGACTTGGAGAATATGACGGAGCTGGATGATCTTTATTCCAGCGGCCTCTACGTATGGACACGCGCAGAGGTCAGCGATGACAACAAAACGCTGACCCTCTATTATGACGTGGAGGGTCCCCAGTTCATAGTCGACTATGGTCTCCCTCTTCAGTTAGGCTATAGTGATTTGGGCGCTACCAATCCGCCTACGGCGATACTGGTATCTACGGGTTCTTCCGCCAATTATTCTTCCCGGGCCGTGGGCACATACGGCACCATAAGCACAACGTCTGCCGGACTGACCTATACGCAATCCTCCATAATGAAAGCGCCTGAGCAGTTTTTTGTGCGGCTTTCCTACCAGAGCGGAGGAAATCAGGATATTTCTGTCACCGTCCTCCCCGCCAGCGTGGTCTACTATGAGGACAGCTTCGCCACGTATGACAGCAGCTGGAGCGGGACCGGCACCCTCGCCGGTACGGCGCAGACCGCCGAGAAGCTGGGCGCCAAGCAAAATCTCTACGGCTATGATCCGGCCTACACGCCCGGCACCGGCTTCAGCATGGGCTCCGCCCACACCGTCACGGTCAATACAGCAAACGACTCCGCCACCGCCTCCTTCTCCTTTAAGGGGACCGGCTTTGACCTTATCAGCCGGACCGACAGCGATTCCGGCGTCATCTTCATCGAGGCTATGGGAACCAGAGGCACTACCAAACGGCTGATCGTGGACAACTACTATGGCTATGACTTTGTGAATGGGGCGTTTGTCACTGCGGACAAGGGTTCCATCGATCAGGTACCCGTGGCCAAGCTGGTGGGCCTTCCCTACGACACCTACGACGTGACCGTCACCGTGGTCTACCATCAAAAACTGGACCACACCGGCGACAGCAGCTATTCCTTCTGGCTGGACGGCATCCGGGTCTATGATCCCATGGGCAGCAGCTACTCCGCTTATGCTTCGGACAGCGAGGCGGCGCCTCAGTATGTGGAGCTGCGGAAGAGCCTGCTGAATGCAGCCGCTTTGACCTCCGGCGCCGTTGTTCAGGGAACCACCTTTATCGACGGCAAGGGCGAGACGGCCGTTCTCGCTGACTATGAGAGCTACGGCCCCAACAATGAGGTCTATCTCAGCAAGGGTCAAAGCATCACCTTCACGCTGGGCAGTGTCGACTTTGCGGATATCCAGCTTGGCGCCAGCCTGACGGGCTCCGCAGCAAGCACCATTACGGTGAATGGAACGACAATCCGGCTTGACAGCGCTACCAATCTGTATTATTCTATCAAGAACGCGATCGGCACCGACAAAGTCGTTACCATCACCAACATCGGCGACGGCATGGTGGCCCTGACCAATCTGAAGGCCACCGGCGGTACCGCCACCCTCAACCTCTACTCCAGCCAGGCTGCGGTGGGCAAGGTACTCGCCGCCATGCAGACGCCCGGCACGGGCAATCAGTGAGAAAGGGGTGCTGCAAGATGAAGAAAACTTACTGCAAGCCCCAGATCGCCTTTGAGAGCTTTGAGCTCACCAGCAGCATCGCTGCCGGCTGCGCCATTCCGGCCAACCAAAACTTGGATGGCCAGTGCAGCATTACGATCGGCGGCATGGATCTCTTTGCCTGGAACGGCTGTGAGTTCGACTACAACGATCAGAAGAGCACGATGGGCGTCAAGGTCTGCTACGACATCCCCACCTGGGACACCGTCCTCTTCACCTCCTGAGCCAAACGCCGCAGCGGCCCCGCCCCACGTGGGGCGGGGCCGCTTTCTCTCCTTCGGTCCTGTTTCTCCATTTTTCGGAAGGGGGCCCGCTGTGTATCAAAGGAACTACTGCTTTGGAGGCGTAGGCTTTTCTCTGTCCGCCCCCGTTCCCATCGGGGAGTCGGACGCCCTGCGCCTCTTTTCCGGCGGAGAGACCGACGCGGATTACCGCGTGAAGCTCCGCCTCTCGGATGCCCTTCCCCAGCCGCCAGACGGGCTGTATGTCCACACCCGGAGGGTCAGGGGCTGGCGGGCGGGCCCCCGTGACTGCCGCCTGCTGTATTACTATAGAAGCGCCGGGGAGCCGGAGGTCCCCTATTGCTATGTGGAGCGCTCCGGCATGGAGGTGGCCGTGGACTGGCTCCCAGCCCTCTCCTCCGGACTCCACGCCCAGCAGATCCTGGAGTCTGTGGATCTCTTTCGCTTTCTGCTGGAGCAGGGAGGCGTGGTCCTCCATGCCTCCTATATTCTGCACCGGGGGCGGTCCCTCCTCTTTTCCGCCCCCAGCGGCACCGGGAAGTCCACCCAAGCCGCCCTGTGGGCGCGGCTACGGGGGGCGGAGATCGTCAACGGGGACCGGGCTCTGCTCCGGGCGCGTGGAGGCTGTTTCCAGGCCCACGGGATCTGCTTCTCCGGCACCTCCGGTATCTGCGGGAACCGCAGCGCCCCTCTCTCCGCCCTGGTGGTGCTGGGGCAGGCGGAGCGCTCCACCTGCCGGAGGCTGGGCGGACTGGATGCCTTCCGCGCCCTCCTTCCCCAGTGCGCCTACCGCACCTGGAACCCGCAGGATGTGGCCGCCGCCACCGATACCCTCTCCCGCCTCATTGGAGAGACGCCGGTCCTTCGGCTGGACTGTCTCCCGGATGAGAGCGCCGTAAAGGCCCTGGAGGAATGTTTATGAGCCGGCAGAACAACGCCCTTCCCCAGATGGTAGAGCCCCTCTGGTCCACCTACATCCACCAGAAGGGGGCCCGGCTGGGTCTCCCGGTGACCGGAACCTTCGAGTTGACCCCCCGGTGCAACTTCAACTGCAACATGTGCTATGTCCACCAGACCGAGGCCCAGGCGGCCCAGGGCGGCAGGCGGGAGCTCACCACGGCGGAGTGGCTCGCCATCGCTGAGGAGGCCCGGAAGGCCGGGATGGTCTTTCTCCTCCTCACCGGTGGGGAACCGCTGCTGCGCCCGGACTTTCCCGAGCTCCTCCACGCCCTCAAGAACATGGGGTTCCTGGTGTCGGTGAACTCCAACGGCTCCCTGCTCCGGGGCGAACTGCTGGAGGCCGTCAAGCAGGACCCGCCCCTGCGCTTCAACATCACCCTCTACGGCGGCTCCAACGCTGCCTATGAGCGGCTGTGCGGGCGGGCCATGTTCCAGGAAGTGGTGGACAACCTCCGCGCCCTGAAGGACGCGGGCATCCCTGTGCGGCTCAACGTGTCCGTCACCCCGGACAACAAGGACGACGTGCCGGAGATCTTCCGCCTGGCCCGGGAGCTGGGCCTCCACACCAAGGCCAGCACCTATATGTACCCTCCGGTGCGGCTGGGCGACGGCCGCCCCGGCGACGCCCCACACCGCTTTGCCCCGGAGGACGCAGCCCGCTATATGCTGCTGTGCCGGGAGCAGCAGTTCACCTTGGAGGAGCTGCGGGCTTCGGCCGCAGGCGTGCCCCTGTCCGACGGCGACGAGTGCACCGGAAACGCGGAGGGAGAACCCGTTCTGTGCCGGGCGGGGCGCAGCTCCTTCTGGCTCACCTGGGACGGGCGGATGATCCCCTGCGGCATGATGGCCTCCCCCGGGACACCGGTGCTGGAACAGGGGTTTTCCGCCGCCTGGCGGTCCGTCCAGACGGAGGTGGAGGCGATCCGCCTGCCCGCCGCCTGCGCCGGCTGCGCCCTGCGGCGGCACTGCAATCTCTGCGCCGCCTCCTGCTTCGCCGAGACCGGCGACTACGACCGGAAGCCGGACTACATCTGTTCGCTGACCCACACCCTCTGCCGGATCACCCGGGAGAAATACGGAACGGAGGACTGAGCCATGGAGCTGAAGAAAGAATTGGTCCTGCGGGACATCGCGGGAGACTTTGTGCTGATTCCAACAGGTACTACTGTGCTTGAAAATAACGGCTTGTTTACCATCAACGAGGTGGCCGCCCGCATCTGGGAGCTGCTTCCCGGCGCGGAGAGCGCGGCCGCGCTGACCGACGCACTGGCGGAGGAGTACGACGCGGACCGGGACACGCTGGACCGGGACGTGGCGGAATTCCTGGACAAGCTTCGGTCGCTGGGCATCCTATGAGGAAACGGCCCGGGCGGCGGCTCCCGGCGATCTGCCTCTTTTCCGCGGTCCTTCTCCTGGCCGCGGTGTGCTTTTCCGTGTGGCGTTCCTACCATTCGCTCACCGTCACGACCTACCGCTTCCCCACAGACAAGGCAGAGGGGCCGGTGCGCCTGGCGGTGATGTCCGATCTCCACGAGCATGTGTTCGGTCAGGACAACGCCCCCCTCGTGGAGGCGGTGGCGGAACAGCGGCCCGACCTCATCCTTCTGTGCGGCGACATGCTCAACGCCTACTCCGCCTCCTCTCAAAACAGCACGGAGCTGGTGGGGGCGCTCTCCAAGATCGCCCCGGTCTACTACGCCTGGGGCAACCATGAGCTGGACTATCTGGCGGCGGGGACCTCCCCGCTGGAGGAGGAGCTCGTCTCGGCGGGGGCTACCGTGCTGGACCGCGCCTGGCGCGACCTGGACATCCACGGCACGCCCCTGAGGCTGGGAGGGCTCTACGATTATGCCTTCGCCCTGGACGACCGCAACTCCTGCGATCCGGACCGGATGGACCCGGAGGTCTGCCGGTTCCTGACCGATTTTCAGGATACAGAGCGGTTCACACTGATGCTCTCCCACCGCCCGGACAGCTTTGCACTGGGGGAGGCCGCCCGCACTTGGAGCATCGACTTGGTCCTCAGCGGCCACGCCCACGGCGGACAGGTGGTGCTGCCTGTGCTGGGGGGTGTGTTCGGCGGAGATCTGGGCCTGTTTTCCCCCTACCTCCATGGGATGTGCCGCAAGGACGGCCTCACCATGGCCGTGACCAGCGGGCTGGGCAGCCAGCGGGAACGCCTGCCCCGCTTCCACAATCCCCCGGAGATCATGGTGATCGACCTAACTCCGGAATCCTGACGGAGAGGAGATGTGCCCCTTGCAGGGATATGAGCGGCAATTTCTGGACGCCCTGGGTGCCTCCCTCCGGGGCCTGCCCGTCCCCTCCTGTCCCAGGACGGAGGAGGACTGGCGCGCGCTGCTGCGCCTGTCGGCGGAACAAAAGGTGCTCCCCATGATCTATGATGCTCTGGCCGCAGGGGCCAGAGCATCGGGCGGCATTGGCCCGGCCCTGGGACAGGCCAGAGCGCCGGCGCTCCGCAGCGCCGCAGAGCAGGCCCGAAAGAGCCTCGCTTTTCTGGAGCTGTGCCGGGCGCTCCGGGATGCCTCCCTTCAGGCGCTGGTGGTCAAGGGTATCCTGTGCCGGAGCCTCTATCCCAAGCCGGACCTGCGCCCCTCCGCGGACGAGGATCTGTACGTCCGCGCGGAGGAATTCGTCCCCCTTCGCGACCTTCTCCTCTCCCTGGGCTTTCAGCCGCTGGGGAATACAGCGCGGGATACGGAGGAGACGGCCTATCGGGACCCGGGGAGCGGCCTCTATGTGGAGGTCCACCGCCACCTTTTCCCCGGGGACGCGGCAGCCTACCGGCGGTTCAATGCGCCCTTCCTCACCGCCTTTGACCGCGCGGAAGAAACGACAGTGGAGGATACGCCTCTGTGGACCCTGTGCCCTCAGGACCATCTGCTCTATCTCATCCTCCATAGCTGCAAGCATTTTCTCCACTCCGGCTTTGGGGTGCGGCAGGTCTGTGACATCTGCCTATTTGCCTCCGCCCAGAGACGCCAGCTGGACTGGGAGCAGTTGTTTTCCAGTCTGGAGGCGGTGCAGGCCGGAGTATTTGCGGCCAATATCTTTCAGATTGGCCGCGAATATCTGGGTCTGGTGCTGCCCGACGGCCTTCTGTCTCAGATGGAGCGCCGCAACGGAGCGCTGGACTGTGTCCCTCTGCTGGAGGACCTGCTCTCTGCCGGCGTCTATGGCGGCAGCAGCGAGGCGAGGCGGCACAGCAGTCTGATCACGCTCCACGCAGCCGAATCCTGCGGCCGGCCCACCGGCGGCGTGCTGCGCGCGGCCTTTCCCCGTCGGGATACCCTGAAGGGCGTCTACCCCTATCTGGAGGAACGGCCCTGGCTGCTCCCGGCCGCCTGGGTCCACCGGCTGGGGCGCTATGCGCTGGGAGGACCGGGCAGGGGGGCCTCCGCCCGGGAGAGCGTTGGAATCGGCACCCGGCGCGTGGCACTGCTGAGAAAATACCGGGTGATCCCATGAGAGAGACTCCTATCCTTCTCACGCCCGGGGAGGCCGCCGGACGGCTGCTCCCCTTGCTGGAGGCAGGCGCCTCCGTTCCGCTGCGGGTGACGGGAAGCAGCATGGTCCCCTTCCTCCGGGACCGGCGGGACCTCGTCTTTCTCCGAGCGCCCCGATTCCTTCCCTATCAGCCGGGGGACATCCTGCTTTTTCGCCGGGCGGGCGGCCAGTTGGTCCTCCACCGGCTCCGCAAGGTCCGCGGGGACGGGACTCTGCTCCTCAACGGAGATGGTCAGACCTGGCTGGAAACAGCGTCCCAGGAGCAGGTCCTGGCCGTGGTGGAGCACATCCGCCGGGACGACGGGCCGCCATTTTCACCCCGGCGCATGGATCAGCGCCTTCTTCAGCGGCTGTGGGGCGCGCTGATCCCCTTCCGCCGCCCTCTGCTGCGCCTGTTGGGCAGGTTAAGCCGTCTCCGCGCTTAAGGCTTGTCTGACAAGAGGGCTCCCTGTGGATCAAAAACCGAGTGGCGGAACGGCATAGCCGTTCCGCCACTCGGTTTCCTATTTCCCGCGCTCCTACAGGAAGAGATGGAAATGGGTCACGAGCCCCATATAGATCGGGATGGCCGCCATGCTCAAAATCGTAGTGACCGTGATAAGTACCGCCGCAAATTCATAGTCGCTGCCGGTCTCTCGCGCCATAATTCCCATCTGCGTCATAGCCGGCATGGTGGCAAAGACGAAATAGACCTGTTTCGTCAGGCTGTCGATGGGGAGCGCCGCAACCAGTACGCCTACAAACACCGGGAAGAGGAGCAGGCGGACCAGCACCACCACGGCCAGGTCCCGGGTGAGCTTCATCTGGCTGAAGTCCGTGCCCCGGATCACGCAGCCCACAAAAACCATGGCCAGCGCGGTAGTGGTCCCTTTGAGGGTGGTGACGGCGCTGAACAGAAATTGGGGCACGGGAAGCTCCAGCAGCACCACAAGGAGCCCTGCCAGCATCCCCAGGATGGACGGCGATAGGATCCCCCTCAGGGTGGTTCCCAGCGTCTGAGGCCCGCCCGCGCCCCCAAAGCGGCGCAGGAGATAGACCCCCAGCGTCCAAAAGAGCAGTGTGTTCGCCATATAATAGCGCATCGCGGCCGGGAGGCTCCCCTCCCCAAAAAGAGAGGTCACCACCGGGAACCCGATGATCACAACATTGGAGAATGTGACCGCATTGAGAAATACCCCCCTGCGCCCCCACTCCACCCGGCAGAGCCGGACCAGGGCCAGCGCCAGAAGCAGGCTGCAAAAAATAGTGAGCAGGGGCACCGGCAGACTGATGAAGAGGGAGAGCAGTTCTTCGCGAGTCCCGCAGGTCTCCAGCATGTTGTAAAACATATAGCAGGGAATGGCGATCTGGGCGGTAAATTTGGAAAACAGATCCGTACCGGCCTTTCCGCACCAGGGGCGTCCGGCTATCCACCAGCCGACCCCGATCAGCAGCACCAGGGACAGCACCGTCTCTATCACTTGAACGATCATACCCACATCTCCCACTCCGGCTTCTTGGTTCGTAATTTTTAATTATACCACAGGGGACCCGCAATGTCAGCCGCCCACCGCCCCATTTCCCTCTTCCCCGGCGCTGCGTTTCGGAGTGGTTATGACAAAGGAACCGGCCTGAGTGCCGGGGCCATTCGGCCCGGCGCTCAGGCCGCTCTTTTTCACTGGTTTGCCACGCCGGGCTCAGCCCATATAGGGCAGGCGGGTGGTCACTGTGACAATCTCGCACTTCTTGATGGTCTCGGGGGTCAGCTCCTGACCCAGGCCGGGCAGGTCGGGGACCTTGTACTTGCCGTTCACAGGCTGATAGTCGTACAGGCAGGTCTCCCGCATGGCGGGGCTCAGCGCGCGCTGGTGATGCTCATGAATGATGAAGTTGGGGATGGCTGCCTCGATCTGCAGGGCCGCCGCCTTGGAGATGGGGCTGCCGCAAACGTGAATCTGCGCGGCGCAGTCGTAGGCATGGGACATGTCGCAGATCTTCTTGGCCTCCGTCAGCCCGCCGCACAGGCAGATATCGGGCTGGATGACATCGATGGCGCGCTTCTCAAAGAAATCGCGGTAGCCCCAGCGGGTGTAAATGCGCTCGCCGGTGGCGATGGGGATGTTGACGGCGTTGCGCACCTCGACCATGTTCTGCACGTTGAGGGGATGGCAGGGCTCCTCATAGTAGAAGATGCGCAGGTCCTCCAGCGCATGGCCGATCTGAATGGCGGCCGTGGTATCAGTGTTGGAGTGCATCTCAATGATGATATCCAGGTCCTCTCCACCGACCTCGCGCATAGCGGCTACGCGGTTGTACACCGTCCTGATCACACGGTTCTCCAGCGGACCGGTGATCTTCCAGGGCTTGCCCTCTTCGCCGGGGATCACGATGGGGTCCACCTTAATGGCATCATAGCCCTCCGCCATGGCCACACGGGTGACCTCCGCGTACTCTTCGGGCTCCACCAGACGCTGCTTGGTGAGGTTGGTCCCCCAGTTGTACTGGAGCTGGCTGGCATAAGTACGGAGATTATCGTTCATCTTTCCGCCCAGCAGCGTGTGGATGGGCACACCCAGCGCCTTGCCCTTGATATCCCACAGGGCAATGTCGATGCCACTGATACCTGCGTTGACCACGGTGCCTCCGCCCATGCCCCAGAAGGTCTTGCGGAAAATGGTCTCCCAAATCTGCTCATTGTTCATGGGGTCCATACCGATGATCTGCTCGGCAAAATCCTGCACCATGCCGAACCCGGCGCGCCAGCCCTTGCCGTAGGCCAGACCTACCTCCCCGAATCCGCTGATCCCCTCATCGGTATTCACCCGGACGATGACCGGACTCCAAGCGCCGCGGGAGGACCCTGCGTTTCCACTGGGGACCTGCATGACATCTACGCTGACGATTTTCATAACCTTTTCCTCCGTTTCAAATTTGATCGGCCTTTATTGGTCATATTGGTATACCGTTTTATCGTGTTGATCTCCCTCTCTGTGGCGGAGCCCCGCGGGCTCCGCCACAGCCGCCGTCTCAGTTGGATGCGGCGTCGGGCAGAGATGTCCGGGCATCCTCCCGGTCCAGATACTCCATCTCCATCCGCAGATGGTCGCGCATGAGGTCGGCGGCGCGCTGGCTGTCCTTTTCCTCTATCGCATGGAAAATCTCCGTATGGTAATAGAGCGGCTGGCTGGCGAACCGCTTTTCCATATGCGTCCGTTCTCTTGCCTCGGTCAGCAGGGTGGAGAGAAACTTGTAGAACTCCGTGATGATATCATTGTGCGCCGTCTTGATCACGCCCATGTGGAAGCGCAAGGACTCTTCGATCTGAGCCCCCTCTTCGCCGGGCATATGCTCCACAGCGGCGCGCAGCTCTTCCAGGTCCTCCTCGGTCCTCCGCTCCGCGCCGTAACGGGCCGCGTAGGTCTCCAGCAGGAGGCGGACCTCAAAGAGCTGACGAATGTTGTCGGAGCTGGTGTTCAGCCCAAAAAAGATCTTGCTGACCAGGGCCGGCACCTCCAGAGGCTGGACGTACATGCCCTTTCCAGGTACATAGCTGATCACACCCAAAAACTCCAGAATCTTCAGGGCCTCCCGTACCGGGATACGGCTGAGTTGGAACTGCTCCGCCAGCTCCCGCTCCGACGGGAGAATATCGCCCGGCTTCAATACGCCCCGCGAGATACGGTCGCTGATATCCGCGATGATGCTCTCGTAGAGCCTGGTGGGGGCCGCCATCTTGAAGCGGTCTACAGGCGGGAACAGGTTCTTTTCCTTTTCTGAATCAGCCGTAACAGCCATGATAATCCGTCCTCCTAAGGGAATTTCCAATTGATAGGTACTACTCCATACATCCCACGGTGTCTGGGATCAGTAGGGTTGCCTCAGTCTTTTCCTGGACCTCCCCCGGGGTCACGCCCGGGGCTGTCTCCATAAGCTCCAGTCCATGTTCCGTGACCTTCAGGACCGCCAGCTCTGTAACGATGTATTTGACCCGCCTGCTGGCCGTAAGGGGAAGGGTGCAGTGCTTGAGCACTTTGCTGGCCCCGGCCTTGGTGCAGTGCTCCATGGCCACGATCACCGTCTTGGCGCCGGCCACCAGGTCCATGGCGCCGCCCATGCCGGGCACCATCTTCCCCGGTACGATCCAGTTTGCCAGGTTGCCCTCCTGGTCCACTTCCAGGGCGCCCAGGACAGTGACGCCCACATGTCCGCCGCGGATAACGGCGAAGGACATCGCGCTGTCAAAGCAGGACGCGCCCACCGCCAAGGTGGCAGGCTGTGCGCCCGCGTTGGTGATATCCTGGTCCTCCTGTCCGGCCTCGGGCGCGCCGCCCAGGCCGATGAGCCCGTTTTCCGACTGGAACTCTACTTCCAGGCCCTCAGGAAGGTAGTTCGCCACCAAGGTGGGCAGTCCGATACCCAGATTTACCAGATCACCGTTCTGGAGAAATTTTGCCACACGGCGCGCGATCCGTACACGGGAGTCACTCATGTTTTTCTCCTCCCTTCGGCGCTAGGACCACCATGTCCACCAGTGCGCCCGGCGTGTCGATCTCGTCAGGGAGCAGCCCACCCACCGGGACCACCTTCTCCACCTCGGCGATGACCAGATCCGCAGCCATCGCGCACAGCGGATTATAATTATGAGAGGTATGGCGGTAGACCAGATTCCCCCGCTCATCCGCTTTCCACGCCTTGATCAGCGCCACTTCGCCGTGGAGGGCCGTCTCCATCAAATACTCCTGTCCCTGGACCGTCACGACCTCTTTTCCCTCCGCGACCGTGGTACCCAGTCCAGTGGGCGTCAGGACCCCGCCCAGCCCGGCCCCGCCGCAGCGAATCCGCTCCGCCAGCGTCCCTTGGGGAGAAAATTCCACTTCCAGCTCGCCGGCCATCATCTGGCGTCCGGTCTCAGGGTTGGTCCCGATGTGGGAGGTGATCACTTTCTTGACCCGTTTCCCCACAATCAGCTTGCCGCAGCCTTTGTCCGGCATACCGGTGGTGCAGGAGATCATCGTAAGCGCAGAGATATCCCGCTCCATCACCCCGTCAATGAGGTATTCGGGCGTGCCTGTGGCAAGAAAATCTCCTACCATGAGGGTCTGGCCGGACTTTACCCGTTCCAGCGCCGTCTCACGGCTGACCACTTTATTCATTTTCTTTCACGCCTTTTCTTTTGGAATACGCGTGGTTTTACCACCCCCGCATGATTTGTTTTTTGCCCCATAGACCGGCTCCCAGGTGAGGTAGCCGCCGCTGAGATTATAGACATTGGTGATCCCATTCTGCACCAGAATACGGTAGCCGATATAGCCCCGCAGTCCGGCACGGCAGAAAATAACGACCCGCTTATCCTTGGGGAACTCTGCAAGGCGGTCCCGGATGGAGTCAAGGGGGATGAGCACCGCGTTGCCGATGGTCCCCGCATCGTATTCGCTCTGGGTCCGGATATCCACCAGAAGATCCTTCTCCGGGTCCAGATCCTTCAAGTCCTCAATAAATATCTGACGCAGATCGCCCTTCATTACGTTACAGGCCGTAAATCCCGCCATATTGACGGGGTCTTTCGCCGAGGAGAAGGGAGGCGCATAGCACAGCTCCAGCTTTTCCAGGTCCTGCACCGTCATTCTGCCCCGCATGGCAGTGGCGATCACGTCGATACGCTTATCCACGCCCTCCTTGCCCACGGCCTGAGCGCCCAAAATCACGCCGGACGCAGGATCGAAGAGGAGTTTCAGTGAGAGGGTCTCCGCGCCGGGATAATAGCCGGCGTGGGAGGAGGGATGCACATACACTTTGTCATAGGCCCGCCCGCTGGCCCGGAGCTGCTTCTCATTGTTACCGGTGGCGCCGGCGGAAAGGTCGAACACTTTGCAGATCATGGTGCCCTGGGTCCCCTCATAGGAGGCCTCGCGGCCGTTGATGAGGTCTGCCACCATGCGGCCCTGCCGGTTGGCGGGGCCCGCCAGAGGCAGGACCGCCTTCTCCCCGGATACAAAGTCAGATACAGCGACTGCGTCGCCCACGGCATAGATATCCGGGTCCGAAGTGGCCATATGCTCATCCACCCGAATGGATCCCTTGATGTCCAGTTCCAGGCCGGCCTGCTGCGCCAGGGCATGATCCGCCCGAACGCCAATGGCCAGCAGGACCATATCGGCAAAGACCTTGACCCCGCCACTGAGGGTGCATGTGAGGCCCGCACCCTCCTGCTCGATGGCCTCCAGACCGGTGGACAGTCTGAGGTCTACCCCGTGGGCCCGCATATTCTGATGGACCATACACGCCATCTCGTAGTCCAGCGGGGCCAGCACCTGGTCCGCCAGCTCAATGGCCGTGACGTCCACTCCGGCGTGGACCAGATTCTCCACCATCTCCACGCCGATGAAGCCGCCGCCCACCACCAGGGCCCTGGCTGGCTTGGACTCGGTCAGATATCCCTTGATGGCGTCGCAGTCCGCCATGTTCCGCAGCGTGAATACATTGGGCAGCATGGAACCCGGGAAGTCCGGGCGCATGGGCGCCGCACCGGGCGAGAGCACCAGTTTGTCGTAGCGTTCCTCATAGGTCTTTCCGCTGGTGAGGTCGAGGACCGTCACAACCTTGCGGGCCCGATCGATGGCCGTCACTTCGCACTGCACGCGCACTTCTACGTTGAACCGCTCCTTCATGGATTCCGGCGTTTGCAGGAGCAGCTTATTCCGTTTCTGGATGGTGCCGCCGATGTAATAGGGCAGCCCGCAGTTTGCAAAAGAGATGTATTCTCCCCGTTCAAACAGGAGGATCTCCGCCTGTTCATCCAGGCGTCTCAGACGGGCGGCGGCGCTGGCGCCGCCCGCCACACCGCCAATGATTACGACTTTCATTATTCTTTTCCTCCCAAATTGGGGCCATAGGGCAGCGCAAACGCCTCATCCTGCGTCATCTGAAGATATTCATAGGCCAGCTTGGCAGTGGCGCCGATCATTTTGAGGCAGCCGATCCGGCGCTCCTTGCAGTGGAAGTCGCCATAAGGCGCACAGATCTCTCCGCACAGTGCGCTGCCGTTCCGTGCGATGAAGTCCTGTACCATGCGATTATAACGCCGATAGTACTTCTCCGCGATCTCAGAGCCCCGCACCTCGGAGTCTACCTTCCAGGGCTCAGGCCGACCGTAGGCCGCACTGTTGGCCATAACTGCGGCGGACAGCGCCCCACAGGTATAGCCTGCCAGGCCGATCCCGCCGCCAAAGCCGGTGCACAGCCCCACAATCTCAGGTGAGTCCTTCAGCACGCCGCTGCGCACCAGGGCATCCATCACGCTCTCCGCGCAGTTGAGTCCATTCTTGAAATTTTCGATCGCGTAGTCAGAGACTACGGTGCCCATGTCTTTTTCGTTTTCCATGTCGTGTGAATCCTCTCAAAGTCAAAGTCGGTTCAGTGGGAACCAAGGGAAAGTGAAGGGGTGGTACACCTGCCGTTGGGTCCAATTCAGGTACTCTGGCTCTCTCGGGATGGTTCTAGTCTACATGAGCTGGTTGCATTTGTCAACAGTTTATTGGTATACCAGAATTCCATTCCCTTCTATTCTCCGATATTTTCTTACGGACACAATGTTTTCCGGCCTTATTTCTTTTAAATTAATTTTCTCTTCTTTCTTTTTTGCAAAAGGAAATTTTACGTTTTCATCAATTCTTGGCACATTCTTAACTTGACTTTTTAGACAACCTGTGCTATTTTATTTTTCGGGCGTGGTATACCAGTAATATCGGGATGTCAATTGTGACACTTACTCCTGGAGATTCAAAGAAAGACGAGAGGAGAATCGGTATGGACTCCAGCACCATTGCAATTGTCATCACAGTTATCACAATCGTCTCTTTCATTCTGGAAAAGATTCCTCTGGCAATGACCGCTATGATCGCCTCCCTGGCAATGGGTATCCTCGTTCCGGAGATGAAGCTGAGCGATATCTACTCCGGCTTTTCCAGCAACAACGTCATCATGGTGGCCGGCATGTGCATCGTCGGCGATGCGCTCTTCAAAACAGGCATGGCGAATAAGATCGGCAAGGCCCTCGGCAAAAGCGCCGTCGCCAAAAACGAGCGCACCTTCCTCATCGCCGTGGTGATCTGCTGCACAGTGATGTCCGCCTTCCTCTCCAACTCCGGCACCATCGCCATGTGGATGCCCCTGATTGCCGCCGTGGCCGCCAAGTCCAACGGCGTGATCCGTTCCAAGATGGTCATTCTGGCCGCCGGCATTGCCTGTGCCGTCGGCGGTGCGGGCACCCTGGTGGGTTCCACCTCCCAGCAGACCGCCAACGCCGTTCTGATGGGGGTGGCCGGCTACGAGGACGGTCTGAGCCTCTTCGATCAGACGAAAATCATGATTCCCCTGTGCCTCATCATGATCGTCTACTTTGCTACGGCCGGTTACTCCCTCACCAAGAAGGTACTGAAGCCGGAGAGCCCCGACTTTGACAAGGGCAACTACTATGCCGATCTGGCCAGCAAAACTTCTGATGAAACACAAAATGATGTCCCCGCCTGGAAGGGCTGGTTCTCCCTGATCGTCCTCCTCCTCTGCATCGTGGGCTTTGTCTTGACCGATCAGGCGGCCTTCAAGCCCTACATCAACGTGGCCGTCGTGGCTTTGATCGGCGCCACAGTCCTTATCACCAGCGGCTGCATGCCCCTGAAAAAGACGCTGGCCGAGATGGACTGGAACACGCTGGTCATTCTGGCCGCCGCCCAGGGCTTTGCCAAGGGGCTGGATGTGTCCGGCGGCGGCAAGGTCATCGCCGATGCGGTGCTGAATCTCTTCGGTGGGCAGGAGGCCTCCACTGCCGTTCTGATGGCCGTAGGCGTTATTGTCACAACAATCCTGACCAATTTTATGTCCAACACGGCGCTGGCCGCCATGATGACCCCCATCTATATCCAGATCGCCAACAGCCTTGGGGTAAGTCCTGTTCCCTTTGTCATCGCCATCGGCTGCGTGGCCACCAACCTGGCCTGCGCCACCCCGGTCGGCACTCCCGCCTGCACCCAGACTCTCCCAGCCGGCTATAAATATATGGACTACATGAAAATCGGCGGTCCGTTGGCCATCATTCTGATGATTGCCGCTGCGGCCCTCGCTCCGGTCATGTATCCCTTCTAACCCTCCGCACTCCCCTCCTATCCTTTCCAATTCCCAATAAGGAAAAGGCCGGACTGATCACAGTCCGGCCTTTTCCTTATCTTTTTGCGCCTTTGTGTGGGCAATTGACGTCCTTCTTCTCCGCTCGATGGTGAAACCTGTAGGAAAAATCAGAAACCTGAAAAAACAGTTGACATAGAGTAACTGCCTTTTTATAATATATGACAGCTTGTCATATAGGAGTTGAGCACATGCCGACGGGAACTTTTTTCCGCCTGCCGGAGGAAAAAAGGATGCGCCTGATGGAGTCCGCTTGGGAGGAGTTTACCCACATCAGCTATGCCGACGTATCCATTAATAAAATCATTCAGGCCGCTGGAATTCCGCGGGGCAGCTTTTACCAATACTTTGACGGGAAAGAGGACCTCTTTTTCTATCTGTTGGGCGACGTACGAAACCATTTTATCCAGGCCCTGAAGTCTCTGCTGTTGGATGTGGATGGTGACCTGTTCTCCCTACCGATGCTGGCATACGATCAGTTCCTCCAGAGGCGGGAGCGCGGCGACCTGATGCCCAGGCGCTGCATCCAGATCCTGCGGATCAATCCGGGAATGGATATGTTCCAGACCTTTTCCAAGCCCCCTTTCTTTTTGCCGGATGAGCTGTTCCCGCTCATTGATACCGCGCAGTTTCGATGCAGGGACCGCAACTTTGTCGAATCCGCCTTTTTCCTGTCCATCATGTGTCTTATCTCTGTGATCATGGATACCTTTGCCCACACGGACCGCGCTGCGCTTCAGCGAACCGTGCTGCGGGAGAGGATCGAAATCGTAAAACGCGGCTGCCTCCTGCCCTGTCAAGAGGCCCCGCAGCAGCAGCAAGGAGGAAAACAAGTATGAATCGAAGAGGAATCGCTCTGTTTTTGGCTGTGGCCATGACCCTCTCTCTGTGTGTGGTATCCGTTCTCGCAGCGGGGCAGACAGAGGAGACGCCCGTTGCCTCGGAAACACAGGGCATCGCAGAGACCGCCGCCCCCGACACAGCCCCCGCGCCGGAATCGCCGGAGGGATCGGCCGAGGCGGCGGAGCCGGCCGCCTCGGGGGAAACCCAGTCCTCCCCGGTCGGCACCCTATCCTTTGACAATCTGGAGCGCCGTCTGCGGGAGGGCAATTGCAACCTGCTGGCGCTGGACGAGACCATAGCCTCCATCGAGGCGCTGGACTATGATGAGATGTATGACGACCTGCGCGACTCGTTGAATGATATCGCCGACGCGCAGTGGATGCTGATCCAGTTCGGCATGTCAGACTCTTATACCGCCGGCACCCTCAAGCAGAGCTATCAGTCCCTGCGGGACACCTTTGACTCCCTTAAAGACGGCGAGCTGCAGCAGGACAACGCCGACATTGTGCTTCAGCTCCGCAATGCGCAGGATCAAATCGTCAAGGCGGCCGAGTCCCTTTACGTGGCTCTGCTGGAGATGGACATCAACCGCGGTACGCTGGACCGCTCCCTGACAGCGCTGGACCGCTCCATTCAGGAGATGGAGCTTCGCTATGAACTGGGCCAGATCTCCGCCCTGACGCTGGACCAGGTGAAGGCCGGCCGCCCCTCTCTGCTCAGCAGTCAGGCCACGCTGGATATGAACATTACCAATTACAATATGCAGCTTGAGCTGATGATCGGCGCCGATCTCACCGGTAAAATGGTACTCCAGCCCCTGCCCGAGGTCCCCCAGGCCCGGCTGGACGCCATGGATCTGGAGGCTGACCTGACCGCCGCGCGTGAGGCCAGCTATGACCTCTATGCCGCCCAAAAGACCCTGGAGGATGCCGAAGAGGACTACAAGGATACCGCCAAGGACTACCAGCAGATCCTCTCCGCCTCCCGCGCCGCCCTCTCCAGCCAGGAGGCGACCTATGCCTCTCTGCAGCTCAAATATGAGCAGGGGAACCTCTCTCAGAACGCTCTGCTGGATGCGGCCGATCAGGTGAGTGCCGCTCAGGAGTCGGTGGAGAAGGCCGAGCTGGACCTGTTTTCCGCATATAACTCCTATTGCTGGGCTGTCGAGCACGGCATCTTGAACTGAATATAAGGAGGACTCCGACCCATGACTCATCAAAAACCCATAGTTTCCCTGCTGCTGGCCGGCCTGCTGACCCTGTCCCTTACCGCCTGCGGCAAGGATGACAGCCAGCCCAGCCCTGATGCCGGCGCGTCCGTCCCCGCCGGTACCGCCGTCCAGGTGGAGACCGTGGCCTCTGATACCATTTCCTCAGAGAATAAGGTCTCCGGAAAGGTGACCTCCGACCTGGATGCGTCGGTCTTTGTGGCCACATCGGCCAAGTGCACGGCGGTCTATGTCGAGGTGGGCGACACCGTCCGTGCCGGCCAAGCCCTCTGCACGCTGGACCTTGCCAGCACACTCTCCTCTTATGAGGCTGCCAATATCGGCTATACCTCCGCCGTACAGAGCTACCAGGATCAGGCCGCCCTGTTTGATAAGCAAATCGCTCTCTATGAGAAAAACGTCAACGACCTGAAAGCCCTGCAGGAGATCGGCGCGGCTTCCCAGTCGGAGATCGACGCCGCCGAGCTGACCCTGATGTCGGCCCAGGTCACACGGGACTCCACGCTCTCACAGCTTGAGGCCGGTATCCAAAGCGCCAAAGCCAGCGTGGAACAGTTGGCCACCGCTCTGGAAAATGTGGATGCCCGCGGCAACGTCATTGCCCCTATCTCCGGCGTACTGCTGTCCCTGTCCGCAGAGAAGGACGGCTTTGTCTCCAGCGCCATGCCCGTGGCCGTCATCGACGGGGTGGACCAGCTCAAGATTGCCGTCACCGTCTCCGAGGCGCTGGTGCCCAAGCTCTCCATCGGCGACAGCGTGGATGTGACCGTCAGCTCCGTCGGTGCCTCCTTCACCGGCACCATCCGCGCCGTGGACAAGACCGCCAATGCCCAGACCAAGCTGTATACTGTCACGGTCACCATCCCCTCCGAGGTGGATGGTCTGCTCTCCGGTATGTTTGCCGACGTGACGTTCCATACCGACACCTCTGCTGACACCATCGTAATCCCCGCCCAGGCTGTTCTGACCAGCGGAGGCACCCAATATGTCTATGTGGTGGAGGGCGATACTGCCCGTTATGTGGAGGTGACCACCGGCCTCACCGGAAACGGCGTAACGGAGATCACCTCCGGCCTGGAGGCCGGGCAGCAGCTTGTCACCGTAGGACAGGCCTATCTCTCCGACGGTGCCCCGGTCCGGATCGTAACCGGGGAGGACTGATGCCCACATGAGTACTGCGAAATTTTGTATCAAGCATAAGGTGACCACGCTGCTGGCCGTCATCATGATCGCCATCTTCGGCCTGGTCTTTACCACTCAGCTCCAGATGGCGCTGCTGCCCAACATGGAATACCCGGCCGCCGTGGTGATCTGCTACTATAACGGCGCCAGCCCCAGCGATATGGAGGAACTGGTGACCCGCCCCCTGGAGGCCGCCGTTATGTCGGTGCCTGGCGTGGACGAGGTGCAGTCCGTCTCCTCCGACAGCACGACCCAGATCCAGATCACCTATGTGGACGGCACCGACGTGGACATCGCCGCCACCAAACTGCGGGAGCAGTTTGATATGGTCTCCCTCCCTGACGGAGCCATCGATCCGGTCATCGTCAACATGAACATCAGCGACATGATGCCCACCGCTATGGTCGCCCTTATGGGCGATGATCTGGCGCAACTCCAGACCATGGCCGAGGATACCGTGGTCCCTGCGCTGGAGCGTGTGGCCGGCGTGGCCTCTGTGGATATTTACGGCGGCGTGGATCAGCAGATTGCCGTGGAGGTGGACCCCACCCGGGCTGCCGGCTTCGGCCTTTCCAATGCTTATATCTCACAGTTCCTGGCTGCGGAAAATCTCATCTACCCCGGCGGCGACATGAAGAATGGTTCCAAAACTCTGACGGTGAGTACCGACGCCAAGTTTCAGACGGTGGACGACGTAGCCAACATGATCCTGGCCCTGCCCACCGGCGGGACCATACGTCTCGCGGAAGTGGCCACCGTAGCTCTGGAGACCACGGACCCGGATACCATTGCCACCATGGACGGCACAAACTGCGTCCTGCTCCAGGTCTCCAAGCAGTCCGGCGCCAACGAGGTGGCCGTTTCCAACGCAGTCGAGGCGCGTCTGGCGGAGCTGAAGGCGGACAACCCCTCCATGCAATACGCCACCCCTTACCTGGCCTCCGACTATATCAATCTGTCGGTGGAATCCGCCATGCAGAACATTGTGCTGGGCGTAGTCCTGGCGGCCATCGTGGTGTTCCTGTTCCTGCGCCGCTGGGGCGCCACCATGACCATCGCCGTCTCCATGCCCGTCTGCATCCTGACCGTGTTCATCCTGATGAATGTCTTTGACCTCACTCTGAACATGATGAGTCTGGGCGGCATCGCCATGGGCGTGGGCATGATCGTGGACAACTCCATCGTGGTGCTGGAGAATATCTATCGCTTTGCCGGCGAGGGCCACAGCCGTATGGAGTCCTGCGTGGAGGGCACCAAGGAGGTCACCACCTCCGTCATGGCCTCCACCCTGACCACGGTGGCCGTCTTTCTGCCCCTGGGCCTCACCGGGGGGCTGGCCGGCATGATGTTCAAAGATTTCTGCCTGACCATCGCCTTTCTGATCCTGGCCTCCCTGGTCATCGCGCTGACGCTGGTGCCCCTGCTGTGCTATTTCCTGCTGGACGAGGAGAAAATTCGCAGGCAGAACCTCCGCAGGGCCTCCCGGAAGTCCCGTGCCAATCCCCTGATGGCGCTCTACCAAAAGCTGTTGGGCTTTTTTGTGCGCCACCTGGGACTGGCGATGCTGGTTTCCGTTGCCCTGACGGTTGTCTTTGTGGTGTCCTGTCTCTCCACCAATATGGTGCTGATCCCGGATATGGACCAGGGACAGGTGTCCATCAGCGTCAGTATGCCCATTGGCTCTGAGGTGGATGAAACCTCCGCCATCTCCGAGCGCATTTCCGGCATCGCCCAGGAACAGGTGCCCGAGATGGAGAGCATGTACTATATGGCGCAGCCTGAATCCTCCACCATCTCCCTCACCTTGGTGAACAAGAGCGAGCGCGACCGGAGCAGCGCCGAAGTGGCAGACGGGCTGCGGGCCGCGCTGGCGGATATCGCCGGCTGTGAGATCACGGTGTCCACCTCCGACATGACCGCCCTGATGGGAGGCGGCGACGACATCAGCGTGGAGATCACCGGCACCGACTACGGCACGCTCTCCATGATTGCCGACGACTTGGCCGCTCAGATCTCCGGCCTGGCCGACGCTGTGGACGTGACCACCTCCATGGCCGACCAGGTGCCCCAGGTGAAGGTGACCATGAACCGTGAGGCCGCCTCTCAGTACGGCCTTACCGCGGCCACCGTGGGCGCTGCCGTTCGCTCCGAGCTCACCGGCACCACCGCCACCACCGTCACCATCGACAATAAGGAGCTGGACGTGGTGGTCCGCGGCGACGGCGCCTCCTCCGCCAGTCTGGACGCCCTGCGCTCCATGCCGGTAGCCTCCTCTTACGGCGGCTATGTGCCCCTCTCCTCGGTGGCGGATGTGCGCATCGAGATGGCCCCCCAGAGCATCACCCGGGACAACCAGTCCCGCCAGGTCACCGTCACCGGCGATACACGCAGTGGGAACACCACCGCGATCACCGCGGAGATCAACGCCATTCTGGATGGATACGCCATGCCGGAGGGCTATACCGCCGAGATCACCGGCAGTTATTCTCAGATGATGGAAAGCTTCTCCGACCTGCTGCTGGCTCTGCTGGTGGCGCTGGGTCTGGTCTACTTCATTCTGGCCTCTCAGTTTGAATCCTTCCTCATGCCCGTCATCATTATGATGATCCTGCCCGTGGCTTTCGCCGGAGCGCTGTTCGCCCTACCGCTGACCGGACGGGATATGTCCATGATCTCTCTGGTGGCCATCATCATGCTGGCCGGCACGGTGGTCAACTCCTCCATCATCCTGGTGGACTATATCAAGCAGCGCCGGGAGCGCGGAGAGAGCCGCGAAGAGGCCATCCTCCATGCCTGCCCATTGCGCATCCGCCCAGTGATGATGACCACTTTGACCACGATTCTGGCGATGGTCCCCATGGCGCTGGGCATCGGGGACACCAATGAGATGATGTCCGACATGGGTGTGGTCATGATCAGCGGCATGGTGATTTCCACCATTATTACCCTGCTGTTTACTCCGGTCTATTATTCTGTGATCGATCAGCTCAGCCACATCTTTCGCCGCAGAAAGCCCCCTGCGGAGCGCCCCACCCCCGCTACCTCCGCTGCGGAGTGACGCGCCAGCCCACGCGCGAAAAAAGACCGCCGCCCTATTGCCTCATGGCATAGGGCGGCGGTCTTTTTTCCATCACGGCCTGTCTGTGCTACTCCGCCATCTCAGCGAAGCTCTGGATCTTGGTGTGAGATCG
>ERZ857503.141-NODE-141-length-70871-cov-43.016705_pt1 | contig 70871 bp, 63 predicted proteins | sample MGYA00519766_ERZ857503 | MGnify/ENA primary metagenome ERZ857503 (study PRJEB31778, sample SAMEA3449345) | human gut metagenome | biome: human gut; feature: human-associated habitat; material: faeces | place: United Kingdom | collected 2010/2012 ...
ACGGGTACTCCTCCTTCCCGAAGGAGGAGAGTTTAGTTACTTTTGACACACCTACATTTTCTATGCGTAAAAATAGTATTGCAGGCAGACAGGGGAACGGAGGGTAACCGGAAGAAGAATGCAGCATATCGTACAAAAATGGCAAGAAATAATGATTCATTATCTCTACTATTTCATACCTTTGCCCGCTGAGTCTGAAATATTATTAACTTTTAAACGCAGAAAACATGAAGAACTTATTGATTACGGTATTTTTTCTCAGCTTGACTTTGCAGCTCTCTGCGGAGACAGGGGGAAGCAATCCTGTAATTGTAGAAAAAACTACAGCAAGTCTGGCGGAAAAGACGCCTGTTTATTGGCAGAAAATGGCAGATGGTATGTCGCAAGCCCTTATCAAGCATTTTTGGGGCGCAAACTTCAAAGGGTATGAGAATCGGTTTTATTTTAATTATGGTAGTGATCTTTCCAATATGACTACCAATCATTATTGGCCACAGGCACATGCTATGGATGTCATGGTAGATGCATATATGCGTACCGGAAGCAAACAGTATTTGAATATATACCCGTTATGGTGGGAAGGTGCACCGAAATTCAATTTTGCGGGCAGAGAGGAAGACCCGTGGTGGAATGTGTTTGTAGACGATATGGAATGGATTGCTCTGGCACAGATTCGCATGTTTGAAAGCACTAAGAATACCAAGTATCTGAAAAAGGCGAGACAGACCTACGATGATTGGGTTTGGTCTACTTGGGGACCGGAAGATGAGGCTCCGTGGTTTGGTGGCATTACCTGGAAGACGGATGTGGCAAAATCTAAGAACGCTTGTTCCAATGGTCCTGCTGCCCTTATTGCTGCCCGGTTGTATAATTTTTACGATGCTATGGGTAAAAAGGCCGGAAAACCCAAACAGGCTTATCTGAATGAGGCCATTAAAATATATACATGGGAGAAGAATAACTTGTTCGACCGTCAGACGGGGGCAGTGTATGACAGCATGAATGGAGAAGGCAAGATTACCAAATGGGTATTTTCGTACAACTCGGGTACTTTCCTGGGAGCAGCTCATGAACTGTATAAGATTACCGGTGATAAGCAATATCTGGCAGATGCAGTAAAAGCGGCCAATTTTGTGATTGACCATTTGTCGACCAATGAAGGTGTACTCTCCGATGCAGAAGGTGGTGACGGTGGCTTGTTTCATGGCATCTTCTTCCGTTATTTTGTGAAACTGATTAATGACCCTGCACTGGATAGTGCCAATTATAATAAGTTTCGCGACTACATAACTCATTGTGCTACGGTTATGGCAGAGCAAGGAGTGAATCAGAAGACTATGTTATATAGCGGTCGTTGGAGAAAAGCACCTGCTGATGATGAGAGTGTGGGATTGACATCGCATCTGACCGGTTGTATGCTGATGGAAGCTATGTGTGTACTTAAACACCGATAGAGTGAATAAGAAAAGAGATAAAACAAAAATCCCTTGAACTTCAAAAGTTCAAGGGATTTTTGTTACTGAGTTGATAGTGGTGCCACCAGGAATCGAACCGGGGACACAAGGATTTTCAGTCCTTTGCTCTACCAACTGAGCTATGGCACCGTAAGGCTAATTCAACTCAGTTGTTTCTCTTTTGCGGTTGCAAAGGTAGTTAAAGTTTTGGATTCTGCAAGGCTTCTATAAATAAAAAACACTGATAAAAAGCTACTTTGCTTATTATCAGTGTTGTATGGAATGAAATATTTTTCAGTATATAACTGAGAAAATCTATTTATCTTCTTTTAGCGGATTCCATCCCTGAGCCTTCAATTCAAATTCTTGTCCGTCACGGGTAATCAATGCGCAACCGAGTTCGGGTTTGGTGATATGCCCGATGAGGCGGATTCCCTCCATCTGTGATACTTTCTCATGATCGGCGATGGGGACAGTGAAAAGCAATTCATAATCTTCACCGCCATTCATGGCACAAGTGGTCAGGTTCATGTTGAATTCTTCTGCCATGACAGCCGTCTGATAGTCAATAGGAATATGTTCCTCATAGACACGGCATCCCGTATTACTTTGTTTGCAGATATGCATTAATTCGGACGACAGACCATCGGAGATGTCCATCATGGATGTGGGGACAATATTGGCAGCCGCCAGTTTTTCGATGATATCTTTACGGGCTTCCGGTTTCAACTGGCGTTCCAGTAAGTATTCTTTGCCGGTGAAGTCCGGTTGGATATCTTTTTCACCCTTCAGTACTGTTTTCTCACGTTCCAGGAGTTGCAGACCCATATAGGCGGCGCCCAAGTCACCGCTGACACAGATTAAGTCAGTGTCTTTGGCTCCGTTGCGGTAGACCACTTTGTCTTTATCGGCATCTCCGATACAGGTGATGCTGATGGCAAGTCCCGTAAGAGAAGAGGATGTATCGCCTCCGATAATGTCAACATGATACTGTTGGCATGCCAGACGAATGCCTGAATAAAGCTCTTCCATGTCCTCTACGCTGAAGCGTTTGGAAAGAGCGAGCGATACGGTGATCTGCCGGGGCGTACCGTTCATTGCATAGATATCGGAGAAATTGACTACGGCCGATTTATATCCCAGATGTTTCAGAGGGACATAAGTCAGGTCGAAATGAACACCTTCCATTAATAAGTCGGTTGTTACTAATAGTTGTTTCTCCGAAGGGTAGGAGAGGACGGCGGCATCATCACCCACTCCGTATTTGGTTGATTCGTTTTCTGGTTTAATTCCCTCGGTGAGGCGGTCGATCAGACCGAACTCGCCGAGAGTTGCTATTTCAGTTCGCATAAATAGAGTTTAGTATTAAGCACGGTTGATAAGTTCACGCATGATAGTGGTCATTTTAGGTTGAGCTGCGTCCGCTGCCTTCTGAACTTCTTCATGCGATACTTCTACAATTTTTCCTTCTACTCCCAAGTCAGTGATGACGGAGATTCCGAATACCTTGATTCCGCAGTGGTTGGCTACGATCACTTCGGGAACGGTAGACATACCGACTGCATCGGCACCCAGAATGTGGAATAGTTTATATTCAGCAGGAGTCTCGAAAGTAGGGCCTTGCGTACCGATATAAATCCCATGTTGTACCTTAATGCCTTTTTCCTGAGCAATCTCGTCAGCTTTACGAATCAGTTCCTTATCATATGCTTCGCTCATATCCGGGAAGCGTGGACCATAAGGAATATTCTTGCCACGAAGCGGATGTTCGGGGAAGTAGTTGATATGATCGGTGATAATCATCAGGTCACCGATTTCAAAAGCTTCGTTTGTACCACCGCTGGCGTTGGATACAAACAATGTTTTGATACCCAGCTCACGCATTACACGTACAGGGAAAGTCACTTCCTTCATGGAATAACCTTCATAATAATGGAAACGCCCCTGCATTGCCATGATGTCTTTGTTGCCCAACTTGCCGAAAATCAGTTTACCGCTATGACCTTCGACAGTAGACACCGGGAAGTTAGGAATATCCGAATACTTTATTTCATACTTCTCGGTGATCTCGTCTGCCAAACTGCCAAGTCCGGTGCCAAGGATGATGGCTGTTTCAGGACTGGTGTGCATTTTCCCTTTCAGAAAAGCTGCTGTTTCTTGTATTTTCTCTAACATAGCCAATAATGTGTTGGTTAAATTTATCTTGTTGATTTTGTAATATCTCAATCTCAATCGGCAAGGCGTAAATAAACGGTTTCAGTTCCTCGCTCAATGCCGGATGATGAATCAGGCGGGTTGCATCTTTCTCGGTGGTGACAATCAGTTTATGTTCACCTTTCAGTTTTCCGAATCGTTCCTTGATCTGTTGTATGTCCCGATGACTGAAATGATGATGGTCGTCGAATGAAAGCGAATCAATCTGATCGGTATACATTTTCAACTCTTCGAGAATAGGCGCAGGTGATGCAATGCCCGTTACCAGCAAAATATCCGTATTCGTTAAAGCACTCAGCGGTAACTCATTCACTGTAGAATCAATCTCTGAATTTGCTGATGGAAATACCGGTTGCAGATTTCCATAACGAAACGATGAGAAGTATAACTGTTGATAAGGATAAAGGTTCAGTCGTTTTGTGATAATATTATAGTCAATCGGCTTAATATCCTGCGGACACTTTGTGACAATGACGATTTGTGCCCGGTTTTTACCGTTGACAGACTCGCGCAGACGACCTGCCGGAAGTAAAGTATCGTCGCAGAAGAGGCGGTGATAATCCGTCAGCAGGATGCTTAGTCCCGGCTTGACGTAACGGTGCTGGAAAGCATCATCCAGCAATACAACTTCAATGGACGGTTCTTTGATGGATAGTAATTGTTCTATGCCATGGCAGCGGTTCTCATCGACAGCTAGTGTGACAGACGGGAACTTGGTATGCATCTGGTAAGGCTCGTCACCGATGCTGCGTGCAGTACTTTGGGGAGTGGCAAGCACATATCCTCGGCTATGCCTTTTATATCCCCGGCTTAATACTGCCACATGATAGTTATCACGAAGCAGCTTTATCAGATATTCGGTGTGCGGCGTCTTTCCCGTGCCGCCTACAGACAGGTTGCCGATGCAGATGACAGGAACACCAAAACTCTTTGACCGGAGGAATCCCCAGTCAAAGAGTTTGTTTCTTACTGTTACCACTGCCCCGTAAATCCATGAGACAGGGTAAAGCCACTTATGTATCTTGATAAAGTGTTCGTCCATGCAGTACAGTTTACTTGATATTTAGTTCAAACGGAATGCGTGCCTGAATCATGGAACGCTCTTTTAAATTTTTCAGCATACCGAATTGTTGATAATACTCTCCTAACTTGCTTTTCAATATTTGTGATTCCACATAATTAGTGGGTTTCGTATTGAGCAGTGAAGAAAGGAGGTCTTGTTTTGCCGGATAAAAAACAACTGTATATCCTTCGATTCCTGCTTTCCTGACAGCAATCTCCAAAGCTGTATCAATACCTCCGAGTACGTCTACCAGTCCAAGTTCTTTAGCAGCTTCTCCTGTCCATACACGACCTTCAGCTATTTTCTCAATGGCCTCTTTGCTCATATGGCGCCCCTCAGCGCAGCGATTGACGAATGTATCATAACCTTGGGTAATCATCATCTGCATCAGTGTCTTCTCATCCTGATTGAAAGGACGCATGATATTTCCAAAATCTGAAAATTTATTTGTTTTTACCACATCGTAGGTCAAACCGATCTTTTCTGATAATTCCTTAACATTCGGTACCATACCGAAAATTCCGATGGATCCCGTCAATGTAGTCGGCTCTGCAACGATTGTATCGGCTACACAAGAGATATAATAACCACCTGATGCGGCATAATCACCCATAGAAACAATTACTGGTTTCTCTGTTTTCAGTTCTTTCACGGCATGCCAGATTTGTTCGGATGCAAAAGCACTTCCACCCGGTGAATTAACACGGAGAACGACAGCTTTTACATCCTCGTCATCTTTTAGCTTACGCAAGTCACGAATAACTTTTGTGCCTACAATTCCCTCTTCAGAAGTTGAAGAACCGCTGTAATCTGTGATTTCTCCGGAGGCATAATAGACCGCTACGATGTTACCGCTTTTATCTTTCGGAATGTTTTTTTTCACATTGATCATATCACTCAACCCTAGCACCGGAAGGCGGTCATCTTCTTTCAAGTCCACCCACTGTTTAAGATAATTGCGAACATCATTGCGGTAAATCAATGTGTCCGCCAAGCCACATTGCACACTTTCCTCTGCCGGATAAAACATCAGCATACGGTCAGCTAAAGCATTCAGTGAATCTACGGGGAGGCTGCGGGAAGCAGATACCCCTTCGGTAACCTGTCCCCAGATCGAGTTGATAAAAGCTGTCACCTGTTCACGATTGGCAGGACTCATTTCTGTAGAAATAAACGGTTCTACGGCGGATTTATAAGTACCTACTTTAAATACCTGCATTTCTACTCCGATCTTTTGCAACAAGTCTTTATAGAACAGAGGAGCGGAAGCGATGCCTTTCCACTCAATCATTCCTTTCGGATTGAGCAATACCTTGTCCGCTACACTGGAAAGATAATAAAGTCCTTGTGTATAGCTATCTCCGTAGGCTATGATGAACTTTCCGCTTTCTTTAAAGTCGAGTAATGCATTACGGATTTCCTGCAAAGATGCATACGAAGTTCCGAGCATACTTGCCTGCAGATAAATTCCTTTGATATTTTCATTTTCTTTTGCCTTTTTGATGGAAGAAAGAATATCGTCCAGCCCGTATGTATTGGAGTCGTCGCTGAACAACTGTGATAAGATACCTAACGGACTCTCCTGAGTGCGTTCGACTAATACACCGTTCAGGTCGAGCATCATCACAGAATTCTTTTTCACTATTGTTTCTGTATCCGCGGTTGATACAATGCCGAACAGTGTTACCATGCCGATAATAAATAATACAATGCTTGACAGGATGATACCGGTCACAGTGGCAAGCGTAAATTTCAAGAAATCTTTCATTATACTATTGTTTTTTTGAGTCAGCTTGTTTTAAAGCTAACAAAGATAAATAATTGAGTTGATATTTATTCAATAAGTCGTGCGAATTTTTGTTTTGTCACAATGAATCAGGTTTATTTGCTTTTAGAATGCTGCCCGGAACAGGGTAGATATAAATTTTGAATGATCGGACTTGGGGACTATTTTTCTATTGTATTTTAGTGTAGCATTGAGAATTATTCTCTAAATTTGTAGCATTAACTTAACATTATGATTATCATGAAAAGAAAATCCCCTGTGATGGCCGTTGCTTTGGCGGGACTGTTTATGTACACTTCCTGTTCTCCGACGGAGCAAGCGGAAACGAAAGATTACACTCAGTATGTGAATACCTTTATTGGTGCTGCTGACAATGGGCATACATTCCCCGGAGCTTGCTATCCTTTCGGAATGATACAGACCAGTCCGGTGACGGGTGCAGTAGGTTGGAGATATTGTTCGGAATATACTTATCAGGACTCTCTGATCTGGGGCTTCACTCAGACTCATCTGAACGGAACCGGATGTATGGATTTGGGTGATATTCTGGTGATGCCGGTTACTGGTACCCGTGCCCGTGCATGGGATGCTTACCGCAGCCATTTCCCAAAAGACAAGGAAGCTGCTACTCCGGGATATTATACAGTCGAATTATCCGATCCGCAGGTAAAGGCGGAACTGACTGCTTCTATCCATGCGGCTCTTCATCGTTATACATATCATAAAGCGGATTCAGCTTCTCTGCTGATTGACTTGCAGCACGGACCTGCCTGGAGAGAAGAACAATATCATTCACAAGTGAATAGTTGCGAGGTGAACTGGGAAGATGCTCAGACGCTGACCGGACACGTGAATAACACGGTCTGGGTCGATCAGGACTATTTCTTTGTGATGAAGTTTAACCGTCCGGTAATAGATTCGCTTTACCTTCCGATGGGAGAAACTGAGAAAGGAAAGCGAATCATTGCTACTTTCGACTTGAAGCCGGGAGATGAACTGATGATGAAGGTGGCCCTTTCGACTACCAGCGTAGAGGGAGCAAAGAAGAACTTGCAGGCTGAAATACCAGACTGGAACTTTGACGGTGTGAAGCTGGCTGCCCATGACGAATGGAACATCTATCTGAGTCGCATTGACGTAGAGGGTACGGATGATGAAAAGACGAATTTCTATACTTGTTTTTATCACGCACTGATTCAGCCTAACCAGATTTCAGACGTAGACGGTATGTATCGTAATGCTGCCGATTCGATTGTGAAGGCCGGAACAGGAACATTCTATTCAACCTTCTCTTTATGGGATACTTATCGTGCCGCTCATCCATTCTATACATTAATGGTTCCCGAACGTGTGGATGGTTTTGTTAATTCATTGATAGAACAAGGTGAAGTACAAGGCTTCCTGCCTATTTGGGCATTGTGGGGAAAAGAAAATTTTTGTATGATCGGCAATCATGGTGTATCTGTTATTGCTGAAGCCTACCGAAAAGGTTTCCGTGGTTTTGATGCGGAACGTGCTTTCAATATGGTGAAGAAGACACAGACTGTATCTCATCCGTTGAAGTCCGACTGGGAAGTGTATACGAAATACGGATATTTCCCGACAGATCTGACAAAAGCGGAATCCGTCTCTTCAACTCTGGAATCGGTATATGACGATTATGCGGCAGCTGACATGGCCCGTCGTATGGGAAAAGAAGAAGATGCTGCTTACTTTGCGAAACGTGCAGATTATTATAAGAACTTATTCGATTCACAGACGAATTTTATGCGTCCGCGTAAAGCTGACGGAACCTGGAAATCTCCGTTTAATCCTAGTGATGTAGGACATGCGGAAAGTACAGGCGGTGACTATACGGAAGGAAATGCATGGCAATATACCTGGCATGTGCAACACGATGTTCCCGGTTTGATTGCTCTCTTCGGTGGAGAAGAACCTTTCCTGAACAAGCTGGATTCCCTGTTTACAGTGAAACTGGAAACAACCCAGGCTGATGTGACAGGTTTGATCGGACAGTATGCACATGGTAATGAGCCCAGTCATCATGTTACTTATTTATATGCTTTGGCAGGGCGTCCGGAACGTACACAGGAACTAATCCGTGAAATCTTTGATACTCAATATAAGAACAAGCCTGACGGACTTTGTGGTAATGATGACTGTGGTCAGATGTCCGCATGGTATATGTTCAGTGCAATGGGTTTCTATCCGGTAGATCCGGTAAGCGGTGATTATGTATTCGGAGCTCCTCAGTTACCGAAGATTGTGCTACATCTGGCTGATGGAAAGACCTTTACTGTGATCGCTGAAAACTTATCGAAGGAACATAAATATGTGGATAGTATCACGCTGAATGGCGAACCTTATACAAAGAATACGATTTCTCATGAAGATATTCTGAAAGGTGGTACACTCGTATATAAGATGAAATAGACTGTATACAGAGTAGTATAAAGAAGATCCCTCCAAAGTTTTTTTCTTTGGAGGGATTTTTGGCTTTATATGCTTTAAATTCGAATAATTCTCTAAATTTGTGCTATTAATCTGACTGGTACATTCATGGAGAATACTGAAACTTTAATAGTGGAACAACTGAAGATAGGCAATGAAAATGCTTATCGTTACATATATGATCATCACTATGCCCTGCTCTGTTATGTTGCCAATGGTTATCTAAAAGATCAGTTCCTTTCTGAAACCATTGTAGGAGATACTATCTTTCATTTATGGGAGATACGTGAGACTTTGGATATTTCAGTCTCTATCCGTAGTTACCTGCTGAGAGCTGTCCGTAATCGTTGCATTAACTATCTTAATTCGGAACGTGAAAAGAGAGAAATAGCATTTTCTGCTCTTATGCCCGATGAGATAACGGATGATAAAATCATACTGTCCGATTCGCATCCGTTAGGTATTTTACTGGAACGTGAACTTGAAAACGAAATATATAAGGCTATCGATAAATTGCCGGACGAATGCCGTCGGGTTTTTGCTAAAAGTCGCTTTGAAGGAAAATCATACGAAGAAATTTCCGGTGAACTGGGAATATCTATTAATACAGTTAAGTATCATATAAAGAATGCTTTAGCTGCTTTACACGCTCATTTGAGTAAGTACCTGATTTCTCTATTACTACTTTTTTTCAGGTAAAGCGAAAAAAAAATCATTTTCTGACTACCCTTAATTAAAAAACAACTGTCTCCTTTATAGAAAGCATAAATATGGAAGAAGAAAATAAACATATTGATGAACTGATTGCCAACTATCTGACTGAAGGTCTGGATAAGAACGCTTTAGATGAACTGAAAACATGGATTGCCGCATCGGCTGAAAATCAGCAATATTTTATCCGGCAGCGGGAGATCTGGTTTTCAGCTGTAAGTCGTGAAGCCGCATCTGTCTATGATAAGGATAAAGCGTTTGAGAATTTTAGAAACCGTGTCGAAAGTCAGAAGGAAATTCAGAGCACTTCCCGTCAAGGTTTTAACTTGTCAGCGCTGTGGCGTTATGCTGCGGTTGTTGCAATCATAATAGCGGTGGGATGTATTTCTTATTGGCAGGGAGAGGTGAATGTGAAAGATACTTTTGCAGATATTTCAGTAGAAGCCCCTTTAGGATCAAAAACAAAACTTTATTTGCCGGATGGTACATTGGTCTGGCTCAATGCCGGTTCACGCATGACATACTCGCAGGGGTTTGGTGTTGATAACCGAAAAGTAGAACTGGAAGGGGAAGGATATTTCGAGGTAAAGCGGAATGAGAAGATTCCCTTTTTCGTAAAGACTAAAGATTTGCAATTACAGGTGTTAGGAACAAAATTCAATTTCCGTGACTATCCGGAAGATCATGAAGTGGTCGTTTCTTTGCTGGAAGGTAAGGTCGGATTGAACAACTTGTTGAGAGAAGAAAAAGAAGCTGTCCTTTCACCTGACGAAAGGGCCGTATTAAATAAGGCGAACGGGCTTTTGACTGTAGAGTCGGTTACCGCATCCAATGCGTCTCAGTGGACGGACGGTTACTTGTTTTTTGATGAAGAACTCTTGCCGGATATCGCCAAAGAACTGGAACGCAGCTATAATGTGAAGATTCACATAGCCAATGATTCCTTAAAAACATTCCGCTTCTATGGTAATTTCGTTCGTCGCGAACAAAATATCCAGGAAGTACTGGAAGCACTGGCTTCTACGGAAAAAATGCAATATAAGATTGAAGAACGCAATATAACTATCTACTAACCGGTTACCAGAGATTATAATGCTATGATTGTTTAACCTTAAAAATTGAAAAGTATGAATAAAGAGAAAAATACAGAATAATCTTTAGCTGACAAATAAGGAGAGACAAATAAAAAACCGGAAGATTTCGGACATCTCCCGGCTCCTTGAATCTCTTCTTTCAACAATCATCTAGTGTGAATATGTTTTCAAAAGAGAATATGCAAAGTTAGCAAAATACATCTCTTTTAAAACGAGTTATTCAAGTTTTAATTAATAATTTGTTTATTTTATGAATTACAGGAAGAAGGCCATATTAATGGTCATGGCTCTGTTTTGCCTTAACATAGCAATACTAGCCCAGGCTGTTTCATTGAAAATGGATAACGTTTCAGTGAAAGAAGCAATGACCCAGTTGAAGAATAAAAGCGGATATTCTTTCGTTTATAAAGTCGGAGATCTGGATACAAAGAAGATTATAACTGTAAAGGCGAAAGAGCTGAATGAGGCTATCGATCAGATATTGTACGGACAAGACGTTGTCTATGAAGTAAAGGGGAAGAATGTAATTGTTCAGAAAGGACAAGCCAGGCAGAAAACTTCAAAGGATGGTAAAAAACGTAAGATCACAGGTGTGGTGAACGATGTTAACGGCGAGCCTATTATCGGTGTTACCATCAAAGAAAAAGGGACAACTAACGGAACGGTATCGGATATAAATGCGAAGTTTACGTTGGAAGTATCGCCGGGAGCGGTATTGGAACTGTCTTACATCGGTTATCAGCCTCTGGAAGTGAAAGTTGGAAATCAGACAGATTTATCCATCGTTTTGTATGAAAAGCAAGAATTGCTGGATGAAGTTGTGGTAGTGGGATACGGTACAATGAAGAAAAGTGACTTGAATGCTTCGATTGTTTCTGTAAAGTCTGAGAAGCTCAATAAAGCAGCTTCACCGAACTTCTCTGAAATGTTGATGGGACGTGCGGCAGGACTTACTGTAAAACAGGGGAGTGCACAGCCCGGTGGTGGTATTGAAGTTCTGATTCGGGGTGCGGCTTCTACCGGTGCGGGGAATGATCCGCTGTATGTGGTCGATGGTTTCCCCATAGTGAATGCCGGTGTCAATCCGGGAAGCGGTAATCAGTGGACGGCAGGAAGCAATAGCCCTTTGAGCAGTATTAACCCTAACGATATCGAATCCATAGAGATTTTGAAAGACGCTTCGGCAACTGCCATTTATGGTGCGCGGGGTGCTAATGGAGTTGTTCTGATTACGACAAAAAGAGGTACTCAGGATACGAAAGTAGAGTATAACATGAATATGTCATTTCAGACTATAAATAAACGACCGGAATTATTGACAGCCGGAGAGTTAATGACTACTCAGAACAGTTACTATAAAGAACAGTATTTAATGCAGAATCTGGTATATCCTTATGGGAATACAGATCCGAGTGCTGTCAGCCCTTATGTACCTATGTACACAGATGAAGAAATAGCAAAAGCCGGAAAAGGGACCAACTGGTATGATATGATTACCCGTACAGGTCTTATCCAGCAACATAACCTCACAGTGACTTATGGTAATGAAAAGATGAGATCATTGATTTCGCTGAACTACTTCGATCAGAAAGGAGTGGTGAAAACATCCGGTTATAAACGCTATAGTTTCCGTTATAATCTGGATCATAAAATAACGAAATGGTGGGATTATGGTATTTCTGCCACAGCCTCTTATGTAGTCGATCAGAATGCGACACTGGGAGGAGGATATGACAGTACGGCAGGTATTATCGAATCGGCGTTAAGTTATAGTCCGACAGTGAAGGCGGAACGGGACCCGACGACCGGCAAATGGATTGAAGATCCTAAGCAGGCATTGCTCAATCATCCTTTGTCTTATCTCGACATTGAGGATGAGACAAAGACCAAGCGTTTTCTGGCAACAGCATTCACTAATTTCTATTTTATAAAAGATGTGTTTTGGTTGAAACTGTCTGCCGGTGCGGATATCCGCGACGGGTCCCGCCATAGCTACTATCCGATGACTACGAAATATGGAAGTAGTGTGAATGGAGATGCGAATATCAATTCCGCCAACCGTGAAGACTATGTGGCAGATATGGTTTTCAATTTTCAGAAGACTTTCAAGGAGAGACATAAACTTCTTGCATTACTGGGATATTCGTATCAGGTGCAGAATGATGACGGAGCGTATGCACGTGCTATGGGATTTATGTCTGATGCGTTGATGTATTATAAACTACAGGCAGGTGAAACGCGCCCGGTGGTCAGTTCTTATAAAAATAAACACGTGTTGGCTTCTTATTTTGGTCGTGCCCAATACTCTTTCAAAGACAAGTATCTGTTTACTTTTACTGCCCGTATCGATGGTAGCGACCGTTTTGGCAAGAACAATCGTTATGCTTTCTTTCCTTCGGGAGCATTTGCGTGGAGAATGAATCAGGAAGATTTTCTGAAAGATGTCAACTGGCTCTCCGATGCCAAGTTGCGTGTCAGCATGGGACAAGTGGGTAATGAAAATCTGCCTAACGATGCTGCTTCCGAGTACTTTGCCTTTGACGGCAGAAATTATTATCTGGGAGATACAGAAAAGAGAGGAGTAAATCTGGGAAAGTTCGGTAATCCTGATTTAAAGTGGGAAACCACTACAGAAGTTAACTTCGGACTGGATTTCGGTTTCTTCCGGAATCGTATCAATGGTAGTGTAGATGTTTTCTTTAAAGAGGTAAAAGACCTGCTGAGCTGGCGTTCGCTGCCGCATACAGCTGTCACTACCGGTATATGGTCCAACATTGGAAAAACAAAAAGTACCGGTTTTGAACTGACGCTGAACACAGTGAACCTGGAAGGACCGTTACATTGGGAATCGACATTGACGTATACTTCCTATCGTGACAGATGGAAAGAACGTGATCCGAAAGTAATCCTGGCTCCTTATGTCAAAGAAAACGATCCGGTAAGTGCTATCTATACGCTGATTCCGGACGGTATAAAGCAGGCGGGTGAAGATACGCCGGCTATGCCGGACTTGTTACCGGGGCAGCGCAAATATAAAGATGTGAACGGACTCGACGAGGAAGGGAATCTGACAGGAAAGCCTGATGGGAAAATAGACCAGGCAGATGTCGTATATCTGGGGACACGTGCACCGAAGTTTACTATGGGATTTTCGAATGACTTCCGGTACAAAGGATTTGATCTGAATATCTATCTTTATGCTTCGGTTGGCGGATACTCCTATCCTTACACTCAGGTAGAACACGGGGTATATGGTGGAAACGGCATCCAGAGACTGAAAGACAATAATAACTTTTTGGCGGATATAAAAAATCGTTGGACTTCCGACAACATGAGTTCCGCTATGCCTAGTGGCGAAGTGAACAGCTATGATAGCTACGGTGCTCCGAATTGGGAGAAGAATACATATTTACGTCTGAAGAACGTAACGTTGGGATATGATTTGAGCAGACTGTTTAAAGCTGATAAGTTGAAAGTAAGATTTTACTTTTCCGGTCAGAATCTGCTGACGTTTACCGGATATAAAGGACTCGATCCGGAAGTTGAAAACGACCGGGCGTCATATCCTCAACAGAAGACTTTTTCATTTGGACTTGATGTGAAATTTTAAACTGGAATGTCATGAAGAAATTAGCTAAAAAACTATTATTACTATTTATAAGCATTCAGTTTGTAGCCTGTGAGGGGAGCTTGGAACCTCACTTGTATGGAGTTGTAGATACTGGAAATGCGTTTAATACTCCTGCAGACCTTTCGGCTGCAACGGTTGCCCTTTATTATGAATTACGCCAAAAAGGCTGGGGACCTTATTTGTTTTGTGATGGAAGTTCTTTTGTAATGGATGAAGTTTCAACCGAAGAATGGACTACCAAGTGGTCATGGGTTGCTTTTCTGAATGGTTCGTGGACGGATGCTGACCAGATGGTGAAAGGATTCTATAACTGGACTGCCCCTAATATCACCCGTTGCACTTATACGATAGCGAAGATGGAAGAGTCTCCGGTAGCTCAGTCGGTGAAAGACTTGTATATTGCGGAGGTCCGGGCGCTCAGAGCCTTTTTCATGTTCGATTTATATCGGCTTTATGGTCCTATGCCAATGATTCTGGAAGCCGATCAGGCAATCAATCCGGACCCGGATTATAAACCTTACAGACCTACGTCTGAAGAAGTCGGAACTTTCCTGACGACAGAACTGCGTGCTGCTGCCGACGCACTTCCGGTAGAACAAGCTGAATATGGACGCATCACAAAAGGAGCTGCCCTGCATTATTTACTGAAATATTATATGCATGAAAAGCAGTGGCAGAATGCTCTCGAAACGGCAAATGAGATTATCGGTCTGAATTACTATGAACTGGAGAAGGATTATGCAAGTATATTTTCAGCTCAGAACGAAGGTAATAAAGAACTGATGTTTGTTGTGAGAGCTGAACCACTGGCAGATTATGGTAATCATACATATGCAAATATTTTGCCGGGTGACTACGCTTCACCTTATGGAAACATCGTAGAAGGATGGTCCGGACACCGGATGCCGTGGGAATTCTATGATACGTTTGATGAAAATGACCGGCGAAGAGCTTTGGCACAGGCCGAATATACATCAAAGTCCGGTGCTACAGTTGATTTGAGAGCCAGTGGTGATGTAGGTGCTTTGCCTTTGAAATATGGGATTGATCCTGAAGCTACAGGCACATGGGCAGGCAATGACAAGGTACTCGACCGATATGCAGAAGTGTTGTTATTTAAGGCGGAAGCATTGAATGAACTGAATGGTCCTAATCAAGGGAGTGTCGATCTGATTAATGATATCCGGAAACGTGCTTTTGGCTTTGGCACCTCGCTGCCTGCAATACCCGTTTTTAAAGAGAGCTTTGACGGAGAGTTTGTTGACAATGTTATAGGGATATTCTCGATGAATAACTACGATCAGGCCGGTGGATCTGCCTGGAAGTATGATGTGGATAAAAACAACACGTTGAATAACGGAAACAGCTTACATGTGGAAGTTGAATCTTCGGGTACAGAATTCTGGACTTTGCAGATGCGAACAGAACCTTTGGTTGCAAAAGGGCGTAAGTATTCAATAAAGATGAAGCTGAAAGCCTCGAAAGACATTCAGTTTGAAATACGCGTTGAAGGACCATTGAGCCACATGGAATCCATCTCTTTGAAAGCAGGCGAAGTAAAGGAATTCTCCACACAGACAGGTAAAGCTACGGAAGATCAAAATTGTGCTCTGTTCCTTGCTTTGGGAAATTCCGGAAGCGGATATGAACTCTGGATTGATGAAATAGAGTTTACAGCGATGGAACAGGCTGCTGATGGTGGAGATGCTATCATAAAGCAATTATCCGATTTCCCGGATAAGGAGTCGTTGAGAGACTGGATTCTGAAAGAAAGAGGCTGGGAGTTCTGGTATGAAGGAAAGCGCAGGGAAGATTTGATCCGGATGGGGAAATATATAGAAACCGGTAAGAAGTATAGTACTAATTTCTCGGAGAAGAATCTTTTGTTCCCGATTCCTACATCGGTCATTATCGAAAATTCTCATATCGAGCAGAATCCTCATTATTGATCATAAACAATTTATTTATCAGTTTTCAATAGGTATTTTATTAAATAATCATTGATATATGAAAAAGTTAAAGCATTCTATTCTTTCGCTCTTGTTATTGATGGGAGCGTGTATTGTCAGTTGTAGTAATGATGATGGACAGACTTCCTCCACCGATCCGGATGAAGTGGGAGGAGAAAGTTTCACGATTCCTGTATCGAGTTTGCGTTTGCGGGACCCGTTTATTCTGGTCGACAAGAAAACTTCGATGTATTATCTTCATTTCAATAATAACTTGAAAATCAGAGTTTATAAAAGTAAAGACCTGTCCACGTGGAAAGACGAAGGCTATTCTTTTATAGCTAAAAGTGATTTCTGGGGGCAACAGGACTTTTGGGCACCGGATGTGTATGAATATGAAGGACGTTATTATTTATTTACTACATTCAGTAATGCGGGAGTGAAGCGGGGAACTTCTATTCTAGTTTCCGATAGTCCGAAAGGCCCTTTCACTCCACTTGTAAACAAGGCGATTACTCCTTCCGGCTGGATGTGTCTGGATGGATCTTTGTATATTGTCAATAAATTTAATCCCTCAAAATTGCACAACATAATTAGCTGCATATCAACTTATTACAAATTCGCCGATTTTTATTAAGAAACAAAACAGGAACAAGATTGTGCTTTTAAGAGATTTCCCATTTTTTTGTTTTCATTGTGTTTCTTTCCTTGCACTTGCTTATACTCTCAACGTCTTTCATCCATTTTCGACATCATTTCTGCCCACCCTGTCCGAACGTCTCATCATCGAATAATCATTGCAGCCAAAAGAAAAAAACAAGTCATTTCTTGGAGTCTTTACAAAGGTAAGCATTTTCATCCAAACACAAACATACAGGCAGGCAAATTAGCCTACCTATATTTAGTTTACTTTGATTTAGCATATATATAGGCTAATGTACTAAACTAAACTGAATTTTCGCCTCTTTTTTTCACCTTCTTCCCATTCTAACCGTGCAGCCAAAAAAGAAAACGAATCCAACTCGTATTTTCTCTTTTCGCTGCAATCCCCCTTTTACAGGTTCTTCTTCTCTTCCCTGAGTTCGCCTATCCACTTCCGGTCTGCCTGATACGAATTGTGTCGCAAAGGTACCTGCCATGTCTTTCTTGTATGCAAGGTCAGCCTGACGGTTCACGACAAAATCTCCACCTCTGCCTTGCCGAGGTCGTATTTGGTTGTGAAACCCTGCATAAAGAGCCATGCCACCTTTTGAGGCGACATAATTGAATCAAGCCTGAAAGTAGCCGACAAGCTACAAGAGGGGAAAAAGAAAAACTTAAAAATTTTAGATTATGGCTAATTGCGCAACAAACATTTTCCACGCTACCACAGCGAACAAACAAGACCTCGACAAGATAGAGGCTTTCTTGGACGATAATTTTGACGGCTATATCAACCGGTATGCCGATATTATTGATGCGGAATTTTCTTCTCGCTGGGAATATCCAGAAAAAGAAATCAACAAGCTGGTGGAATCGTTGGAAGCTAAAAGCGAAATCTATATCCGCATACTGACTTACGAACTTGAAAACGAATACGTGAGCTTCAGAACGTTTTCTCAAGGGAAATGGACTATCAAGTAGTAACTGTAAAAACATTGTTCTATGTATGTATATGAAGAACCGTCCGACATCATCGGATTGCATTGCACACTGCTTAACCCGTACAAGGGCTACACGGAAGGTACAATCGTGGGCGACTATGGCAACACCATAGTTGTCCGCCTTACAAGTGGTAAGGAAATTTCAGAATACCGTGATGAAGTGATTATTTATGATTAGCACAGATAGGATTATGGCACAGATAGCAACAAAATTCGTCAAATGGGATGTCCCTGAACTGACTACATTGCAGGACAGTCGTGTTTACAAGCTGCGGGAACGTTTGAATAACGGTGACAAATTGAACCGTGAGGAGAAAAACTGGATTACCCGTAACGTGCGGGAAAGCATCTATTTCAGGCGAGGCATTGCATTATGCGGTTATCATTTTGACTTCTCGGATATTCTCAAACGGTACTTTGTCAAACAGCACGGACAAATTTGCGAGTATTATGCCATTGACAAAACGGCACTACGCTCTGTGCTGTACGGTAGAATTGAGGTCATTGTCGAAGTAAGCAATTAAAAAACAAGAATATGGAAGTAACAATCGAACACAGCTTTTGTCCCTATTGCGATGAAGCGACGGAGATTTATTTCAGAATCATGAACACGATTCTTTTTTCGGGAAATGAAGCTGAACTCCGTGCGGGAATGGAACATCTGAAGGAGGAAACACAGCTTGAGGAATATTTCACGTTCGGATATGGTGCACATCATATCTGGATAAGCCAGCGACGGCCGAGCGACAAAAACAAACTATTCAAGTATCGTGTTATGGTGGCACGATTTTGACCTTTTGACATAACAGGACAACACAGCGAAAATCCATCGACGAACTATGCGGATTGAGACGGTTTTTCCGGTTTCAATCCGCATTTTCACATAATGACAGATAAACCTGTCGGCGCGATAGCCTTTTTTACTTTGAATCGCCATGCGCTTCCAATACAAATGCCTCCGGTACGACAACCACCTTTCAGGAATACCCATTTGTATTTTCTCTTTTGGCTGCACCCCTTTTTACAAATCATCACCCTTTTGCAGGAAACCTTCTCTTCCCTAAGTTCGCCTATCCGCTTTCGGGCTGCCTGATACGAATTGTGTCGCAAAGGTACCTGCCATGTCTTTCTTGTATGCAAGGTCATGCCTAACGGTTCACGACAAAATCTCCACCTCTGCTTTGCCGAGGTCGTATTTGGTAGTGAAATCCTGCATAAAGAGTCATGCCACCTTTTGAGGCGACATAATTGAATCAAGCCCGAAAGTAGCCGACAAGCTAAAAGAGGGAGAAATAAAAACTTAAAATACAAGAGTATGACGATAGGCGAAATTTTACAGCATGACTTACGCTTTAGATACATGTTATTAGGTCGTTTGCAGGCAGATTGCGAGTATTACTTGGGGTTTGGGAACAGAAACACCGACCGCTTATGGGCAGGTAACGAGGAAGCCCAAATCGAAACAATGACAAAACTTTATGAAAGTTTCAAAGAGGAAGAAAAACCTGAATGGCTGACGATGGATGAAATCAAGGAATACGGTAAGAGAATGATAACGGAAGAGTAATGAATTTATAACTAAAATCAATATGGCATTATGGCATGGTTGGCGGTAAACAAAAACGGAACAGTGTATGACGGAGATACACAAGAAGTACCTCCGTTATCCCGTTTTAGGACTTTCAGCCCATCGCGACTACATTTATAGACTTCCTTTTTCGTATTCCCCGAAACAGCCATTTATATTCTCTTTTGGCTGCGCCCATCCTTTTATAGCTGGCTGTCCACTCGCAAGGCACCACTCCTCCGTTTTGCCGGAAAGGCAGGCTTCCGCCATTTTCCCTTTTCCTGCTCCTCCTTCCTATAACAGTCGGATAAGGACAGCACGCTGATGATATGCAGCACACGACGGTTGTCGGTTCTTCGTCAGATGTACTCTCCACATCACGACGCGCATGGCAGGTCGGACGGCATGTCGTTTATTGCCGCTTCCACCCCAAGAGGTCGGACGGTACGTTTCCACGCCTTGATGTCCTTCTCCGCTTCATGCCGGAACGAGCCGTAATCTTGTGCCGGTAGGCGGACAGGTCTTTTCGATTCTCCGAACCCGCCACGATTTGTTTCATCCCGCCTTTCCCGCGACCGTTTCCTATCGAAGTCATCATCATTATTCCGTTGCAAAGATAGTGTGCAGACGGGACCGGTTCCATGAACCTCGACCAATGGCGTACCGCAAAAATCTTCCTTTATCGCGCCTACGGTTTGGGGCTGCGCCTCAAAATAAAGAGTATTTATGCGTTATCCTTGGTGCTTTCCCTTTGCTGCACCTACTTTTTCGGCATCGTAAAAATGATTCATTAACTTCAAAAAACAATCGCAATGAAAAAGATCGAGAACAATTTCGTAGTAACCGGATTCGTAGGAAAAGACGCTGAAATCCGCCAGTTCACCACCGCAAGTGTAGCACGTTTCCCGCTGGCAATCGCCCGTCAGGAAAAGAGTGGCGATGACACCAACCGCGTATCCGCCCTGATGAACATGGAAGCGTGGCGCAAAAACGAGAATGCCGGGTCGTTCGACCAGCTCACCAAAGGCACGCTGCTCACCGTGGAGGGCTACTTCAAGCCCGAAGAGTGGGCCGACCAGGGCGGCGTGAAACACAACCGCATCGTGATGGTCGCTGTCAAGTTCTATCCGGCTGTCGAGAAAGAGGAAGCTCCTGCGGAACCGAAAAAGGACAAGAAGTAAATTCTGCCTTATCCAGAGCAGAGCGGTCTCCGGACCGCTTTTGTTTTGCTCGTTACCGTTCCACAGAATCACAACTTTTATATACTCCGTCCATTCTCCGCTTACCCGCCGCCGTCCATTGATTTTCCCTGCAAAGTTAAGGCGGGCGTGAACCAGCAAGGCGCAGCTTCATTTGCTATTAACAACCATCAACTCGCAAGCTCGCTAATACTTCTTAATACAAATGGAACCGTCCGGGACTGCTGCTTCCTCCTTGCCTTGTTCCCGCCTTTTCGCCTTGTGTCCCGCATGTAAAATCAAATCCCTCCGGACGAGGTAAAGCCTCCGACAACAGGGATAAAAAAAACAAGTAACACATTAAAATTCAAAACAAATGAAACAAATGATTTGGACAAGCGACGACTTGTTGAACGAAGCATCAAAGGAGGATTATCAAAATTCCAAGCGGGAAATGCTGGACGATGATACCTACGAGGTCAGCGATGAAGAATGGGCGGAAAAAGTTTATAACTGGCTGAACTATGAACGGTGCAACCTGAACAAACAGGTGGACGGCGTTATTGTCGTGTTCGGAGACCTTGGGCTGTGGCATGGTCGGAGGCAAGGCTACCAGATTTTGGGAAGCAACATCGCCGATATTCTGAAATCCTCGTGCGAATATGCGGAATGGTACGGCGACGGCTATAACATTCGGAGCCGGATGACCCACCACGACGGCACGAACTACATCCTCTACAGGGTTGCCAAAGACCGTGAAGAAGCGGAACGTATCGCCGAGAAAATCTGCAACTGTGAAATCGACGAACAGGGTTTCCGCAAGAGAACACGTTCCCTCTATCCCTATGTGGCCGACGTGTATGGCTGGAAAACAAGGCAACGCAAGCTGGAGAAGCCGGACAAGGCAGCATAAGGTATCACCCGTAAGAATACCGTAGTCGCAAAGACGATTGCGGTATTCTTACGGGTGTCCGGTAAAGTGCGGCCCGTCTCCTTTTGTAACAGAACCGTCAGTCGTGCCTCGTTCCGGGATGCCCTGCCGGATGTCCCTGCGTACATCCCGCTCTACGGAGCGGTGGCCCATTTTTATATTCTTCACTATCCCTCTGTTTTATTCTTCCCGCACTTGTTCCCCCCATATTCCATTCCGGAAGCCCGGTTATTTTCTCTGCAAAGTTCGATTGTCGGCTGTCAGCCCTGTCAAGTACCGCTTGCGCTTGCCGCCGGAAAATCTTCCTCCCCGACATATCGGGAGCGTATTTTCCGTGTCCTCCTTGCCTGGGCCTGCCACCAATCCTCCGTGCAGAAAAATAATCAGCCTTCGGTACAGAAATGTATCGGAGGGAAAACAAAAAAATTAATCTTAAAAATTGAAATGATATGACATTCAGAGAATTTATGCAAGAGAACGGGTATGAGTTGCAAACAACCTTTTGGAATGATTTTTCAATAGCCGACCGATTTGGTCTTTCGGCCGTTCAAGACACATTCAACCGTGCTTTCGAGGAGTGGAAAGAAAACTACAAGTATCTCACCGAGTTGGTACTGGTGCTCAATCACAAAGTTTGGCAGTATCATGAAAAAAGGTCAGATTATGCAACGCTCTACAACACCCTCTACATACAGGCTGACCAGTATGCAGCGGAGAATCTGAAAGATGAAGAGCTAAGCTATTTCTATGATGTTACGGATTAGCGAAGTCAGAACACGGTAATTACCGAACAGAAAAAGCACTCTCAAACAAATACTGTAACTGTCCCAGTGATGGCTGCAGTATTTGTTATTGAATGGGCGGAGTGCCAAACCATTCTCTTTTATATGTCCTGGCAGACGGCTATCTTCCTTTTTTAACTGGTCACATTCTCTTTTTTATCTTCAGCATCTATCCCTTATACCAGTTTCCGCCTTCCATGTTTCTCCCTTTTGCCCTTCATCCTGTCACCGGTTTGGTTTTATCAGATGCAAAAATCGACTGTCGCACTTGATCCGGTGGCTTGAATTGCATTTCCTGCAAAATTCTTCCTTCCTGCGCAAGAGTAATTGGGCAGGAAAAGCCACCGCATGAAGTTATCCCGACAACCGTGTACCGCATCCGTAAAACCCAAAAGCGGTTCAGGGAATAAAGAGCCGACAAGAGGGTGAAATAAAGAAGTATTAACAAATTAAAAAACAGAATTATGCCTAATCATGTAACAAACCGTTTGGAAATAAAAGCGGACAACGAAACGGTACAGAAAGTAATGAATTTCCTGAAAGGGGAAAAAGAGTTGGACGGCACGCCTTGCTACATAGACTTCAACAAGATTATCCCCATGCCTGAAGAACTGCTGATTGACGCATCCAGCAATGGGAAACTGGGAATGGAATATCTCACCGCAATGCAGCGAAAGCCGTTCTATATGCCGGATGATTTGAAAGTCATTCAATGGGTGGAAGAACTGCAGGAAAAAGACAGAAAAGAGGTGTTGCAGCTTGGAGCGTCGTATCTGAGCAATCTGGAAAAATACGGTTATCCTACTTGGTACGAGTGGTCTATTGCCACTTGGGGCACAAAATGGAATGCCTATGACCAATATTTTGAAGAACCGAACATCCTTTGGTTTGATACGGCTTGGGACAGCGTTCCGCAACTTATTCAAAAGCTCTCTGAGATATTTCCGGAGGTTGAGTTTCACTATGCCTACGCAGATGAAAACTTGGGGTTCAATGTAGGCAGAGGGATTATCCAAAATGGTGAAATTGACATGACGATACCGGAAGGCGGAAGCGACGAAGCCTTTGAAATCATGTTCTTTGTAAAACCGTACATGGAGGAATACCTTGAACGGACGGACGAAGGTTACAAGTGGGTAGCCTAAACTTTCGATACCGGTAACGACCGGCACGGGTTCAGGATACATGGTAATAGATGTGTCCTGAACCTGTACCGGGACTGCCCACTTATATCTCCTTGGGAGACCATTCTTTTATACCCATTTACCGTACCCGTTCCCTTTTATACCCGCCCAAATAAACAAATACCGCAACACATCTGTCAAAGATGGTTACGGTATTTATTATCTGATGGACGGAAACCGTTTCACAGAGGGTTACCCAACAGTCTTATTCTTTTTATTTTCCCTCTTTTACCGCTTCAAGGAACGTCTTTGCAGGTTTGAACGCAGGGACGGAGTGAGCAGGGATCACGATAGTCGTGTTCTTTGATATATTCCGGGCAACCTTTTTCGCCCGCTTCTTGATGATGAAGCTGCCGAACCCGCGCAGGAACACCTCGTTTCCTGCGACCATCGAATCCTTCACAGTCTCCATGAATGTTTCCACGACGGTCATTGCAACCGCCTTTTCCACTCCGGTCTGCAGTGCAATCCGAGCTACAATATCCGCTTTTGTCATACTGCCAGAAATTTTTAGATTATGAATTTTGTGTTAAAGGTAATGATTATTACTTTGTCTTCCATGATTGACGTGCCGAAAATTTGCATCCGAGCGGAACAGGCATCCGGACAAACACTGGTCACTCCCGAAACCTTGCGGAAAACATTCGATTCCCTGCGGATTCCCTCGGTCTGCCTACCATTGGCCTGTTACTGGTCTCGCCTGTAGTCACTCTTGCTGAAGCCGCCGAATATCCCCTTGAGGATTTTTCCCACAACCCAGAACACGGCGATTATCACGATTATCTCCATACTGCTATATATTTTTATTTAATCATATATTTATTGAAATATGCAATTATACGATTAAATAATTATATAATTACATATTTATATATTTTTGTTTCACAACTCGTTGAGCCTGTCCTCGTTCTCTTCGATATAGGACATGATAATGGCTGCCGCCAGAGACCGCAGCGGAATGTTTCGGCTCGCATTGACGCGAATAAGCTCCAGTTTCTTCTTGACTTCCTTTGGTAACCAGATAGCGATGCCTTGTTCGTTGATGCCCGTGTACTTAGCGAGATTCTCCTCGAAAGCCTTCTTGCCGCCACGACGGGGCTTGCCCGTTTTCTTCGGTGTTTCCAAGGTTTCGTTTGCGTTCTCTGCTCCGGCCTCCGTGTCGTTTCCGGAAGCGGTTATGCCGCGAACAATGTCATCAAGCCCCATGCTTGCCAGCGGATTGTCTATTGTCGGTCTGTTATTCTTTGTCATAGTGCCTATTTGTTAAGATGAAGTGCCTCGATGATTTTGCCGAATGAAGGTTCGACTGCCGCGAGCTGGCTTTTCTCCAGCGGGTACAGGGTGGTGTACCGTTTGACGGCCACGCTCTGCTTTACCGTCGGCATGACTGTCCCCACCAGCCCCAGGAACTCGGTGGTCTGTGCCCTTTGCCGCAGCTCCTCCGATTTCTTCTCGGACGTGTTGATACGGTTTGGCAGGAATATGAGGTCTGCCTCCGACACGGTTTTCAACGCCTTGACGAATATCCCCGTCGCGTCCACGGTGTCCGCGTCGAACGAGATAGGGATGATAGCCGTGTCCGCCGACTTGTAGATGTATTCCAGATTGCGGTCGTTCAAGTTACCCGGACAGTCTATGAGGACAATCCCCGGCACCTCTTTCAGTTTGACCATGACGAGTTCCAGTTGTTCCCTGTTTGCCGTGTCCAACAAGTTCACGTTCCACGGGATTGGAGCCTCTGGGGCTACATCCTTCTCACGCTTGCGGTGGCGGTACAACGATGCCTGCAAGTCCGCGTCGATTGCCATGACGGGATAGCCCCTTTCTACCAGATAGCTCGCGAACAGTGCACAGAGCGTTGTCTTGCCGACGCCACCTTTGATGTTGCTGAATATGACGATTTTGTTCTTCATCGCTATATATTTCCTTTATTGTTTTCCTTTTGCAAAGATAGTGATTTCTATCCGTTTTACCAAGAAAAAGCGGCATATAATTATATATTTGTTATTTTATTCAATTATATAATTATATAGAGTGTAACCACAGGTAATCGGTGGATAATCAGCGTAATGATAAATATACCAAAGAAAATCCGTACACCATCCTGACGATAAATGTACGGATTGCAGTATATTATATACTTATATAATTATAAGATTATGTAGTTACATAAATAAATAAAGAGATCCCCCCGACATGGGCCGCTTACGCACCTGTTAGTCCGGCTGCTCTTCCGCGAGACCGTCATCCCCTTTCTTTTTTCTTTTTCCCAGAGGGCCGCTGAACTTGCCTCGGTTGAGATTCACCTTGTACTTGTTGAGAATGCGGAACACCGAGCTGCGGCTGTTGTACCCACTCACGGCAAGGATGGAATCAATCGAATGACCGTTGTTGTACATGTCCACGATGGTATTCTCCCGGTCTTTCTGTCCCATGACCTTTGCCGTCTTTATCGGTGTCCGTATGTCCTGTTGCAGCTGCATGGCATGGGCGGACGAGTTGCGCAGCACCGTTACCTCCTCGGCAAGTCCCCCCAGCATGTTCAGCACATCGACAGCCGTCGTCTCGGGGAACATCTTACCCATTGAATCTATCCTGTCATGGATGGAGATGATACGCACGACCTTGATGCGGCAGAACTCGATGAACGAGGCCAGCTCACGCGACCCCCGCACGGCATTGCTGAACTTGGGCACCACGATTTCATCTCCACGTTCGAGCTTGGAGATAAGCTGTTTCCACTGAGGCCGGAGCGACTCGTGTTCAACCGATTCCTCTACGACCTGTATGCACCCGTATTGTTGCATCCACTCTTTGTCCGCGTCGAATCCCTCGTAAAGATCCGCCTTGAATATATAACCGACTTTTGCCATACCATCTATATTGCTATGATAACAAGTGCAAATGTAAGAGTTTTATTTTACCTGACATCAAACTTTGGTCGAAAAATTGAACTTTACACCCTTTTCAGTCCCTTTTCCTTTCACTTGTTTTCATTGAAAATCATACTATTAAGTACGATATTGAAAAATTGACAAAAAACGGAACAGAGTGATAGATGTCTTGAAAATAATACATAGATTTGCAGCCAAAATATGAAATTAAAATATGATTTATAGAATATCATACTTAAAGATTGTACTTTCCGCTATCGGAATCTGTGCCGTACCGGCTGCCGTTTTCACCCTGACATCATGCGGTGGGAGAAGTGGAAAACCATGCGGCGAAGTTCAAGACACCCCTGCCGGAATATACAGGGAATACCTGTCCGAACTGCGGACACAGGACGGGCTATCTTTCGAGGACTTGACGTCACGTCTCGGTCAATGGCAGGCGGTCAGGGATTCCGTGTCCGCACATATCCGACGGGACACGCTGTGGCGTTCCCACACCGATACGCGCAAAGAGTGCCTCTTGCTGCACGATTCCATCCGTATGGAATTTTCCCGTCTGGCGCTGTCGAGACCGCGCACCTATAAAGAGGTGCTGGCACTGAAAGTGCGTTTCTCCCCATACGCCGAAGACAGGGAGCTGCATCGCTCTGCGCAGGAAATACGCCCGTTCTTCGTCTCGCTGGACAGCCGCATGGCATACCGGGGCGGCAAAGAACAACTTTTGTCGGCGTACCGCACGCTTCTCTCCGAGACACAGTGCAAAGGCATACACGGGCACGGCGACCTGACCAGATTCATCGAAAAGGAAGATGCCCTTTTCCGTACTTTCCTTGCACGCCTGAACGATTACAACGACATGGACCTGTCCGACATCACCCGCGATACGGAAAAATGCTGCGTCGAGGTGTTCCGTGCCGCCGAACGGCAGGAAATCACCTACAAGGAAGCCATGATTTACATGGCCATGCGCACCAACCGGCGGGTAATACAGAATGTACGGGCCTGCCTTGACGGTGTACAGCGGGGCAATGTCGCCACATCCCGACAAGCCCATGCTTTTATCTGGATGATTCTCCAACCATACGCCTCACTGGACACTTTCTGCCTCACACTGCTTTCACCCGGCGACAAGGAGGCGCTCGACAGGATAGCGACGGAAACGCCCGGTGCTTTCGGCGCTTTGCGTAAAATCCTGCCCTCGGAGAACGACAGGCTGGAAGAGCTGCCCGGTATGCTCATCGAAATCCACATCGCCACGCTGTAAAAACAAAGTCTAACAAAATACATGATATGATTATGCTACGACATTTTCTGGACGACTTCATGGCGTCCGTTCCCCTACAGCTGCCCCGGCTGCTCAACATCACGACAATGGAAGAACCGAAGTTCTACGGCGACTACGTGCTGCTCACGTTCCCGTTGCGGGACCCTTACGACTTGGAGGAGGTGATGGACATGTTCGAGGACGACATGGAGTTGATTACGCTTTACCATCACATCCCTGCCGGATCGGGCAATTTCGGGCATAGCACCTGCGCCTATTCAAACCCCGCGTTCGGGCAGATGTTCAAAATCAACGCCAGGACGGAGGCGGACGGCAAGGTGCGCCATATCACCGCGACTGTTTATGATTCGCTGGAAATGATGTACGGGGACCTCTGCCTTGACCTGAAACTGCACTCCAAGAGCGGGCATTTCAAGTACAAGAAAGAGCGTGCGGATGTCCTGATTGATTTTTTCTGAAACATCGGACCATGCGAAATACGATATACCAGCAGCTGGTATTCTGCATCGACACGTACCGTACATGGATAGAGGTCGCCGACGACAGTCTCTACAAGGAACATGTCATCAAGAGACGTACCCGTACCGACTACCTCGTTTCCCGCACACTGGTACTGCGTGCCTGCAAGGACCACGCCCCATACGACAAGGGCATGACGTGGATGGTTCCCGAACACGAACTGGACAAGGCTTTGGCCACCTACCGAAAGCAGGACGCCTCGTTCAAGACCCGTATCAAGAAAGGCGACAGCTACCTCTCGGCAAGAGATGCCGAAGCCATTATCCGACTGGCAACCTACGGCGTTATCCGACTCGAACTGGTGGTCAGGCCACTTAACATACTCTCAAACTCATATTATCTATGACTTGGATTATACTGCAATTCCTGTTTCTCATCATGCCTGTTGCCATAACGTCGGCATTGTACAAGAGCAACCATCGTTTCATGGACAGATTCTACGAGAGAATGGTCCGCAACGAAAAGGCCCGCAAGCTCCACACATGGGTACTGCTCACCGTGCTGCTCCTGTACCACTATGTATATACGAACGGACACCCCGGCGAGTTCGGTATCGTGTTCTCGACCATTATATGTGCCACATTGGCCTCTTACAGAAGGACGGACCGCTGGCTGCGCTACCTGCTTGATCGGCCGCGTGCGTTCGCCATCTACGCGCTCGTGGCAGTGGTCATTGCCGGTATACCGCATCTGCACACGCTGGCTGTTACCATCGCCTTCGTTCTTCTGGCAGCCCTGTTCTATCCCTCCGTGCGGATCATGTCCGAATGGGAGGAAAACGACATGGATAAGATTTTCAAGTGGGTCAAGCACCCCGAGACATTTGCCGAAAGCTATCACGACAATCATCACGCGAAGTTGCCGCACGAAGCGGACAACAGCAACCCGATAGACCCGGACAATTTTCACAATGACAAACCATCAAAAAAAGAATCAAAATGAAAAATGGAAATGAAATGCCGGTCTCCATACTGGCAAACGTAGAGGTTTTCGACTACCTCAAGGAAAAAGTCGGCGAGCGAAAGACAAGGACGGAAGCCTATGCGGACCTTCTGGACAAATCGCTGGCAGGTTTCGTATCACCTTTTTTAAGGAAGCAGGACTATGAACTCCGTCCCTGCCAGTGTCATGTGACCGTTTCCGACCTCGCATCTGAGTGGCACTGGCACCGTGCCACCGTCCGCTCGTTTCTGGACACGCTCGAAGTGCTCGGACAATTGGAACGCACCCGGCTGACGAAAAGCGTCATCATCACCATGCCCCTGCAAACCGGACACGCTGCGGATTCGCGCAATGTACAGGAGACACCCGACCTTGCCGACCAACTGCGTGCGGTATTGTCCGACTGGGTAATCGGCAAATCGGAACTCGATGACATCGGAGACGAGTGCGAGCGGCTCGTCCGTCAGGCAATGACCGAGACAGGCGTACCCGGCATTTGCCCGAAACCGGACAACTTCTCCTCTGTCAATCTGGCCGCGAGTGATGACGAACGTGCCGTAAGAATCTGCACGACCGCTTTGGGGTGTATCGCCCATGCCGCCATGCAGCGGGCGCTACGCAAGCGAAGGTTCGACAACGGTTCGGAATTTTTGGAACACTTCCGTACCCGCCTCTATGGAGACTGGACGGGTATCGCTGAAATTTCAAGATTGCTCGCCAGGTATATTCTCGATCCCGAAGCGGAGGACGACAATCTCGACGAGGACGACAAGGAGATTTTCGATGCGCTTTCCAATCCCTTCATGGCGCTCGCCGCAAGGGCACAGGAAGCGGCGTACCAGACCGGAGATCGCAAACCGAATGTATAACCTCGGACAATCCGCCTTTGGTCCCCTTCGGGAATCCTGCCGTTTATAACAGGCACGCGGGCTTGCCCGCCTGCCACGGAACAAAGGGAAGGGGTAGCCTAATTTCCGATGTGTGAATCAAAATGAAAAGAAGAACTAAACAAGTGCAAATATATTTCTTATTTTTAGGCAGTTGCACATTTAGGCTTATTCTCTTCAATTCTCAAAAAATCTCATTTCAGACGTATTTTTGTTACTTGTTTTTGTTTCTTGTTCCAAGAAAACAGACTATATTTGCGGTGTGATAAAAACTCGAAGTTTCAGCATGGCAGACAACGGAAACAAAAATACGCAAAAATCGCCTATCAAGATCAGGTTCAAGACGATGAAGAACGGGTATCAGTCCATTTATCTGGATTGTTACCACGACGGTCGTCGCAGTTACGAGTATCTGAAACTTTATCTTGTGCCGGATATAGATGACAAGACCGTGCGTCAGAATGCAATCGCCATGCGCAAGGCCGAAGCAGCCCTCAAAGCCCGGTTGCGCGAGTTGAAAAGATTGCCGCACGTAAATAAACGGCTCGCACGTGAGGATATGCCCCCAACCGACCTCACCCTGTCGGAATGGCTTGCGCGATTCAAGGAGATACAGCGAAGCCGGGGCGTGAAAGACCTTTACGCGATAGACCGGCTTTGCAGCATCTTTGCCGACATGGGTAACAGCGATGTGAAACTCAAAGCGGTGGACAAACACTTCGGCCTGTCGTTCATGGAATACCTGAAAACAGGTTACAGGACAGCGGACGGTCGGCAACTCAAATCCAAAACCGTATTCAACCGCCAATGCACTTTGGTGACGGCACTCAATGCCGCCGTCCGCGAGGGACTTATCCCGTTCAATCCAATGGACAGACTGTCGCGTCACGAGCGGGCAAAAACGAGCAAAGGGAAAAGAGAATACCTGACTATCGACGAGGTAAAGGCACTGATAGCGACACCCTGCAAACGGGAGGACATCAAACGTTCCTATCTTTTCGCTTGCAACTGCGGTCTGCGGCTGGGCGATATCAGGAAATTGAAATGGAGCGACATCACGAAGGACGGGGACAAATGGATGCTGTCGGTCTTGATGAACAAGAGCGAGAAGCCCGTGCATATCCCGTTGGGCGTGCAAGCACGCCGCTGGCTGCCGAAGCGAAAGGATACGGATGCAAACAGCCTTGTTTTCGGAGGGTTGCCGAGAGACACCCATATCAACGCCAACCTGAAAATATGGGCGGCAAAAGCGGGAATAACGAAGGCGATAACCTATCACACCAGCCGCCACACGTTCGCCACGATGCTACTCACGCTGGGGGCAGACCTTTATACCGTCTCCAAACTGTTAGGACATTCCCAGATAAAGAACACGCAGATTTACGCCGAAATCATCAACCGGCGGAAAGACGAGGCGGTAAATCTCGCCGACAGAATATTCGATTGAGGACAACCCTTTTATATAAGAGCCCATTTATGACAAGAACGATAAAGATACCCAAACAGCCCAAAGTCAAGGAGCCTGTGCGCATCCGGTACAAGACGCTCAGCGACGGCAGCCAGTCCGTCTATCTCGACATTTACAGGGACGGCAAGCGTCAGTACGAATTTTTGAAACTCTACCTTATACCCGAAACGAGTGCGGCGGCCAAGACGCAGAACAAGGCGACGATGGCAGCCGTGAACACCATCAAGTCACAGCGCATTATCGAACTGACCAACAGCGTGGCAGGGCTGAAAAACACCTCCCAACGTTCCAAGATGCTGCTGCTCGACTGGATGCAGGCCTACAAGGAGAGCCAGGAGAAGAAAGGCGTGCGGGGCAGCGGCAAACTCATCGGCAACACGATAAATGTCCTCCGTGCGTTCAACGAAAAGGCCACCATGCGGGATGTAAACCGTGATTTCTGCCTCGCCTTCATAGATTTCCTGCGTAATACCCATGTCGGTGCAAACGGAAAGAGACTGTCGCAATTTACCTGCGTTTCCTATTTCGGCTGTTTCCGTGGTGCGCTGAATGCGGCGGTACGCGAAGACATTATCGGCGAGAATCCCATAAACAGGCTGAATCCGGACGAGAAAATCAAGATGCCGGAGAGCAAGCGTGAGTACCTGACCATCGACGAGGTAAAGACACTTATCGGTACTCCGTGCAGACGGGAAGACATAAAGAGTGCGTTCCTGTTCTCCTGCTATTGCGGGCTGCGTATCAGCGATGTGTTGGCGTTGAAATGGAAGAACGTGGACTGCACGGGCGAGCAATGGCACATCAGTATCGTCATGCAGAAGACCCGACAACCCTTGTATCTGCCCCTTTCCATGCAGGCGAGGAAGTGGATGCCGGAACGGGACGGTGCAACCGAGGAGGATTCGGTATTCTCCACCCTGCCGTGCGAGGACACCTGCAACGTGCAGATAAAACCGTGGGTAAAGGAGGCGGGCATTACCAAACACGTAACCTATCACGTGAGCCGCCACACGTTCGCCACGATGATGCTGACACTCGGTGCAGACCTTTATACCGTTTGCAAGCTGCTCGGCCATACGGACGTGAAGACCACACAGATATACGCGAAAATCATCAACAAGAAAAAGGATGACGCCATCGGGCTGATCGATGCCGAGTTCGCAAATACCTGACCCATGAAAAAATTACCCGAAGATTTCAGAATGAATGTCCTGTTACCGGGTACGGTATGGCTGCTCGTATCGGTACTGGCCGGGTGTATCGTCATCTCCCGAATGGAGACGAATGCGATTACCGTCATCCTCTTTGTCGCGGTTACGCTTGTCATGTTTGTCGTGCCGATAACCGTCTATATGGAATACCGGGAACAAATCGAGAAATGGTTTTCAAAACGCAACCAGAACACCACACCTGCGGTCGGAACACATCGGGAAGCAATCCTATATACGGATCCGGCAGTGCAACCGACCGCTTTGCCTCCGGATTTCCCTGACGCATTGAAAGGCGGGAAAACCCTCGCCTTGCTGGATGCCTTGCGTCGGGAAGGATTTCTGGATGCGAAATACCGCCCTTGTAGAGGTTGCAACGCCACGCAGATGGCTTTCATTGCAGACAGCATCGCGGCAATCTGCAACATATCCTACCAGTGGAAGAGATTCGGCAACTACTGGCAACTGTCCAACCTACGGCAGTTGTTAGGCGCAAAAGACCGCCGGGGTTCCAGAATGGAGAAAGAGGACATCATTATAGACACACTCAAAAGAGCAGCTGAAGCCGACGATGAGATTTGTGGCACGGACGCCTACCGTCGCTGGCTGAAAAGCGTACAGGGGTAGCCCCATTCCGCACTATGGTTTCAGACAGCCGATAGGTACAACCAATACGCCGTCCTTGCGCGTGTAGGCGAACTGTCCGACTGCGGTAAGAACCATCAGAAACGAAGGTTTTTTCATCTTGTCGGTGTCAATCCGGTTTGCCAAAGCCTTCAGCGTCGCCGCTCCCTCTTCTATGCCTGTGCTGCCTCCTAATTTCACCTCTATCAGTCCATAGCGATCGCCCCGCAAGTGCATCACCGCGTCGCACTCCAGGCCGCTTTTATCCCGGTAATGGTACATGGTTCCGGCGAGGGATAGAGGGTATCATTGCGGTTATCCGCACTTTTACCCTCCATTGGCAAGAGCTATTACCTGTTGATTCCCGTCAATTTCCCTGTTCTTTCACCTCTTTTGCTTCCCATTGTTGTTTTCGGCTGCCTTCGACTGTATTACAGCATCGTCCCGTTCTGTTTGCCACCTTATTTTCCCTCTGTTTTACACAGGGTTGAAAGCCTTCCCCGTGTTGCTTCCCGTGCCTTACTTTGCAGCGTCTTCTACATCGGAACGACGAAGTATTCACTTAAAAATGACAACAACATGGAAGAAAAGAGACAACTGATTCCGACCGCCGAGGCAGCGGCGTTCCTCGGTATCAAGGTAAGTTATCTGCACAAACTGATGATGCGCCGTGTCATACCTTACTACAAGCCCAACGGCAAACTGTGTTTTTTCGACAAGGCCGAACTGGAGGCATGGATGAAGAATGTCCGCATCGCTTCGCAGACGGAACTCGACCGGCAGGCGCAGGCGTATATCGTAAACCGTGCGAAAGGAGGCAAATCATGACCGGCAACCGTACCGCCCGCATAGTGGCATCCGTTTCCGTCATAACGCATCTGTTTTGTCTGGTGCGTACCGGTAAAGACATGTGTTCGGGGAGCAAGTATAGGTTTTGTGTCCCACAAAACCGCCGGACCTGCCGGAGAGCTGCCGGACACGGCAGCGGGAAGGAGGTGGCACGATGAACCCGACACACCCCGATGGCAACACCCAAGAACGGAAGCAGGGCGGACGCCCGAAACTGCCCGACGGCGAGAAGCGCGACTGTCCCGTGAAGGTCTATTTCGACCGGGCGAATTACGCCAAACTGGTACGCCGCAGCAAGCGGACAAAGAGACCGCTTTCCGAAATCGTTTACGAACTGGCGGTGAACGGCTACGTCAAAGAACCCTTGTCGAGGGAGACGATAAAGTGGCTCCGCGCACTGGCAGGCATGGCGAACAACCTGAACCAGCTGGCGCACCTCGGACACATACACGGCCCGCTGTACATCGCGGACGATAATAGGCGGCTGTCCCAAGAGATAAGCGATCTGATTGTAAAACTCAACGAACAGTTATAACCCATGATTGCAAAGATAAGCAGCGGACAAGGTTTCGCCGGGCTGGTGGATTACGCCAACGACATCAAGAACAAGAATGCGAACATCATCGCTTCCGAGGGCGTGGACCTGACTTCGAACAAGTCCATCGTGGCGAGCTTCAACCTGCAGGCCAAAAGCCGCCCGTCCCTGAAGAATTTCGTCGGGCATATCTCCTTGAGTTTCGCACCGGAGGACACGCCCAAGCTATCGGACACGTTAATGGCCGACATAGCCAAAGAATACCTGCGGCGCATGGGCATCGTGAACACCCAGTACGTTATGTTTCGTCATCACGACAAGCCGCACCCCCACGTGCATATCGCCTACAACCGGGTGGATAACGACGGCAACGCCATCACGGGCGACCAAGGTTTCCGCAAGTCGGCACGCATCACCCAAGCCCTCACGCGGGAATACGGCCTTGCTTTCAGCAAGGGCAAGAAGAAGGTGAACCGCGACCGTCTGAAAGGCAAGGCCGCTGTCAAATACCGCATCTATGATGCCGTAACCGAGGTTTTGAAGACCAGCCGCAGCATGGAGGCATTGAAAGCCGCCCTTGCCGCACGGGATATCGGCATGAACATCACCCTCAACGCGGAGGGCAAGCCCAAAGGCGTGGTGTTCACCTGCGACAACATCTCTTTTGGCGGTTACCAGATAGACCGTTCCATGACCTACACCAAGCTCTGTCAAAGTCTGGGCATAATGCCGGGCGGCGTGGGCAACGCCAGAGACTTGAGCGCATCGGAGGGGTGGACGGAACAGCCCGATTTCTCTTTTGGCCGACAATCCTCTGATACCCCTTCGGAGACGCCCGAAATTTCGGAGGGCATGACTTTCACGGAAACGACAGCGGACGGTGGGGCTTCCTCCGGAGGCGGTATCGGCGAAGCGATGGCAGAACTCGTCATGCAGCCCCATGTCGTGCAGATCGGCGGTGGAGGTGGCGGCTGCAACGACCGGGACTGGAACGACGAGGATAAGGAGAAGAACAAGAAGAACCCATATAAACGGAGGAGATAACGATGACAAGCAAAAGACCTACCCCCTTGAAAGACGAGCCGGTAACACCGCTCGACGAGTTGCAGGGACTGCTGGCCGCGAATCTTGCGGCAATGGAAGCCTTGAACAGAGACCTGTGCGGGTATTCTGACACGAAGCCCGTCGATACGGCAGTATTGGAAAAGCGTATCGCAACAGTGGTAAGAAACGCCGTGAAAGAGTTGCTGGAAGAACGGCAGCGCGGTTTTGAACGGGAGGAAGAGGAAGCCAAGGCACAAGGCAAGCTCACACCGCAGGAGTGCTACGCGCGCATGGCTGCCGACTTTACCGACGCACTGGAGAAATACAGGTTAGTATGTGACGCATTCGGGCGTACCGTTAAACTCACCGACTTCCTGAACAAGACACGCGACAGCTACGACACCCGTGTACGCCTGCTGAATGCCAAACTGGATGTCGTTATCGAAATGTTGGGTGTTCATGCGGTAGTGGCAAAGAAACTGGTATTCCCTGCCCGTCCAAAGCGGTTTAAAGATATACCGGCATTCGTGTTCAAAGACGTACCCTTATACTGTCTGCGGCGAGCATACCGTTCCCGTTGTGTGCAACGGTTTGTATGTGTATGCCTGCTGTGTGTTTGGTTTATTACCATTGTAACCGCTTGTCTCATCATACATGACAACGCTGTGATGCGAAAGGATTTACAAAATAGCTGTTGGAAAAGTTCAATTGAAACGATTCCATAAAATTACAGTCTGTCTGACACAAAGTAATCCCGAAAGACGATTTGGAGATATCTTTCGAGATTATTTTGTTATACAAGTATTTTTCACACTTCTCTTCTTATTCAAGTCAGATGATTTCATCAAAAGAGAAAGGCATATCATTTTTTTAAAGATACTTTTTGCATAATATCACATACTCAAAAAACTATGGTGCAACTCCCCCGGATTTCCATTCATCCTTACAATCTACAATGAAAGTCTGTTCTGAAACTGTCGTATAATGCCCCTTTATACTCGTATTGTAATTAGCTTGTAAAGGCACGTTGGAAACAGTTATCTTACCCTCTTCGTTGCATTGAAAAATGATGTTGCTCAATAAGGCTTTTTCTACGGGAGCCAGCGTGAAAATATCCTCGTCATTCAGTTGAACGGGCGAGGTACTTGTCCCTGATTTGGCTGTGGTTTTCCATGTGAATGTGTAAGTTTTAGGAGTCGTGACCTCTCCAGTCTCAACGTTAAAAGCTGTGTATCGGTCAAAGGTCACGGCCATCGTGTTGTCTGCGGGCATTTCATGGGTTTCCTTTAAAGTAATTTTTGCTACAGCACGTTTCAGGTTGGCGGTGTAGGTTGTTGATGTACCGGTCGGAATGGTTGTTTTGCCACAGAATGCTTCAGACGTTTTGCTGCCATCTTTTAAAACGATGTTTTTTAACTCATTATCAAGAGTGTAATCCGTGCCATTGTCTGCCCAGAACAAACAATAATAGGACTTCGTACTGTTAAGAACCATTGAGAACGAACCACTCGTATTTGCAGCGTAATTGTTTCCATCAGAAAACACCGATGCAGGAGTAGTACAAGCCTTATCCTCCCATATGGAAATAGCGTAGTGCGCCACCGACGATGTGGCTGCTCTGGTTACGGTATGGTCGGTTATGACGCTGATTGTCATCGGGCGCAGGTTGTCATCGTCATTTGTAAGCGGATTATTGTTGTTGCATGACGCAAGAAGCGCCGCTATCATTGCACATGCCATATTGATATATCGTTTCATACTCATTCGGAATTAATAGTATTTGACTTCTTATTCTTGAGGTTTGGGATAGGGAAAATATTCCTCAATAGGATTTCCATCAACAGTAATCGTACCATCGTACAAAATATTATAGCCAATTACACAGTCGGAAGGTATTCCGTCTTGGATATTGTTGGCTGTCAAGGTAAACTCACAGTTAGCATCCCCCCGTGCTTGCCCGATGATTCCTCCGGCATAGTTGCCATCATTGCCGTTGACAACTGTTCCCGTATTGCCGTTGTTGTTAACAAGTATCTTACCGGAAGACTCCATAGCTGTTGTAATGTATCCGATTATTCCACCTGCATCAACCTCCCCGACATCTTGAGAGGTGCTGCTTTCACTTTTTATATCTCCCCGGTTTTCATTTCCGGACAATGTAACATCGGCTCCGGTCGTAGTAATATCACCTATGATGCCTCCCGCTTTCACCCAATGAAATGAAGACCGCGCAATAATACTTCCTTCGTTCACATTGTCTGCTATCACTTGGCCAGAAGAATTATTAGCCGTTCCGGTGATTCCTCCCAAGCAAACGAAAGCCGTTCCGTCCACTTGGATATTGCCTGAATTGGAACAATTCTCAAATGTAGTATTTGTAGCATGGCCGACAATACCGCCCAACCAGAAAGATGTGCCTGAACCGAAAATGTCGCAAGCATTATGGCAGTTCTCAATGATAGCCTTCTTTGTCTTTCCGGCAACGCCACCCGCGTAACATCCGCTGCTTCCGTTATATTCCACATTTACCGTTCCTCTGACCGTCAAATTTTTGACGATTCCTCCTTCATCCACACAGTAAAACAGACCTGCGCATGATTGTGTTCCAGTTGTTTGCAGATTCAAGCCATGTATTACGTGCCCTTTGCCATCGAATACTCCTTTGAATCCCTGCCCGCCGACTCCTATCTGCGGCCAAGCGAACCCCAACAGATTGATGTCTGTAGTCATTGTGAATGTATAATCAGCAAACTCCTGTCTGTTGGTAGAGTTGCTCTGTTCCGCCAACCAAGCCAATTCGGATGCAGAGGTAATCATCACTTCACCCGGCGTGTCGGCTTTATAGTCTGTCGGTTGGCTTGTAGTAGTCCCGTCCCAAAGTGAAATCAGTTCCTTCTCATTTTCCGGGCTATCCCATTCTTCGGTAAGGCTGCATGTCATACCCGCTTCATAAAGGTCACTGAAAGCACCTTTTATACTGGTTTTGTAATTCCGTTGCAGCGGGACATTGGAAATGGTTTTGGTGGGTTCGCTATTCAAGGCAACAGTCAGGTTCTGCACATCTGCCGCATCCGAAGGTGCTATGATATAGCCGGTAGCAATAGTGGTTTCAGTTTCTACCTTGTTAATGTTCTCAAAGGTATGCGTAGTGGCAGTACTCTCTATTTCGGTGGTGCTGAAGTCTGCCACATTGAGACGAAAAGTTTTAGGAAATACGACTTTTAGCGTATTGTTTCCCGCTGTCAGTGGTTTGGTTTGTATATATTCCACCTTTGCTACTGCATGTTTCAGGGTTACAGAATAGGCTTCCGGAGTGGAAACTCCGGCTTCGACTTGTATCATTCCTCCGTATGCCGGATTGGACGGGCTGGCATCTGCTTTTATTTTTACCGCTTTTAAATCTGCCGCTTCGTATTCGTCGTTTGCCACGTTGTCAGGCGTACCGTTGTCGGCCCAGAACAGACATGTGTAGGTATTACCGTAAGTCAATGACACGTTGAATGTACAGCTTGCTTGTTCTTTACGTTGTAAAGGTATGCCGCTTGCCGTGGTTCCTTGAAAAATTTCCATCACGTAGCGTGTGGGGGTGTAAACATCGCTTTGTGCACGGGTTTGTTTTCCGGGTAACTCGATCCGAAAACTTGTCATATGGCCATCGCCGGAGGCGATACCAATATCATTCTCGCTGTTGCATCCCGTCAGCATAGCCGCCAAGCCGACAGAGACAAGAAGTAGTTTTCCTTTCATTGCTTGAGATATTAATTATAATTTTCTTTTATTCTAAAAAATCACTTCATATTCGCCACTCCATTCTGTATCTATATGTATTCCATTCCCTGCTCCAGTGGTCAAAAAATTGCCTTGAACAGTGGTAAGATATCCTATTCGATAGTTCACCTGCAGGTTACGGACTTGATTTATTATTACCCCATCGCTATTGTAGAAACTGATGGTTAGTTTCACAAAGGATTCCGTCCCGTTGACAAATACATAATCCTTTCCGATGCTGGCCTCTGTCAGACTTTGTTCACTCAATGCGGAAACGTAACCATATCCCCCTTTTGCTCCAGCCGGGGCGGCATTAGTAACACTATAAGCACTTGGCCAAAAGCCATCATAAGTTATTTTTACTGTCAAGTCATCCAGAAGAGGCCACCCCTTTTCTTTACGAAGTTCGTTATATTCCAACACATCAGTCGCAACAAGGCGATACTTTGCCAGCGGACGGGATAACGTCACGCTACAGGTTGCACGGCCTTCTGTCATATTCAGTGCCAAGCGCCCTGCAAAAGCGTCTCTGGTATCAGTATTGGCTATGTAACTTTCAGGAGGAAGAATCTCTATCGGGTTTAAAGTGGTTGTGATATAATGATTGTCTGTTGCGTCATCGGCTGTATAATCCACCCAAAGGCTTATATCGTATTCACCCTTCCAAAGAGACAGGTCAAACCGGTAGATATTTTTATCCCCAGTCTTAGTAAGCATGGCACGTTGAATTGCTATCCGTTCTGAAGTTCCCCGTTTACAAATTTCGGCAACGCCCCGTAATGCGGAAGCGGAAACTGACCGGACAAGAGAATAATCCGGTAGGTGTGAAGAAGGAAGGGTAAGTAATAGCTCCACATTTGTGAGATTCACCCCTTCATCTTTTGGTGCGAGGTTAATATATACTCGTTCCTCTCCATTTGTTGCCACATGGCGTAATGTGCCCGTCAGCATATCAGGATACGTATCTGCTTGTGTTTTTATCCATTCCGCGACAGAAACAAGATCCATATCCGGCAGTCCATTACGGGAAGCAAAAGGCATAAATTCCGTTCCTACGTTAAGTACCGCCAATATAGTGTAATTACCCACGGGCAACACAATACGGGCCCCTCCGAACTCTTGCATTGAACTGTAATAATAGTGTCCGGTCAGAAGGTCTGTCTGGTCAAAGCAGAAAAGGTGAATGTTGCTTAACGACACGCCCATCACATCGTCCGTATTTAGGCAAACAGTAATCACAGCTTCGGAATCCTCTGGAACAGGCCGCACCTCATGGTCATCCTTACTGCAACTTGATAGTGCAATGAGGAGATATACAACAGCGTATATTATTCGGCCTTTCATCTCTATTTCACAATTTCTATAAGTTAAGACTACATGAACCTTAATGATAAAAGATAATATATTCTTATACAAAGATACATAAAAAGAAGGAATAGATAGCATAAACTCTGCTAAACCTTGCATTTCCAGTGTTATTTATATATTTTAATAGGTTAATTTTGCAATTGCTGGTGATGTATGATTAACTAATTCCAGAAACAAATTCATTTTCTGCTAACATTTGACCACGCAGTTCATTATTAACATTTTTTATTTTATCGAATTTTCAGACCGTATATTTCTTGCATCGTCAAGAAACAAGAAATTTTTTAATACCTCATCTTTATATTTTTTGCTTATGACAAAAGATTTGTCTCCGATATAAAGCATATTTCCTATAAATTTATCGACATAGTTCTTATTTACAACAAACGACCGATTGGTCTGAATAAACAGTTCAGGAGGTAATTTACTTTTTACTTCAGACAGGGGATGTGTCGTTATAATCCGAGACAAATCCATCGTATAAATGTAACTGTAACTTCTTGATGCTTCTACCCATTTGATATTTGTAAACCGGATTTTTTTGAAAGATTCGTTATGACGGATAAACAACCCATCTCGGAGAGGTCCCATTTCATTTTGAACTTTTATGCCTGTCAGAGGTTGGTTTGGGTTAAAAACTTCTTTGAAATCATGTATTTTGAGATACTTTTCAAACTCATTTTTGTCTTTGAAACAAACAATCTCGAAATAGTCTTGAAATTCTTTTGGTAGCTCAATACATAAAAGATTTGACGAGTTTTTTAATACCATATATTCCATTATTAAACATTGTTGAATTAATAAACTCATCTAATAAAGGGGTTTAGAAAGACTCCACCATATTTTATTTCCCAACCACCTTATTTATTTTCCCAATGAAAGATTTATCACAACAGACAGTCTAAAATAGGAAAGGCATCGTTTGGAAAGCAAATCCCCATATTGGGAAATATATTTTTTCATTGTTGCATATAAAGCGCAATTTTGAGATATCATAAACTTATAAATCAAATGTATAACCAGTAAAAAAGAAAAATTATGGAAACAAAAAAGGATGAAAAGACAGCTCCTTTCAATAGCATGTTGAGAAGTGTCAATCCGCAGGATGCAGAACTGATTGTTAAAACAGGTTTCGGACACGGCTGTGACATAACAGGAGAAATTGGCTCGAACAATTGTCTGGCTGCTATTCTGGACTATGATTTACTAAAACAAAGTGGATATATTAGTTTGGACGATACTCCGGACTCCGTTGTATTAGACATTACCGGAGATACCTACGAAAAGACTACGCAAAATATTAATAACACTTTTGGGTTGGGAGTTACTTTAACCCAAGGAGATAGCACTCCTTTCCAAAATAACCTTTCCATAGTTACTAAAAATTCTATGAAAAATGAAAACACTTATGAATATGGTATCAAAATGTATATCAATAAAATGTTTGCTTTGTCCTTGAATCCACAAGCAAAAGCAAATTGGAAAAATTTTATACTGAAAGACGCATGGAACAATATCAACGGAATTGCCGAGAATGAAAGCCCTCTCTATCCAAGTACAGCCGAAGGTTTGAGAAGATTATTCCTTGACTATGGAACCCATCTAATTACAAAAGCTTTCTATGGGGCTAAGTACGAATACTATATGCTTCGTGAAATATCATATTGGGAAAGCGATATGACTACTCAAGTGAATATGGACTTGCATCTCAAATTTCCTTTGGCAAAAGATAAAAAAGTATTGGGACTTGATACAGACGAGAAGTTTAGCGAACATGACAAAGAATGTCACAAAAATACGATTAAAATAACCAAAGAACGTAAAATAGGCGGAGATTCCTCTATTCAGGATTTAGATACATGGCAACGGTCTTGTACCTTTGATAACCCACGCTCAATGGCAATGCTCGGTTATGTATATTCACCTTCTGGCTCCTTTGACGAGGACAACGGATTAATCCCGATATGGGAACTTGTTGAAAATCCCAACCGTCAAAAAATGATGATAGAAGCCTACGATGCCTTTGTTAAAGAACGTACTTATCCTCTTGTATCTTACAAGAAAGTTATTACGGATGTGATAGGACGTTGGTTTAAGAAAGGACAAAATGCTCCTGAATACTTTTATGCTAATGATGATACCGGTTCAAAAACTGTAAACCGTAAGTATTTTAAGTTGGACGAAAATATCTTCAACAATGTTACAGGAAGCACAAATGGTAGTTTTTATTTCTATTATGCAATGGGATATGCACATAGAGAAGGATTGATAGGCATACAATTCATGAATAAAAAAGAGGTGGATGGTTCAGAATGGATACGTCGTGGAAATCATGCCAATGAGGGGGTAGTAGGCTGTTTGGCAGACAATGTAGTGGCTATAAAAAAAGCCCCTTTGTCAGGTGGAGAAATAAAAGCTGAAGATTCAGAGCTAATTTCAGGTTTTGGTGTTAGGATTGATGGCAAAAGCTATAAAATTTCTAAAGGAACTACTGATAAGTTCGAATGGATAGAAAATGGTACGGCATGGTATAGTGCAGGATTAGTTCATAAAGATGTGAAATGTATAACTACTACAAATACGATGAAAGAATTTTAAGTATTTTCTAAAAGGAGAAGATCCAAGGAGACCTTCTCCTTTTTAGTTGTTTTCGCTCGTCAGTAAAGTCATATTTGACCGGGATATGGACCTGAACAAATATAATATCCCGGCCCTTGTACACTTGTTACTACGAGATCGTTGTCTGAATTTTGATTAGACGTTCCTTTTGCATTGTAAACAAGTCGTTCGCCTCGGCGAAAATTTCTATAATCCGGAACAGCACGTAAATAAACTTTCCATTTACCAACATTAGGAATATTGGTCGCTGTAACGATTACATGATCGACTGCTGCACACACTTTACTTTCTCCAGCTTCACTGGAACGGATAAAACCGCCTTCATTTTTAGGCATATTCTCACGTATTTTCAATTCCTACTCTATCTTTGGCTTTTCGGATTCCGCCATTTGTTAGTTAACGAACGGAAAGTTAAGCTATTTAATAAGGTCGAGGAATATAAATTTTCCGAATAGCAGAATATTTTTTCCCAAACTATATTTGGAACTGAATCTTAACATACTTTCTTAGCATATTTGGTATAATGATACAAGATTATAGTATGGAGTATATTATTGGTATTATTCTGTTACTTAACAAACAAAAATAAGGGTGTAATTATTTGTATATTAGTAATATATATATTATTTAGGAGTAAGAGCCTAATACCCCACCTGCCTTACGTCGGTGGGAAGGGTGTCCTTTGGAACAGCAAGCTGGGACACGGTGGATTGGCCAAAACAACACGAGAACAGTATGGCAAATGCAAAACAAGTGCTCGATGTGCAGGTGTCGAAAGGCATCACCACCGCCCAAAGCAACGAGCATCAGCGTAACCGCAGCGAAAAGGCGGAAAAGTACGCCATGAAAAAGGGCAACTACGACCCGACGCGCAAACAGCTGAACTTCGAGATTGCTCCCGGTGGTAAAATACGCCCCATAGACACGAGCCGGAGCATTCCCGAACGGATGGCCGACATCTTGAAACATCGTGGCATCAAGGACCCCAATGAGGAGCTGGTGGAGCCGAAATACCGCACGGTCGTGAACATCATCTTCGGAGGTTCGCGAGAGCGGATGCACGAGCTGGCGTTCGGCACGCAGCAGGTGGATTTTGAGGAGGGTGCGGACAATTCACGCATCAAAAGGAAAGGAGACATCGAACGCTGGGCGAAGGATGTCTATTCGTTCGTGAGCCGCAGATACGGCGAGCAGAATATAGCCGCCTTCATTGTACATCTGGACGAGCTGAATCCGCACGTTCATTGTACGCTTCTGCCAATCAAGGACGGCAAGTTTGCGTACAAGGAGATATTCGCCGGAAAGGACAAGTTCGAGTATAGCGAACGGATGAAACAGCTCCATACCGACTTTTTCGCCGAAGTCAATACGAAGTGGGGAATGTCGAGAGGAAGGAGTATCGCCGAGACTGGCGCACGACACCGCACGACCGAGGAATACCGCCGTATGCTGTCGGAGGAATGCACGACGATGGAGGAACGGATTGGCCGTCATCAGGAAGTGCTGTCCTCCCTGCAATCGGACATCCGGCTGGCAGAACGCAGGGTCAAAGGCCTTACAACGATGGTCGAGAACCTTGAAAAGGCGAAAGCCGAAAAGGAGGCGCAGCTATCGGCAGCCGAACAAGACCTGAAAGCGAACAAAGGTGATGTGGCACAGTTGACCGTGCAGATTCAAGAGTTGGAGAAAGAACTGCAAGGAATCACCCGGCAACTGGCAGACAAACAGGGTAAGTTGCAGGCGGCTGACCGACAGCTCGCCGACCTGAAAGAGAACATGGGTGCCATTGAGGAACGCACGGAAGAACTCAAGGAGGAAGCCTACCGGTATTCGCATGACGTCCATTCCAAAGTGGACAATCTTTTAAAGGATGCCCTGCTGGAAAGTGTGGTCAGCGAGTTCCGGAACGTATCGGCACAAATGGACATATCAGAACGGCAACTGTTTGACGGTACGCTTGTACAGTCCATTGCGGAACAGGGCACGGAAGTCATGCACTGCGCAACGTTGCTGTTCCTCGGCATGGTCGATGATGCCACCACATTTGCCGAAACACATGGCGGCGGAGGCGGCGGAAGCGACCTTAAATGGGGGCGCGACGAGGACGAGGACAACCGATCGTGGGCACTCCGCTGCATGAGGATGGCAAGTCGTATGATGCGTCCGAGTATCGGCAAAAAGTCCAAGCGGTAAATGGCAGATAATTCCTTAATAAATCAAATATATAACATAAAATCATCAATATATGACGAAACAAATAATTTTTATTTTTGCACTATTTTGCTCGATACAAACATGGGCAAATAGCCAACCCGAACAAGAGGACACTGTACGATACACGTCCCATTATGTTGCTACAGAACAGGTCCAGCCGGTCTATCTTGATGGAGTGGTACTTCCGGTTCGCGGAAGTGGCAACTGGTTTGTCAGCATAGCCGGAGGCACGACCGCTTTTCTCGGCACCCCGCTCGGTTGTGAGGACGTGTTCGGACGGTTGAAACCGTCGTACAGCCTCGCTGTCGGCAAGTGGTTCACGCCGTCTGTCGGTGCACGGATAAACTACAGCGGCCTGCGGTTCAAGGACGCTCGGCTGTCCACACAGGACTACCACCACATCCATGCGGATTTGCTATGGAATGTGTTTGGTCACAGGTATTCCCGGCAGGAACAGGTACGCTGGAGTCTCGCACCCTTTGCAGGTGTCGGGCTACTGCACCACGCTACCAACGGTCACAATCCGTTCGCGGTTTCCTACGGCGTACAGGGAGAATACCGTATTTCCAAAAGGGTAAGCGCCATGTTGGAACTCTCTGGCACTACCACCTTTCAAGACTTTGACGGGTATGGTAAACCGAACCGTCTTGGCGACAATATGCTGTCACTTTCTGCAGGCTTCATCTTTCATCTTGGTAAAGTCGGCTGGAAACGGGCTGTGGATGCTACACCTTACATCCGGCAAAATGAATGGCTCACGGACTACGTGAATATCCTTTCCAAAGAGAATAATCACTATAAAAGTCGGTTCGACAGAGATAAGCGCACGCTCATTGAACTGAAGAAAATACTTGAAATAGAGGGATTGCTTGATACGTACAAGCACCTTTTTGAGGACAGAGATAGTAGCATTATCAACTGTGGTTATCCCAGAAACAATTATAGCGGACTCAACTCTCTCCGGGCAAGACTGAAAAACCGTAAGTGGGATGGAGTATCACCGTTCGGAAGAATAGAGTCTATCTCCGATAGTGATTGTTTGGTTTCTGAGAACAGAAATATCCTTGCTGCTGATACAACCATATTAATGTACACCGACAACCAATGTATCGGCTCTCCCGTCTATTTCTTTTTCGCCCTCAATTCGGACAGATTGACTGATGCCTCGCAAATGCTAAATCTTGACGAACTGGCACGTGTGGCGAAGAAGCATAATTTGTGCGTAAGAGTGACTGGCGCAGCAGACAGTTCAACAGGTACGGCTGCTATCAATGACTCGTTGAGTGTATTGAGATCTGGTATCATCGCAGCCGAATTGGAACAGCGAGGCATTCCGGCCGACCGTATAATAAAAGCGGGCAAGGGAGGAATTGCCGACCATCTGCCTATTGAGGCCAACCGACATACGAAAGTGGAATTGTATTTTTCTAAGACGACAAAAACAGGAGACTAATAATAATTCTCATTTTTAATTTGCATACAATATTTTACATTCCGTTATCAGCAACGTTGATAACGGAATGTATAATCCTACTGGGAAATAGGATGCCGTGGCAGTTTCTCATCATTCGTCAGCGAAACACTGGATAAGGCTTGTGAGATTCTGGGTATCGACGAGAATCAGAAAGTATTAGCATTACCCTCAAAGGTTGACAAACGAAAAGTAGTCAACCTTTTTTTGCAGGGATAAATCCCGTAGGGGCTTATTGCTTGTCCGGAAGATGTAATTGATTATAAAGTTCCTCGGATAAATCCGTCTTCGCAAGTCAGGAATGACCTGTGTTTGTACTTGTTTTCTTAGTTATAAGATTCTAATAAAACATGAAAAAATCTCGGAATCAGCAACAATAACATATATTGAGCCATTACGATAATCAAGAAAAAATCAATATGGCTACAGTAAAAATAAAATTTCGTCCTTCCATTGTCAGCAGTAAAGAAGGTACATTGTCTATCCAAATCATCCACAACCGGATTGCCAGACAGATTGGCATCGGTTACAAGGTATTCCCCCATGAGTGGGACAGGTCACGGTCAGAGGTCATCATTCCACCCGGGACGGATGAACTTCGACGAGCTCATCTTACGACTGTCAAAAACGGTATCAATGAAAATGTGTTTGCCGTTGACAATATTATCAAGCGGTTGGAACTGTCAGGCAACAGATACACTTCCGCACAAGTTATAGAGGCTTATTTATCCGCGCAAACCGATGGCTTCGTTTCTTATATGCGCAGCCTGATACATCAGCTAAATCAGATTGGCAAGAACCGGACTGCCGGAACCTATACCACGACAATGAATAGTTTTATCCGTTTTTATGGTATAAAGGAAGTGCCGTGGGAACAGGTGGATGCAAAACTGATGGTGCGCTATGAGGTATTTCTAAAAGAAAACGGGATATGTCCTAACACCTCCTCCTATTACATGAGGAACCTTCGCGCGATGTATAACCGAGCGGTAGAATGTGAACTTACCTTTCATCGAAACCCGTTTAGGGATGTTTATACGGGCGTTGACAAGACTGTGAAACGTGCCATACCGCAAGATGCGATTAAGCGTCTGAGAGACTTGAACTTAAATTCACGTCCCTCTGCTGATCTGGCAAGGGACATTTTTATGTTCAGCTTCTATACTCGTGGAATGTCGTTCATTGATATTGCATTTCTGCGGAAAGAGGATATCCAAAACGGCATCTTGTCCTATCGGCGTAAAAAGACCAATCAGCATATAGTCGTAAAATGGGAAAAACAAATGCAGGAAATCGTAGATAAGTACGATACAGTAAATTCCCCTTATCTGTTGCCACTCATCAAGAATGTCGGTCAAGATGAAAGACGCCAATACCTTACCGCTGCCCATCGGATAAATAGGAATCTGAAAACAATCGGCAAACAGTTAGGATTATCCATGCCATTGACCTGTTATGTCGCCCGGCATACTTGGGCCAGTATAGCCAAAAGCAAAAATATTCCCATATCTGTAATAAGTGAAGCTATGGGGCATGATTCGGAAAGTACAACAAGAATTTATCTGGCTTCTTTGGATACCTCAGTTATAGACAAGGCTAATAAGCTGATTATCGGTTTGTTGTGATTTTCAAATAAGATAAGAAAGACGATTTGGTTGTTTTACTCCCATTCTCTTACCAAGAGAACTATATGCAAGTGCAAAGATAAGGAATTTATAGGAGAATAAGTGAAAACAAGTGCAAATAATAGTCGGATCATATAGAAATAATCATTGTGGAATCCTTCAAATGTTAGACACATCCTATTTTTAGTTATTCATCCGTTACTTGTATTTTTACATACGACTAATTATCAATAGTTTATAGTATCATACTTCTCTTGGTAAGAGAAGTATGGTTAGAGATAGAAAAACAACTTGATTAATACCTTATTATCGAGTTGCATTATTGTGTTTAATAATAAAGGTTTATATACATGAATAAGAAAACAATGATTCTAATAATGGTGGTTTCTATCACTGTTGTTTTGTTCATGTCTTTATGGAGCATGAGTGCAAAGGAGAATAGTGAAAAAATATTGTTGTTTACACCGTTGCCACTTCTTTGTGTCATAGCATCTCTTTTGCGCCTTCTTTTGAAGGCGCAAAAGGAAAAGGAATTGCGTCTCATCAATACAATGCCATTGTTTTATATGCGTGAGGAAACCGTGTTGGATGAGAATGGCAAAATTGTAGATCTGATCTATCGAGATGTAAACGACCGTTTTGCAACGGAAATACTAAAACGGGAAGACTGCATCGGAAAGTTTAATAGTGAGTTATTTCCGGATTCAATGCTGATATTTTTACAAAATAGTAATTTGGCGAAACAAACAGAAAAACCTGTCAACTTCCAGTATTACTATTCTGACAATGATACTTTTTTCGAAATAATGGTTCTTCCAAGCGAGGAAGGTCGGTTCATGGAGTATTTCTGTATGGATTGTACAAGGCTATACAGAGTAAGAAGGGAACTGAAAGAATTTTCCGAGAAAATGGCGCTTGCTCTGGAAGTTTCCAATGTGTATCCGTGGCGATGGAATATTGATAAACAAAATGGAGATTGCCAAACCATAACGCGGGATGAGACTGGTAAACTTGTTTACGACAGTGTGTTTATCAAGGAAGACGAAGTCTTTTCTCACATTGACAGCAATGACCGGATGCGTGTACGAAAAGCTGTGGATGACCTTATAGCTGGAAGAACACACATCATGAAGGAAGAATACCGCACGAATCCCGTGGCAACAGGCCATAACAACTTGGAATGGGTAGAAGCGACAGCCGTTGTGGGGGAACGTGATAGCGATGGGCGTCCGGTCAGTCTTGTAGGCTCTCTCCAAATAATTACCCGCCGCAAAAAAATGGAAGAAGAACTGATTTTAGCAAAGGCACATGCAGAAGAGTCAAATAAGCTGAAATCAGCCTTCTTGGCCAATATGAGCCATGAAATCCGCACGCCGTTGAATGCCATTGTAGGATTTAGCGGTCTTATCGTAAACGAAAAAGATGAAAATAAGCGTAACAAATATGTGCAGGTCATTGAGTCCAACAATGAGTTGTTGTTAAAGCTAATAGGTGACATTTTGGATTTATCCAAAGTAGAGGCCGGATCGATGGAGTACACTCACTCTGAATTTGACTTGAACAAACTGATGGAGGATATGAACGGCACGTTGCAACTCCGGCTGGACAAAAAGAAACAAGTGGTGCTATCCTATAAGTGCGGCTTGGAACAATGTGTTATCCGTTCGGAACGCAACCGCTTGACGCAACTTGTCACCAATCTCGTGACTAATGCCATAAAGTTCACGGAGCATGGAACTATAAATTTCGGTTACGAGTTACGGAATGACATGCTCCGGTTCTATGTCAGTGATACGGGATGCGGCATTCCCAAAGAGAAGCAGAAAGATATCTTCAACCGTTTCATCAAACTGAATGATTTCAAACAAGGTTTCGGTCTCGGTCTTCCTATTTGTAAAAGTATCGTGAATGACCTTGGAGGAGAAATAGGCGTTGAGTCAGAGGAAGGTAAAGGTTCCACGTTCTGGTTCACCATTCCCTATGTTCCCGTGGAAAAAACGGTAAAAACGGATGCGCCGGTACGCATTACAGTGGCGAGCCCTTCTGCCAAGAGCAATATACTTGTGGCAGAAGATAATGAAAGCAATTATGAATTGGTAAGTGCCATCTTGTCTGATGATTACAATCTTTTCCACGCATGGAACGGACGGCAAGCTATAGAAATGTTCAAGGAATGTAATCCGCAACTCATCCTCATGGACATCAATATGCCTGAAATGGATGGTTACGAGGCTACAAGGGCGATAAGGAAATTATCGACAGACATCCCCATCCTTGCATTGACCGCGTATGCGTATGCCTCGGACGAGGAACGGATATTGGCCAGCGGAATGAACGCGTACATGTCGAAGCCGGTGAACGCGCAGCAGTTGTGCATACGGATAGATTCTCTGCTTAATGGAAATGTCACTTAATGGATATTCTGATGAAAGGTGTCAAAATAATATTATACATAATATGCGTGTTCCAAATGAATTACGCATCTGCTCAGTACGGGAAGGAAGGACAAGAACTTCTGTGCCGGTTTGAACGGCGTTTTTCAGAGCTGGATTCGTTGATTTATCCGGTTCAGAGAAACCTGTCTGGCACACAAGGCGGCCTGTGTCCTGCCGCTGTCCGTTTCTCCTCGGAACCGGATAGCGGATTGTTCTCAGCCTTGGACAAAAGAGTGGACGCAGAAATAAAAGCGTTCAAAAGCCGTACCGGTCTGCAAATAACCGGGCAGACATACTACCGACTTGACGACGGGCTGGGCATGGACGAGGATGATGCCCAATCCCGTTATAACGGCAAGGTACAGGCTGAACTCCGGTGGTCTGTATTACAAAGTTCTCTTTTTAAAAGAAAAGGAAAAATAAACGAGATACGGATCAAGGGCGAGATAGACCGGCTGGCATACGAGAAAGACCGCCTCGGTATGTCGGTCATACGGCAGAAAGAATATTTCAGGCAACAGCATGACAGCCTGTTGTGCGGAATCCTGCGCCACCGTATAGACAACCTTTCACTGCTCGGTGCCGCACATGACTATCTGTTGCGCAACGAGAATATAAGCAGCGACGAACTGTTGAGTATTCTCAACGAAAAGGCGGAAGCGGAGCGCAAACTGATGAGCGTGGTAAACCGATACCCACTATCTCCGGATTTGTCCTGTCCGGTCATCCATATAGTAAGAATCGACACCGCCCGGTTGTTACAGCATGTCCGTGACAAGCAAGTCGAGCTGAAAGCATTGGACTTGCGTATGTCCCTTCTGGCACAACAGGAATCGAATACCGGTTATTGGAACAAGGTTGATGTGGCTCCATTCGTCCGATATTCTTATTATACACGGACAGCACTTCCACATTCATCCAATGTCGATGCGGGAGTAAGTTTCAAACTGCCCATCTCAACGGAGTCAAAACGCGAAAGGCAAAGTATCAGGGCTGAACGGGAACTGCTGGCGAAAGAACAAGACCATTTCCTGACACAAGTATATGATGAAGTGCATTTTATTTTGGATGATATCGAACGGTTGAACCTTTCCATTACCGGGGAACACCAAAGAAGCAAGGAACTCCGTGATTACCTGATGAAGCGCAAGGAGGCATATTCAAATCGCATCGGGGAATATAGCCGGCTTGCCCGCATGAAGGAATACAACAGTTACTTGATGTGTCTTGAGAAGATGATTGAATACCAGTACCAGCGCGACTGCCAGATTGCGAACCTTACCCGTTATCTGACAGATGAACCTATTGTGAGATTTTGCTATGAAGAGAAAATAATGAACTAATATAAAAATACAACGGCGATGAAGAATTTCACTTACCGTTCCATAGATGAAAAAGAGAATCTGGAAGCTATACTCCGACGACGGAGGCGCAAACTGAACCGGCAGCAGATGATATCGGGCTTTATTCTGGCAACGATTGTCATCATAGTACTCCTGTATTGCGGCCGTAAGATTTATTACACAGAGTTTGACGGCTATATACATCTTGACGTAAACTACATACGTGCCCCTTACAATATCTACCTCGACAATATCTATGTATCACAAGGAGAGATAGTACACAAAGGAGATACGCTTTTCTCTTATTTTATAATGGACTGGCTTGTCAAAACCGCCAATCCGAATGACGAACCGGAAATACGTGCCCGTCATCGCAACCTGACCTTGCAATATACTTCTACTTCCCAACAAATAAGTGTCTTGGACGTGAGGATTGCGGAACTAAAAAAGCAGATTGTAACCGAGGGGCACAATATACAGTTCGGACTAAGTGACAACGCGCACAAACTTGACCTTGAACGGGAGTTGCTGGAGGCGGAAGCGCAGAAAAAGGCATTGCACAATGAGCTGGGAGTCTTGAGAGGGCTGTTACGGGAAACCGATTACAACAATTCTGCCATTATAGAAAACAAAGGACAGTTGCAGGTGTATGAGAATCCTAATCCAAACTTGGCAAGGGACAACCGAAGATATTATATATCGAACAAAGATGCCTTTATTGTAAACACTCATGCTCCCAACCACATGGTGTTTTTCGAAAAGGAGCCTATAGTCTCCCTGCAACATCTGGACTTGCAGGCCAACAACCTGCAGGTTGCTGCTTATATCCCGATGGACAAGGTACACCTGATAGACAACAACATGAGTGCCGAAGTCATCGTCAATGATGAGGTGAGCTTCAGCGCACATGTGGTGATGAAAGGTGTACGCTCCGAACTCATACCTGAACACCTGCGCAGTTTCTTTGCCAGGGGGAACACGGCCTTGATTGCCATATTGAAGCCGGATGAAGGTCAGGTGATACCTTTCTGGAGTGCGACATCAGGACTTCCTGTGAAGGTACGAATAAACAATATACGGTTCGGAGATGACCGGACAATACAAAATAGCGAGATGTTATATGAGGTAGGAAGGGGAATTGTAACCAGTATTCCCAATCCGGAACTCCAAAAGACAGTTAGAGAAAGTATAGAGGCGACAGAAAAACCAGAAAGAGCAAACAAAGGAACGACAGTGCCAGATATCGGCAATGCCGGGCGGTTCCGCATAATAACGAATGTATTCCAACGGGAGGACAACGCAGCCCGGCGGGTCGGCCAACTACGCGACAAGGGCCTGTCTGCGAGCGCAAAGATGTACCGCAGCGGACAGTGGTATGTTTACTGCTCCGCCCACAACACGATTGAAGAAGCTCGTGAAGCACTTAATAATCTGGTAAGAACGACACGGGAGTGCAATGACTCATGGATACTTGATACACATAAGCCTGAAAAAAAATAATGGATGAAAGAGATAAAAAATATCAGATAATAAACAATGTCAACAGACGCAAGATACTGGTGATTAACGATGTTGTTGAAGTGGATCACACACCTGAACTGTCGTTCGAAGACTTTGATGCCATGTTCATCAACGTGATGTCCCCGCTTATGGACAGAAATATGCTGGCTATCCGCCTGGCATCCCCGCTGCTGTCTGAGAAATGCCGTTTCAAGCCCTGCTACGTGACACAGCGTCTTATCGGATGGCTCGGCAAGACCGAGGTCATAGTGGACGGTTACGCCTCCCAGCCTACTGACAACAGCATGGCACGGGGTATCGAGGACATATATTCCAATATGCGGCGCTTGAATTTCCTGCTCGGGACCGAACCGGTCGTGACACACGCGGAAGAAGTCCTGAGGCTTTGCCGTTATGCCATTTCACGCCGCCAGTTCACTTTCTCGTCTGAGCCTACACCGGGACTGAACTCCGGTTACATGGCTTTGTACTATTATACACTCTGGAACGAGGAACAGGAATATATGCAGATGGAGGAGCGTCACTTCTTTCATCAGCAGTTGCTCAAACTCGGATATATACACCGTACACGGTTCATCCATAAGATACATGTATGCCCGTCTTGCCATCGCAGTCACCTGCTGTTTTTTGAATGTTGCCCCAAATGCGGCAGTTCAAACCTCAAGGAGGAAGCCGTACTGCACCATTTCCGTTGCGCAAACGTGTCACCCGAATCGACGTATGCTTGGGATGGGGAACTGCGCTGCCCCAAGTGCGGGCACATGCTCCGCCATATCGGGGTGGACTACGACAAACCCTCATCGGTATATACCTGCGGGGAGTGCGGCGATTCGTTCATGTATCCCGGCATGAGCGTGCTGTGTACGTCGTGCAGGCAGACCCATTCCACTGACGAACTGATGCCCGTCGATGTGGAGGAATATGAGTTCACGCCCGAAGGGATAAAGGCATTCGCCAACAATGACGTGCGGCTGTCCGTAAGCCAGACCGGGTTCTACGGCTACTCCTCCATGCGTGACTTCATGGACTACCTGCGTATGTTCTCCCGACGGACACCCGGACAGACCGAGGTGTTTGTCATTGCCCGTTTCTATGTCTTCGATCCTACATCCGACGATATGCTCGTCCGGGATGCGGTTCCGCCAATTGTGCAGGCCATGAGCCGTTTCTTCAATTATAAGAATGCCTTGTGGGGCAACAATTACTATTTCCTGTGCCGTGTGCAGAGCGGGGAAATAGCCGCCCGACAGGGGCAGATGGAATATGAGCTGAAAGCGGAACTGGAGGATTACCGCAAGTTACACACAGGCTTCCAGTTCGAGCTGGTGGACACGTACATCTATACCCCCGGCGACGACGTGGAACAGTTCATTCGCCGGATAGAAGAAGAACGCCGCTAAAAAAAGGAATAGCCTATGCTGAATTACGTTTTTGACATAATAGACGGCATCGTCGCCTGCTTCTCCTCCAACTTCGCGTGGAGCGGGCTGGTGGCGACGTTCTGGTTCCTGCTCTTCGTTGAGTTTCCACGTTACTATCTGCTGGATGTAATTGTAGCCATACATTATGGAGCGACGTTCCGCAGCAGGCACAACCGCAATATGCAGGCACGTTACAGGCTGTACCTTGAAAAACCGCTGGTGACGATTCTCGCCCCGGGTAAAAACGAGGGAGAACATATATACAAGCTGGTCAGCACATTGCGCGAACAGACTTACGACAATTACGAGATTATCATCATTGATGACGGTTCGGACGACACGACACCGCAGATAGGCCAAGACCTTCAGCGGAGCGGCCATATCGACAAGTTTTTCCGCATGACAGAGCGTGGCGGGAAAGCGAGTGCCGCCAATTACGGTGTTGCCCATGCGAAAGGAAAATACATCATCCACCTTGATGCGGACAGCTCGCTTGACCGTGACGCCATAGAAAAGATATTGCTTCCGTTCTATTATGACCGCAAAATCAAGGCAGTGGGTGGCTGTGTAAAAGTCCGCAATGCCGACGCATCGTTATGCGCTTCCATGCAGGCGTTGGAATATCTGCGTTCCATTCAGGTGGGACGTATGGTGACAAACAAACTGGGGCTGTACCACATCATATCGGGAGCTTTCGGAGCCTTCGACACGGAAATCCTGCGCGAAGTGGGCGGTTGGGATATCGGTCCCGGATTGGATGGCGACATTACACAGAAGTTCCGCAAGGCCGGTTACAAGGTACATTTCGCCGAAGATGCTATCTGCATGACCAATGTACCGGAAAAGTGGTATGCGCTCTTCCGCCAGCGCAAGCGTTGGTCAAAGTCGCTTGTACGTTTCAGAATCCGCAAGCATAAGGACATTTTATGGCCCAACAGGAACTTTTCATTTCTGAATATACTTTCAAACGCGGAAAATATCCTGTACGACTGTATCTTCAATTATGTATGGCTGTTTTACATGATTACCCTTGTATTCGCCAATACAGACCGCCTGATGGAGATACTTGTCGTGGGGTGGATTATCCGTTTCTCTTTTTCCGTTGTAGCGTTCATTGTCATGCAGTGCATTTCGGAACGGGCGGCGGAGGAACGTAAACTTGGAGCTTTCCTGATGTTTCACACATTCTATATGGGCTATTTCATGCGGATTATCCGGCTGATAGGCCACACGGAAGAACTGTTCTTCTACACTTCTTACCGTGACAATTGGAATCCGAGGAAGACATCGGAGATAGCCCGTATGGAAGGATTATAAATCAACAAAACCAAATTATCGCATGAAAAAAGAAATGATAGGAATTATCGGACTGGGTTATGTGGGATTTCCGCTTGCCTGTCTGTTTGCTCGGAAACACAAGGTGATAGGTTTCGACCGGAACGAAAGGCGTGTCGGCGAAATCCTGCAAGGAACGGACTCGACCGGCGAGGTTTCCGATGAAAAGGTACGCATGGCATTGGACACCGGCATGGAATGCACTACTGACAAGGAACGGCTGAAAGAATGCAACGTGTTTATCATCGCTGTTCCGACACCGATAGACCGGCATCGCAATCCCGAACTGTCCCCGCTGGAAAAAGCGTCGATGACCGTCGGTGAGGCTCTTTCGCCGGGGGACATAGTTATTTACGAAAGCACGGTCTATCCCGGCGTGACGGAGGAGTTCTGCGTACCCATGCTGGAAAAGGCCTCGGGACTATGCTTCAACAAGGATTTCTTTGTGGGTTATTCTCCTGAACGCATCAATCCCGGTGACAAAGAGCATACGGTAGAGAACATCTGCAAAATCACATCCGGCTCCACTCCCGAAGCGGCGGAATATATCGACAACCTGTACAAGTCGGTACTGAAGAACGGCACTTACCGCGCGTCCTCAATCAAAGTGGCGGAAGCGGCCAAGATTATAGAGAACTCGCAACGAGACGTGAACATCGCATTCATGAACGAGATAGCCAAGATATTCCATGCGCTTGAAATAGATACGCAGGAGGTACTTCAGGCAGCGGGCACGAAATGGAATTTCCTGCCGTTCACCCCGGGACTGGTCGGGGGGCACTGCATCAGCGTCGATCCGTACTACCTGATTCAGCGTGCCGAACTGGACGGCATACGTCCGCGTCTGTTAACGGAAGCCCGCAGGATAAATGACACAATGGGCGGATATGTGGCAGCCCGTGTGGTAGAGAGCATGAACCGGCACGGCATTATGGTAAACGGGGCTTCCGTCCTGATTCTCGGCTTCGCCTTCAAGGAGAACTGTCCCGACATCAGAAACACCAAGGTGGAGGACATTTACCGCAACCTGCGGAGATTTACCTCCGACATCACCGTCTATGACCCGAATATAGACGCCCGGGAAGCAATGGTGGAATATGGTATAGAGATATGTACCGACGGGAAAGAAATAGAAGGAAAAACGTATGATGCCATCATTGGCTGCGTGAGCCATTCCTGTTTCGACCGTCTTGATATTCAGGCTATGCGTAAACAGCGGAGCATCGTCTATGACATTAAAGGCAACATCCCCAAAGAATATGTCTCCGATCGTTTATGACGTGGATAAATCCGAGCTTTTTCACGCCATGTAATGATAATTATCAAAATAACAATAATTTAATAACAAAAGAAATGAACCTTCATTTATCACGAAAGAAATTCCTGGTCTGCCTGAACGGGAATTCGTTAGCGACACCCAGGATGATAAGATGTCTTGGGATGGTCGCGGTGGCGGTTTCTATGGCATCTTGCAGTCAGGATGTTTTGGATGAGCCACAAGTAAAGATTGCGAAAAGTGAGGTGGTTGTCAACAACAACAGTGCCGAACTGTCCAAACGTGTGACCATGTACGGCAAAAAGGCATTGATGACACGAGCCGGCAACGACTTCGGGATCACCATGCCGGCAGCACCGGAATCGCCGCAGTACGACTTGGTACTGGACGAGAACTATAAGAGCTGGGCGGCGGATGCGAAAGATTACTGCCTTCCGGCAGGAAAGACGCTGAAGACGGATCTCCAGTTCCGGAACAATGTCTATTATGTCGGCGGTGAGCTGACTGTTACAAACTACTGGGGACAGGGAAAACTCGTTGTGCTCCCCGGCGGAAAGGTAAACTATCCGTCGGCTATGCCCGTGTACAACCTTGAAATCCTGAACTATGGCGAGTTCGAGGTGGACGGAAATTCATTTACCGTCAACAGGGGTGCCACATTCATGACATCGGGCGACTTCTCGTCACCTGTGCTCGGTGTAGGAGGAACATTCTATGTAGGCAATGCAATGGACGTGCCGAAAGCGGATGTTTACGAGAATGCCACGCTGCATGTCGGTTGCGGACTGGTCGTGGAAAACTATCTGACCATCCACAATTCCGCCACCGTATATATCGGCAGCTACCTGTCTTCGCCGGTAGTTGAAATGAATAGTTCCTCAATGCTCCAAATCAATGCCGGAAGTCTGGTAAGCACAGGCGAATTGCTGATGAAAAATCCATGTACCATTACTGTGGATGGCGGCGATATGGAGTATGCGGTGGTTTCGACTGACAAGATTGAAATCAACCAGAGCAACGTGAAGGATATGTTTACCGGCTGGATGGATCTACATTACCGGGAGATAGACAACCGTAGCGGACGCGATTTGGAATGGCTGTCCTCCATCAAGCATAACGGTGACACCTACCTGCCTGCCGCCGGTTGCCATCCTTCTTTCGGAAAGCAGCCTGAGACGGAACCGGAAACTGGTGCCGGCCTTGAGCATATCGCGCAAGTGGAAAGTCCCGACCATGCCCACGGCATCTCCTCGACCTGCATCCAAACTGTCGGGGACAAGGCATACGTTTCGTACCATACGCGCGGAGCCGGGTATCATGGTTGTATCGAGGTGTTGAACCTGTCGGGCGGCGTGTGTTCCATACTCTCGTATATGGAGCACCCCTCTATCGATTTTAACCATCTGATAGTGGACAACAACCGCATCATCGCGGCCGGTGACGACCCCCAAAAGGGTGCGTTCCTCGGTATTGTCAATCTGGGTGGAGGAATTTTCCAAAGCGGTGCCACCGAACTCACACAAGTGGAGCTCGGCGGTGCATCAGCAAACTGTGTCATCCGCAACGGGGCATCCCTCCATGCGACGACTAACGAAAGCTATCATACCCTTGATGCAAATTCATTCAACATGCTGGCATCGGTTCCGTCTTCCGGCTCCTCCAAATTCGTCCATACCGATGGAACGAATACCGGGGTACTTTCCTTGACCGACCGGAACCCGCAACAGTCTATGGCGACACAGGACATATACGGCGCATCCGACCATGGCTTCAAATCTCCGGTACGAACTATCGGTCTTGACATTATCGCTCCGGTAAACGGAAAGAACGTGTTCCAACTGGATGGCAACGATGTCTATGTATGTCTGGGTGCGAACGGAGTGAAGCGTTACAGCGACGGTGTGGCGGTAGCCTCATTCAAAGTTGATGACGATGTGGAAGCTGCGGCAAACGGCCTTGCCGTTGACGAGAAGTATGTCTATGTGGCATACGGTCATGGAGGCGTGTTCGTGCTTGACAAATCAGACCTGTCGGTTGTGGCATCGTACCGCTACTCCGGCGGGAAATCGGCCAACTACATAAGTGTGTCCGAAGACATCCTGTATGTCGCCTACGGTCTCAGTGGTGTCCAGATTTTCAGACTGATAGAGAAATAATAATTGTATAGCGTGCAAAGCGAGGCAGGCTCGGATTAAGCCTCGCTTTGCATTATTGCAAAACATACTGTCATATTGATACGGGCTTCAAGCATGGCGGTTCAACAAATGTAAAGAATACTCGAATATGATAAAATTATCAAATTACATTTTGAGGCACAGGCGTCTTTTCCCTTGCCTGATTGTCTTTTTCATCATTTCTGTATCACAGATGGTTGTGTCATCCCCTTTATATGCGATGTCGCAACAGAAACAACTGTTGGTAATCAACTCGTACAATGAGAGTGCCCCTTGGGTACAGGACTACATAACCCCGTTTATGCTGGAAGCGGCGAAAAACAAGGACTTGACTTGTAATCTGGTTCACATGAACGCGACTCTTGTCCGTACCGATTCACTGTATAGCATGGTTGTAGATGGTATATTCGACCGTTTTCGTGATGAAAAACCAGATTTTCTGATTTTGGTCGGGAATATAGCATTTTCCATAAAAGACCGTATTAAAAGCGAATGGGGGGATATTCCTATACTTTATTTCGGAACAAGCGATAGAATTATTCCTGAAGGAAAGTATTTGTCGGGAGACAAAACTATTCTTAACCGTGAAACAGTTCCTTTAGCCAATTTACGGGAACGTTATAATTTCACCTTTATAGAAGTTCCGGAGTGTTATAAAGAGACAATAGACATGATGAATCGGATGCAACTGGGAATGAAAAAACTCGTATTTGCGTCTGATGATTTAAGTGGAAACATAGAACTGGATAAGCGTATAAGAGACTATATCGCCACAGCATATCCTGGACTTGAATATGAGTGGCTGGTAGCTTCACAGAAAACGAGAACAGAGGTTCAGAAATATTTGACTGATGCAGACCCATCTGTCGGTTTCCTTCTGTCCTCATGGTTCTATTCCCGCCAGAGTGCCTTCGGCTATCCTATTCTTGTGGCGGGAGATATGAGACTGCTGACTACATCCCCGCGTCCCATATTCACATTGAAAGACAAATATCTTGAATCGGGAGCGGTAGGCGGTTACTTTGCCAGCAAAGAAGAAATCGTGCAGAAAGCTGTCAGTGTATTTAAGAGGATATTGGCAGGTGAAGACAGCCGTAATATCCCTTTTTACTATGCTACGGAAAAACTTCCGGTCGTTAAATATCCCCAATTAATAAGTGTTGGATTTTCGGTGGACAGTTGTCCGGAAGAAACTGTTTTCATAGATAAGCCCCAAAGTTTTTGGGAACGTTATGTGTTGGAAATCTTCATTGGAGGAGTATTGCTGGTTATCATTTTTACTGCATTGGTGTCTTTTATTTTATACCAACGTAACAAGATGGCTTTCATGGCCTCACGTGACAAAACGATGGACAATATGCCAATATCTTTCCTAAAAGGAAAAATCAAATTGGATTCCACTGGAAAAGCTGTTGGTATAGACTTCATAAGCGGTAATAAAGAGACAAACGAACTGGTTGCAAAGAACACGGATACCGGTGACTGTAATAAACTTTTTGACAACGCATACATACTCGGATTAGTTGGTAATTTGCTTGAAACGAACAAAAATATCAGGTTCACATATTACTTTGCGCAAACCGATACCTACTATGATTTTTATCTATGTCAGACATTGAAAGGTGCCGAAGTCGAGTGTTTCGGCATGGATATCACGGATAAGGTGAAATCGGAGAAATCACTGAAAGAGATTACCCAATCCTTGGAAATGACATTGGCCGTGGCCCATATCATTCCTTGGAAATGGGACATGAAAAAACATATCATTGCCTGTGAAGCCAACAGAGTCATGCAGCACATGAATCTCCCGAGACTTTCGGAATCAACCGTGTGTACTCATATTATCGATGAGAACGAATACTTCAAAAGAATACATCCGGAAGATCTGGACAAGGTCAAACTGCTGTACCAAGGCTTGCTTGACGGCACCAAACAATATGTCAAAGGAGAGTTTCGGATTATTTCCGAAGACAGTGGCAAGAAGACTGTTGACTGGATGGAAGTCAATGCCTCCGTATCGAAATACGACGAGCGGCAGCGTCCAGAGGAGCTGATCGGTTCGCTGCTCCTTATCACCGCACGCAAACAGCAGGAAGCCAATCTTATCGCTGCAAAGGAAGCTGCCAAAGAATCAGACCGCCTGAAGTCGGCGTTCCTTGCCAATATGAGCCACGAGATACGAACACCGCTGAATGCCATCGTAGGATTCTCCAACCTGCTGACAACAACGGAGGATCAAGAGAAAAAGCAGAAGTTCATCAACATCATCGAAAACAACAACCAACTGCTGCTGCAACTCATCGGTGATATCCTTGACCTGGCAAAAGTGGAGGCCAACACGCTGGAATTCATTTATAAGCCTACAGACCTGAACGAACTGGTGCGTGGTATAGAGGAGACCATGCGCTCGAAAGTAAAACAGGGAGTGGTATTGAATTACACGCTGGGTGCAGCCGATTGCTGTATCGAGTCAGAGCCTAACCGCCTCTCGCAGGTAATCATTAACCTGCTGACGAATGCCTGCAAATTCACAAGCAAAGGAAGCATTACATTTGGCTATGAAGTGCAGGATGATGAAATCTATTTCTTCGTGCGTGATACCGGATTAGGTATATCGAAAGAGGGGCAAGAGCGTATCTTCCAGCGTTTCGCCAAGCTGAACGACTTCGTTCAGGGAACCGGACTGGGATTGTCTATCTGCAAAAGCATCATCGAGAAAATGAACGGCCGGATCGGTGTGGAATCCAAAGGTGAAGGCAAAGGCTCTACGTTCTGGTTTACGATTCCTTATCTGCCGGCTACCATTAAGAAAGAGGTCGAAGTGGTAGAAAAACCGAAAGAATCCATAGAACGTGAAAAGGTGACACTGCTGATAGCAGAAGACAATGAAAGCAACTATATGCTTTTTGAGTCGATTCTCAGCTCACATTACAAACTGATACACGCGTGGGATGGTGTCGAAGCGGTGGAACTTTTCAATGAGCACAATCCACAGCTCGTCATCATGGACATCAATATGCCCAGAATGGACGGTTACGAGGCTACAAGGGAAATCCGTAAAAAGTCCACGACTGTGCCTATCATCGCCGTGACGGCATACGCGTTCGCTTCGGACAAGGAAAGAATCATGGAAAACGGATTCAACAGCTATGTGTCCAAGCCCATCAATGCGAAAAAACTGGATGAGGAACTGAAATCCGCACTCGGCTCTCATTTCATCCTTCTCTAAATCTGGAATAAGTAAACCTGATGTATAATTTTTATAGCAAAAAAAATGAGTAAAAAACAATTGAATCACATGAACAATCGTATTGCCGTCCTGTTATTGGGCGGCATAGGGCTGCTCGCTTCATGTTCGGATGACCACCTCACGCATCCGCCGGGGACACCGAATGTAGAACAGAGTGGTGTAGAAGTAAACAACGATGTCGCCGCACTTGCCGGACGCGTGGAAATGTATTCGGTGCCTGACCGTTATGTCGCATATCCATGGGAACCATCCGCCATGTACAGCACAAGGACAAGGGCTTTGGCGCAACCTCCCGTACCGGGGGACGCCAAGGATATGTCAGTATCAGACTTCGATCCGAGAAACCCGTCGGGGAATAATTTCGTACTCCCGGAAGGAGTGGAGGCGGAATTTAACCTGAACCTGAACGGAGCCAACTTCTATGTGAACGGAAGCATGACACTGAAGAATGTAACCGGAACCGGCCGTATCTATGTGCTTAACGGCGGCAGCCTTTCTTATCCCGACCATTTGGCGGCGAAAGTGGAAATCTATACCTATGTAGGTGGTAAGTTCAGTTTCCGTGGCAATGATTTCTCCACCGAGAGAGAAAGTGTGTTCCACACTCAGGAAGACCTTTCCATTCCCGGTTCGTTGAACTCACAAGGAGTATTCAACGTGGACGGAGAACTTAATGTAGGTGGCGAACTGACCATTCATAACGGTGGTCTCTCGAACGTGATTGTGGGACTGAACGTGGGAACCAAGACATCGGTAAGCAATGGTATGCTCTATGTGCAGGGGCCGCTGGTGTCACCCGAATTCACGGCCTCGGCCGGTGCTTATATCTTCAGTACCTGCAAGGGTATCTATGAAAAGAGTCTCAGCCTAACAGGAAACACGGTTTACTATGCCACCTCATACGTGAAATCAGCCGTGACAACAGTCGGGTCAGGAGCGGTATTGACCATGAACGGAACCGGTCTGCTTGACCTTGGCAACCTGAAAGTAACAGGCGGTGCATCTGTCGAGGTGTCCGGTGAAGAGTATGCCGTGGTGAATGCCATGGGTATCGAGGTGGATCGCACTGACCTTAGAAACGTATTCAAGGGCAACATGGGATTACACTACAAAGGCGACATAAAAGGCGTAGAAGACCAGAGCAAACTTGAATTTCTTGCAAATGTCAAAATAAACGGGGAAGATGACACACGGCTTGAGGAATCGGAATGTACCCCCGGATATACTCCCGCCGCACCGGATGATGACAAAAATGGTGTTGACATCGACCACATCGCACAGATTACCAGCCCGCAGGAACACGACCACTATCTGTCGGCCACCTGCGTGCAATCGGCAAACGGCAATGTATATGTGTCGTATCATAAAAACGGAGCGGAGTATGACGGATGTGCCGAAGTTTTCAGATTCGGTTCCAATAATGAAATCAGCCTGATTTCGTATATGCGCCCGACTGAAGCCCGTGACTTCAACCACCTGATTGTTGATAACGGAAACGTGTTCCTTACCGGCGGTGACAGAAAAGGCGGGTTCCTTGCTTATCTTCCCTTGGGTGCAGACGGCGTATATCAAGGTGGAGAAAGCTCCATGTCCTTTGTCCGGTTAGGTGCCGGCGATGCCAACTGCGTGGTGCGTAACGGCAACTACTATCAAGTAGCCGCCTCCAACGGCTTCCATGCCATCAACGCAACGGACATGACACTTGCCGGACTGAAAGAAACCGAAGGATCTGCCAAGTATATCAACCTGGGCGGTGACAAGTTCGTTGCTCTTAACCTTGCTTCGCGCAATGAAGAGCAAGCCGGTGCGGTAATCACTACCTATGGGCTGAATGACTATACCTTCTCCAACGCCCAAGCCCGACTGACCGATGCGGTGATTACTCCCGCCAACGGCAAGAACGTTTGTCTGTCAGACGACGCAAACATCTATGTGGCTTTGGGTGGCAACGGGCTAAGACGCTATACCGGAGGTGCGGTGAACGGTGAGTTCAGACTGAACGGCAAGGCAAGAGTCAATGGCCTTGACTATGACGACACGTATATCTACGTGGCATACGGCGAAAAAGGATTGCGTATTCTGGACAAACAAACACTGAAAGAAGTGGCGTCATATACCCACAGCGGAGGAAAATCCGCCAACTTCGTAAAAGTAGTTGACGGCTACATTTTTGTGGCGTATGGACTGAACGGATTACAGGTGTTCCGTTTGACGGAAAGATAATTACTATTAGGATTACATAAGGTTTACAAAGGCGTCGTACGTCTGTACGGCGCCTTTAAACTATCATCAAATTTGAACTCAAAATATAAATAAGTAAACAGACATGAAAGAGAAATGTACCATGTCTTCTCTTTTTTTGAAGGGAAGCAACATCTAACCCATTTTGCTACCGAACAGGATGTAGCAGACGAATTTATTGCGTTACTCTCCGAAGCGAGAGACTTTTATCTTCAAGACGTCATCGTAAATGGCAAGCGGTACAGCCGCTATGTGGATGATTTCATCAACAGCCACCGGTATATCAACTGTGACAATGCGGTTTGTAAGAACTGTCACGAAATGAATATTCACATTGTCAAAGGGCTGTTGACCGACTGTGCAGGTCTCGTCAAGAAGTTCTTTACCGCTGACACATTCACTTTTGAGGATTGTATGAGATTGAAGTGGAAGTACGACTTCTACGAGTCATCTCCCGGCAATCCCGGCGCAGATAATCCAATGCGCATTCCTGCGCTTTCTTTTGGCTGCAATTTTTCCAGAGAACAGATGGAAGGTATCGTGGCTTGCGCCACGGCTTTTCATCTGTTTTGTGTTTCTACGCTCTGCATCGAGGACATGGAGGCGCTTTTCTCCTGCCGGGAAGACTTCAGCATCCGGGTAAACAATGTCCGCCACGTGGCTGTCATGTTCGATGCCCTGCTCGAAAACAGGCTCATCGAACCGTACTGGCAGTCCGTTCTTGACAAAGGACGGTTCCTTGTGTCAAAGGACGGCAGGTCGTATGTCTCCGCTTCAAGCCTGTCCACGGCACTGTCTATCGCGAGGATAAAAAAGACAGCCGTCGCCAACGGGATTAGAAAGGCCATCGCCGGATTGAAGGAATGACATGAAGTGCTAAAAAAACAAGCATGTGAAAGGTAAAAGCGTGATAATTGCGCTGACACCTGTATGGTATCAATCCGCAACGTCTCGCTGTCACTTACACATCGTCTAACTTTGCCCTCCGTAACGCGCTACAGATACGGAGGAGCACCTTCATTGTCTAATTTTAACATCAGTCTTATGCAAAATAGAATTACATTCATGGAGCGGTTGAGTGAACGGATGACCGCCATAGAAGCGGTTCTCAAGAAATTAGAACCGATAGAAAACCTTTTGGAACGTGTGGCTTTGTTGGAAAACAATATCTACACGACCAAGAGGGTCTTTACATTCCAGGAAGCGTGCATGTATATCGGTGTTTCGGAAAGCCTGCTGTACAAGCTCACGGCAAATAAAGAGATTCCGCATTATAAACCTCGTGGCAAAATGCTTTACTTCGCCAAGGATGAGCTGGATGAATGGCTCTTGCAGAACTGTGAACCTACCGTGGATGACGTCGAACGTATGACCACGGAATCATCAACCACACAACCATTCTTTAACAAGAGACGCTATGGAAAACGAAAAAAGAACTGAACGCAATACGGGGGCGGGAATCGACGAAAACCGCCTCTCGGACATACTCACCATATCACAGATAAAGGCCACGGACACCTACGAGACACCCCCGCAGATCATCTGGATAGACAACTCCACTATCGCAACGCTGGGCAACTTCAGCGCTTCGACCGGAAAGGCAAAGTCTAAAAAGACATTCAACGTGTCGGCCATCGTCGCCGCATCTCTTGCCGGGCGTCAGGTATTGAATTACCGGGCGCACCTGCCCGAGGGCAAACAGCGGGTTCTGTACGTGGACACGGAGCAGAGTCGCTTTCACTGCCACAACGTGCTGGAACGCATCTTGCGGCTCGCGGGGCTGCCCACCACGTCCGACAGCGAGAACCTTGACTTCATCTGCCTCAGGGAATACTCGCCGTCCGTCCGCATAGAGGTTATCGACTACGCCCTGCGCCAAGGCAAAGGGTATGGTCTGGTCATCATTGACGGCATTCGAGACCTGATGCTGGATATCAACAGCACGGGTGAATCGGTGGAGGTCATCAACAAGATGATGGAGTGGTCGTCGAAGTACGACCTGCATATCCATTGCGTGCTTCACCTGAACAAGGGCGACAACAATGTACGCGGTCACATCGGTACGGAAATGAGCAACAAGGCGGAAACGGTACTGGTCATCAGCAAGAGCAGCGAGAACCCAAGTATCAGCGAGGTCCACGCACTCCACATCCGCGAGAAGGAGTTCCGGCCTTTCGCCTTTACGGTAGATAACGGCGGCCTTCCAGTCATGGCCGAAAACTATTCGTTTGACGAAAGTACCTCCGAGCGGTCCAAAAACCGGGTGGGATTCATGAGCCTATCTGTCGAGCAGCATCGGGAGGCCCTCTCTGCTGCTTTCGGAGACAAGCCCATCAAAGGGTTCGAGAACGTGTTGCAGGCGATGATGACGGCTTACGAGACAATCGGGTTCAAACGGGGACGCAGCGTCATGATAAAATTATTGCAATACCTGACCGACAACCTGAAGCTGGTCATCAAGCGGGACAAGCTCTTCTATTATGACGTGACGCCTACCGAGGCCATGCTTTTCGATGAAGAATGATGGCGGGCGCGGGCATATATATTTTAGTTTACTTTAGTATCTATCTATATATAGGGAGGAAAACCAAAGTAAACTGTTTTTTGAAAACAAAAGGAAATCAAGTGAAAATAAATCGAAATGACCATAGCGGAAGCAAAACAGCTGCGTATCGTGGACTATCTCGCCCGTCTGGGGCACCGTCCCCGAAGCATAAAATCGGATCAGTACTGGTATTTTTCTCCATTACGGGATGAACGCACGCCGTCGTTCAAGGTCAACGACCGGCTGAACGAGTGGTACGACTTCGGCGCGGCGACGGGCGGCGATCTGGTGGAGTTGGGCAAGCACCTTTACCGGACGGACGACGTGAGCGAGGTACTTGCGTACATCGAGCGGCACGAGAACGTCGCCCCGGTACCCAGAGTGCGGATGGCGGACACGACGCCCCGGCCCGTGGAATGCGAGATGCAGGACATAAGGGTCGTGCCGTTGCGACACCCCGCGCTGCTCTCCTACCTGCGCACCCGTCTGATTGACGAGGATATAGCGCGTATGTTCTGCCGGGAGGTTCATTACGTGCTGCGGAAGCGGCACTACTTCGCCCTTGCCTTTGGCAACCTCTCCGGTGGGTATGAGGTGCGCAACCCTTATTACAAGGGATGTATCAAAGAGAAGGACATCTCTCTGGTGAGGCACTCGAGGGACGGTACGCAGAACCGGGTCTGCGTGTTCGAGGGGTTCATGGACTTCCTCTCTTACCTGACATTGAAACAGGCGGGCAATGATGCGGTCTGCGTCGGCGCACCCTGCGACTATCTCGTGATGAACTCCGTGAACAACCTGAAAAAGGCGCTGGTTCACCTGCAGGAGTACCCGATTATCCATTGCTACCTTGATAATGATCTTGCCGGACGGAAAACCGCTGAGACCATAGCCGGCATGTATGATGAGTTTGTTTGTAACGAAGCACACCGATACAGCGAATATAAGGACCTGAACGATTACCTGCGCGGTAAGAGATTGTAGGACTCGCTACCAGTTCTGCCGGAAAGCTCTCCTCTCAGGAGGGCTTTTTCTATATCCCATCAAGGCGTAAATTTCCCCTTAAAGTATGATATTAAAGTATGATTTACTATTTTCATACTGATTTTATATGCTAATTCATCGTTTAGCATCAAGATTTTTTCCGCATATAGAATATAATCCTTTCCTTTGCAATCATACTTTAATCGAATTTTAATATCATACTTAAAAATATGGAATCATACTTTATATTCGCCATTGTCCTGACGGTGTTGTACGTCATCTATTATGCGGTCAATATCGCCCGGGATCTCTATGGGAAGAAAGAGAACGGCAAGACGGACGAGGAGGTCTTTGACCTTGGCCTTGTAGATGCCACGGAAGAGAGCATCAGCGTCTCGGAGAACGAGACCGGTTTCAGCATCGGAAGCGAGAAGTACGACACGGAGGTCGAAGCGGTAGTTACGCCTGTGGTGCAGGACAGCGATGCGAAACAAGAAGAAACCGCCCATATACGGTTCGAGCGGCTGAAGGCCAAGGCGGAGGAGCGGATGGAAGATTCCGTCCCCTACCTGTCCGACCCATTTACGTCGGAGGAAATGTACAAGGCGATGGTTTCCAGAGGCTGTCCGGAAAACCGTCCCGAGTTGAAGTGGAAGCCTGTCAAAGATAAGCTGTAAAATGTCAAGGACGAAAAAGATACTCTGTACACTATGTTCCATCCTCCCATGTTCGGCATTTGCCAAAAGCGGCGGCGTGAATTACAGCTGGGGTGCGGACGCGCTGGCCACGATGCACGACTTCGTGGTCACGATGATGCTGTATGTCCAGTACATGTGCTACGCGCTCGCCTCGGTTTTGGTTGTCATTGCCGCGCTCCAGATCTACATCAAGATGAACCGGGGCGACGACGACGTAAGCAAGTCCATCATGATGCTTGTCGGCGCCTGCCTCTTTGCCATCGGTGCGTTTTTCGTGTTCCCCGCCTTTTTCGGTTATCGCGTATAGAGACCGAAGAGGCGAAGCCGTACCGCCGTAGTGACGGTGCGGAAAACAACAAACAAATAAAATATAAAAGATCATGTTTCAAAAAGCAAAAAGACTGATGAAGAAGCTGGCCTCTGCCAAAGAGAAGATGCAGATGTTCATGCTGATGATGCTGTGCGGCCCGACGGCTGTCATGGCTCAGAACTCCGCCGGCGACTATTCCGCCGGAACGACGGCGCTGGCGACCGTCACGGAGGAAATCGCCAAGTATGTACCCATCGTCGTCAAGCTCTGCTACGCCATCGCCGGCGTGGTGGCCATCGTAGGCGCGATCAGCGTCTATATAGCTATGAGTGCGTCCGTAATGGTTGCATGATAAATTCCTCTTTAGCAAGAGGATAGGT